>Ga0163144_10008047_pt1 | contig 22902 bp, 15 predicted proteins | sample OliLak19BULKMAT1_FD_123175 | JGI IMG/M metagenome (GOLD analysis project Ga0163144, IMG submission 123175) | Freshwater microbial mat bacterial communities from Lake Vanda, McMurdo Dry Valleys, Antarctica - Oligotrophic Lake LV.19.BULKMAT1 | ecosystem: Environmental > Aquatic > Freshwater >...
GATAGGGGATAGGGGATAGGGGATAGGGAAAAATTAAATCACTTGAATAAAAAAGGGCCGCGATGGCGGCCCTTTCTTTTGAGGCATCGGTTTTTACTATCCCCTAGTCCCTCGCCCCTGCTCTTCAACGGTTGCCGCCAATCAACGATCCCGACGGCCGCGAACGACCACCTTCGCGACGTGCAGGTTGCTGTCCACCGCTGCGGGCGCCGTCACTGCGGGCGCCACTGCCACTGCGGCCACGGCCCTGGGGCTGGGAATTGCCGCGCGAGTGGCGCTGTTGCGGCCGCTGGTCGCGTCGGCCGGAAGGCTCCGCTGCCGATTTCGGCGGATTCTTGCTCGGCTCGAAGCCTTCGATCACGACGCGCTCGACCTCGACCTGCAGGAGGCGCTCGATGTCGCGCATGAAGCCGGTTTCATCGTGGGAAACCAGCGACAGGGCCTGGCCGCGGCTGCCGGCACGGCCGGTGCGGCCGATGCGGTGCACGTAGTCTTCCGGAACATTGGGCAATTCGTAGTTCACGACGTGCGGCAGTTCCTCGATGTCCAGTCCACGGGCTGCGATGTCGGTGGCCACCAGCACCCGCACCTTGCCGGCCTTGAAGCCGGCGAGGGAACGCGTGCGCTGGTTCTGGCTCTTGTTGCCGTGGATCGCATCGGCGGATATGCCTTCCTTGTCGAGCTGCTCGGCAAGGCGGTTGGCGCCGTGCTTGGTGCGCGCGAAGACCAGCACCTGCTGCCAGTCGCCCTGGTTAATCAGGTGCTGCAACAGCGCGCGCTTGCGATCCTTGTCGACCGGGTGCACGACCTGGGAAATCAGGTCGGCGGTCTGCGTATTCCTGGCGACCGCGACTTCCACAGGCGAATGCAGGAAGGAATCGGCAAGGCCGCGGATTTCCTTGGAGAAGGTGGCCGAGAAGAACAGGTTCTGGCGCTTCGCCGGCAGCACCGCGAGGATGCGGCGGATGTCGCGGATGAAGCCCATGTCCAGCATGCGATCGGCTTCGTCCAGGATCAGGAACTCGACTTTCGTCAGGTCCACCGTGCGCTGCTGCATGTGATCGAGCAGGCGGCCTGGGGTGGCAACCAGGATGTCGACCCCCTGGCGCAACGCCTGGATCTGGGCGTTCATGCTGACGCCGCCGAACACGGTGGTGGATTTCTGCTTGAGGTGGCTGCCATAGGTGCGGACGCTCTGCTCGACCTGCGCCGCGAGTTCGCGGGTCGGGGTCAGGATCAGGGCACGGATCGGGCGGCGCGGGCCGCTGGGTGCCGGGCCGCGAGCGGCGAGCAATTGCAGAAGGGGCAGTGCAAAGCCCGCGGTCTTGCCGGTGCCGGTCTGGGCCCCCGCGAGGATGTCGCGGCCTTCGAGAATGACGGGTATGGCCTCGGCCTGAACCGGGGTGGGTTGCGTGTAGCCTTCGTCGGCCACAGCGCGCACGAGCTCGGCGCGCAGGCCGAGCGCTTCAAATGAAGTGCTGATGTGAATCTCCTGAAACAGCCTGCGGACGCCCGATAAAGGGCAGTTCCGAACCGGTTCAGGCAGAATCTACTGGGTTAAAAAGCGTCGGGGAAGCAGAACCACCACGAGCAGGCTGAGACGCGGACCGATTGACGCGAAACAAAATCCTGACGCGCATTCTACATGTTGCAGCGCCAGAAGTCCCGGGGTTTTCCGCCCCGTGGGAGCGCCGTCGAGCACCGGCCTGGTGCGCAGGATGCGAGGAAAGCGTATTCCAGTCTGATAATTAGCTGCTGACGCAGTCCATTAGCGCCTGCCCGCGTCCGGCTTGTTTTTTGCTGCTGCATTGCCTGAAATTCCCTCAGCGGACGCAGTCAATGCACTCACTGGACCTCCAGGTAATTTCCCCAGTTTCATCTGGCGCAACGGCCGACGGGGTCGCCGTAGCGGGTCCGGTTGGCCTTCCAGGCGCCATCACGCTCGAAGACGTGAGCATCAGGGATCTGGGCAAATGCCTGCTGCCCTCCCCCGTCGCCGCCCACCTGGGGGAGAACGCCCTGCAGTTTGTCGGCGCCGCCGACAAGGTGCTGGTCGACGACCGCACCTCCCATCTCGAGGGCGGATCCGACATCGGCGCACTGCCAGCTTTCGAACTGGCCGGCCCGCGGAACAGGATTTTCTTCGACCCGCGCGCGGTGAGCTGCGGCATCGTCATCTGCGGCGGCTTGTGCCCCAGCCTCAACAACGTGATTCGCGGAATCGTGCTGGAACTGGTGCGCGGTTATGGTGTAAAGCGCATCTTTGGCTTCCGCTACGGCTACGAAGGACTCATTTCGCGTTACGGCCATCAGATGGTCCCGCTGACGCCGGAATCGGTCGCGCACATCCACCACCAAGGCGGCACCCTGCTGGGATCGTCGCGCGGATCCCAGGAAGCGTCGGAAGTCGTCGACAACCTGGAATGGCCGGGAATACCGAGATGCTTATCGGTCGCTGGCATGGCCGCTTCGTCCATGTCCCGATGCCGCTCGCCACCCGCGGCCGCAAGCAGGTGGACCCCTCAGCGGACCTGTGGCTGTCGCTGATCGAAGCGACCGGCCAGCCCAAGTTCTTCTCCTGAGGCCGCTGGTCCGGAGCAGGTGAATCCGCTGTAACAATTCCCAGGACTGACTGCCCCGCCCGGAACCTCGCTATCCTGTTGCACTCTCACTGCAGGAGGATAGACAAACATGGCCTGGTGGCTCAAAGCCGTTCCCCTGATCCTTGCCAATGCGCCAGCCCTGGTGGACGGCGCACGCAAGCTGCTCGACAAGCGCCGTACGGCGGGCGATGAACTTCGCGTCTATGCGAATGACGAAGGCGCGATCGCGCAGCGCCTTGCGCTGCTGGAGAATCGCGAACGCAAGACGCTCGAACTGATCGAATCGCTCGCCGGCAGCAACCAGCAGTTGATCGAGGCGGTAAGCTGGCTGCAGCGGCGTGCCCGGATCAACCTGGGAATTTCGATCGCGCTGGCGATCGGTCTGCTGGTCGCGTTGGTTCGCGCCTTCGCCTGAGTCCGCTCAGGCCTCCCGCAGAGCCGGCTCGCGCCGGCCGCGATCCGCAAGGAATTCGTCGAGCCGCCAGCCACGCGCTAGCGCCAACAAGTCGACATCGCGGCCGACCTGTGGATTTCGGTGATCGAGGCGGCTAGCCGCAGGCGCCGACCGCTCCGCACGCGGTGCAGAACTCGCAACCGTCTTTCCTGATCACCGCGCTATTGCCACATTCCCGGCAGCGCTCGCCCGGCAGGATTTGCAGGTCGTTCCTTTTCGGTTCGCGGTTCGCTTCCGGATTCTCCAGTACGCCCATTTCATCGATCGGATAGCCACGTTCGTCGAGCACGCCCAGCATCGCAAAACGGTGGATCATGAGCTGCGCGACATAGGCCACTGTGCTCGGCCAGTTGCGCTGCTTCTCCCCCCCCGGCACCCGCGCCATGAAATCCCCCAGCGGTTCCGCATAACTCAGCAGCTTGCGCAGCTTCATGCCGATCCACGCCGGATCGATGACGCGCATATCGAGCGACAGCAGCTTGCACAACCCATCCAGCGAACGCGGATAGCTGCCCGCCATCCATACCGAATAAGGCCGGCGCTGCCCTGAAGGCAATACCAGTTCCTTCAGGATCAGCACGAAGTCGTCACCGGAACTCGCGTTGAAGACGTCGACGGACCAGGACATGGTGCCGTCGGTGCCGGTCTTGGGTTCTTTTTTCGCGAATAACGCGTCCAGCACCGGCGAGCGGTCGTCGCGTGGCGTCAGGCCGCCCAGTTGCTCCACGCGCCAGTTCACGATGCGCGCGAACGCAGCGACCGTGCTCGGCATGCGTGCCACTGCGCCGTCGGGCGGCATCGGGCAATCGAATGCATCATCCCCCGCCGTGCGGGACAAAATATCGAGCTTCGTGCGCAGCCACGCGCGATCCTGCGCGCGCATGTCCATCGACAGCGTCTTGGCGACGGCGCCGAGGCCGCGCGGCTGTTCGTTGCCGTTGACCCAGACTTCGAATGCGTGGGGATCGCCGTTGTCGACATGGCCGACAAAAATCGCGAACTGCCCGGCCGGCGATTCGATCATGTAAGTCCAGGCCGGATTGCCCGCCGTCATCTGCGGCCGGCTCGGCCAGCGCAGGCTCGACAGCGCCGGCATCGGCGCGGCATCCAGGCGGATTCGGCGATCGGCGTCAGACGTATCGAGGTCGTTGGGTGCTTCAACTTGTGGCGTCGCCGACAGCACGGAACCCAGCACACCATTCGGCCGATACGTCGTGATGCCTTTCAGGCCGGCCTTCCAGGCTTCACGATACAAGTCTTTGAAATTGTCGAACGGATAGTCTTCCGGCACGTTCACGGTCTTGCTGATCGCAGAATCGACGAACGGCGCGACCACCGCGACCATGCGCATGTGATCGAGCGCCAAGATCTCCAGCGCTGTCACGAACTGCGGCGGCAGTTTTTCTACGTCGCCACCGATGTGCCGGAATAGGCGCCAGGCATGGTCTTCCACGTCGTAAACCTTGAACGAGCCATCCGCTTCGCGCTTCTTGCGCTGATAGGTCCAGGAATACGGCGGTTCGATGCCATTGGCCGCGTTGTCGGCAAATGCCAGCGAGATGGTGCCGGTCGGTGCGATCGACAGCAGGTGGCTGTTGCGCAACCCATGCTTGCGGATATCGCTCCTGATGTTCTCCGGCAGGCGCGAAGCAAAACGCGGCGCCGCGAGGTACTGCTCCGCATCCAGAAACGGAAAGGCGCCCTTCTCTCGCGCCAAGTCCACGGATGCCGCATAAGCGTCATCGCGCATCGCCTCGGCAATCTTCGCGCCCATCTTGCGGGCTTCATCGCCGTCGTAACGCAGGCCGAGCATGATCAGCGCATCGCCCAGGCCGGTGAACCCGAGTCCGATGCGGCGTTTGTTCTTCGCCTCTTCGGCTTGTTGGGGCAACGGCCAGACCGTGACGTCCAGTACATCGTCGAGCATGCGCACCGCGACCCTCACGACTTTTGCGAAAGCCTCGAAGTCGAACATCGCCTTCTGTGTAAAGGCCCCATTGACGAACGGCGCAAGATTAACACTGCCAAGGCAACAGCAGCCATAAGCCGGCAGAGGTTGCTCGCCACATGGATTCGTAGCCTCCACTTTTTCGACGTAGGACAGATTGTTGTCGGCATTCACGCGATCGATGAATACCACGCCCGGCTCGGCATGATCGTAAGTCGACTCCATGACCTGCTTCCACAGATCGCGCGCCTTTACCGTGCGGTAGATCCAGCGGCCTTCAACTGCTTGCCGTTCGGGTGCGCCGGTTATTTCCTTGCCTGGCCGCACCGGATGCACGAGGTCCCAGTCGCCGTCCGCTTCCATCGCATGCATGAACGCATCGGTCACCGCGACGCTGATGTTGAAGTTTCTCAGGTCGCCTTTGTCCTTGGCGTGGATGAATTCCTCTACGTCGGGATGGTCGCAGCGCAGGATGCCCATCTGCGCACCGCGACGTGAGCCGGCGGATTCCACGGTTTCGCAACTGCGATCGAACACGCGCATGTACGACACCGGCCCGCTGGCGCTGCTCTGCGTGCCGCGCACCAGCGCGCCGCGCGGACGGATCGACGAGAAGTCGTAACCAACACCGCCACCACGGCGCATGGTTTCCGCCGCTTCCAGCAAAGCCATGTAAATCCCGGGTTTGCCGTCGATCACTTCCGACACGGAATCGCCCACCGGTTGCACGAAACAATTGATCAACGTCGCCGACAGTGTGGTTCCCGCTGCGGAGTTGATGCGGCCGCCCGGAATGAAACCATTCTCGAGCGCTTCAAAAAACAACGGCTCCCACTTGCCCGGATCGATTTCGACGGCTGCGAGCGCACGCGCCACGCGGCGGCGCACGTCCTCGATGCTGCGCTCCTCTCCCTTGGCGTATTTCTCGAGCAGGACGTCAATGCTGACCTGCTGCGGGGCTAGAACCAGATTGGTGTCGTTTGCTTTCATGCTCTGAATAATCCTGTCGGTAAATGATACGCCTGCGCAACGCCCGGGGCAGCCTTCAGGACGCCATCGCAGTGGGCACCTTATGGCCCCGTTCGGCAAGGAAGGCGGCCAACACTTTCCCCGTATGGGAAGCCTTCACGGCCGCGACTTGTTCGGGCATGCCTTGCGCCACCACCCGCCCCCCGCCCTCGCCCCCTTCCGGCCCGAGGTCGATGATCCAGTCGGCGTCGGCCCAGACATCGAGGTTGTGCTCGATCACCACCACGGTGTTGCCGGCATCGACGAGCCGGTGCAGGACTCGAATGAGCTTTTCCACGTCGGCCATGTGCAGGCCGACGGTGGGTTCGTCGAGCACGTACAGCGTGTGCTTGCCTGCAGGACCGGCGCCACGCCGTGGCGGCTCGTCCATTGACCTGACCTTGGAGAGTTCGGTCACCAGCTTGATGCGCTGGGCTTCGCCACCCGATAGCGTCGGGCTCTGCTGCCCAAGCGTGAGATAACCCAGGCCAACGTCCTGCAGCAGGCGCAGCGCGTGATGGATGGAAGGATGCGCGGAGAAGAACTCCACCGCTTCGTCCACGCTCAGGGCCAGCACCTCGCCGATGGACTTGCCCTTGTACTGCACCGCAAGCGTCTCCGGATTGAAGCGCGCGCCGTTGCAGACGTCGCAGGCCACTTTCACGTCGGGCAGGAAACTCATTTCTATTTTCTGCACGCCCTGGCCTTCGCAGGCGTCGCAACGCCCGCCCGAGGTGTTGAATGAAAAACGGCCGGGATCGTAGCCGCGCATGCGCGCATCCTGGGTGCCGGCGAACAGCTTGCGGATGGCGTCCCAGAATCCGACGTAAGTTGCCGGGCAGGAGCGAGGTGTCTTGCCGATAGGCGTCTGGTCCACTTCCAGCACACGGCCCACGGCCTCCCAGCCCTTGATCGCCCGGCATCCGGCAGGCTGGATGTCTTTCGGCTTGCGCTCACCGACCACTGCAGTCAGGTTGTCATGCAGGATGTCGCGGGCGAGGGTGGATTTGCCGCTGCCCGAAACGCCGGTGACCACGCTGAGGCGCGCCAGGGGAAATCGCACATCGATGTTCTTCAGATTGTGCAGCCGGGCGCCGGTCACCTGGATTGCCGGCGTACGCATACTTGTCGGCCGGTACGGCTGCAGCGGATGGATCAGCGGGTTCTTCAGGAACTGACCAGTCAGCGACCTGGGCTCGCGCATCAGGTCCTGCATGGTGCCCTGCGCGACTATCTCGCCGCCGAGGCGGCCTGCGCCGGGCCCGAGATCGACCAAATGGTGCGCGCGACGGATCGTGTCTTCGTCGTGCTCGACCACTAACAACGTATTGCCCTTCTGTTCCAGTTTCTCCAGGGTGTCCAGCAGAATGCGGTTGTCGCGCGGATGCAGGCCGATCGTGGGCTCGTCCAGGATGTAGCACACGCCGCGCAGGTTGGAACCGAGTTGCGCGGCCAGGCGAATGCGCTGCGCTTCGCCGCCGGACAAGGTCGGCGCCGACCGGTCAAGCGACAGATAGTTGAGGCCGACCTCGGAAAGGAAGCCGAGGCGGCTCTGCAGTTCCGCCAGCAGGTCGCGGGCGATTTCCAGTTCCCGGCCTTGCAGGCGTATCGAGGAGACCAGTTCGCCCAGTTGCGCCACCGGCTGCATGCCATAGTCCGCGATGGACTTGTCACGCCACAGCACCGCCAGCGCCTCGGGATTCAGGCGTTTGCCTTCGCACTGCGGGCAGGGCTCGTCGACCTGCAGCCATTCGATCCAGGAATCCAGCACGTTGTCTTCGGTGCCGTTGCGCGCGCGTTCCTCGTCCCAGCCCACTTCCGCGAGCTGCAAGCCGGTTCCATAGCAGCCAGGACACCAGCCGTGCTTCGAGTTGTAGGAAAACAGGCGCGGATCGAGTTCGGGAAAGCTGCGGCTGCAGGAAGGGCAGGCCCGCCTGGTCGAATACACCGTCTCCGTGACCTTACCCTTGCCATTCATCAGTCCATCGAGCGGTGCAATCACGTGCGCAACACCCTTGCCATGCTCCAGCGCGAGTTTCAATGCATCCCGCAGCGTCCTCTCGTCCGCCGCGCTGACATGGATGTCGGCGACCGGCAGTTCGATGCTGTGCTCCTTGAAGCGATCGATACGCGGGAAGCGCTGCGTGGGCAGGAATTCGCCATCCACCCTCAGCGCGGGAAAACCCTTGTTCCCCGCCCATTTCGCCAGGTCGGTGTAAACACCCTTGCGATTTACCACCAGCGGCGCCAGCAGGCCGATATGCTGGCCCTTGTACTCACGCAGGATGCGGGCGGCGATGGCTTCCGCGCTTTGCGGCTGGATCGGGACCATGCAATCAGGGCAATGCTGGGTGCCGAGCTTGACGAACAGCAGGCGCAGGAAATGATGGATCTCCGTTAGCGTGCCCACCGTGCTTTTGCGACCACCGCGGCTGGTGCGCTGCTCGATCGCCACGGTCGGCGGGATGCCGTAAATCGCATCCACTTCCGGACGCGACGCCACCTGCACGAACTGCCTAGCGTAAGCGTTCAGCGATTCCAGGTAGCGTCGCTGGCCTTCGCCGAACACGATGTCGAAGGCGAGCGTGGATTTTCCGCTGCCCGACACGCCGGTGATCACGGTGAACTTTCCGCGCGGCAGGTCCACGTCCACATTCTTGAGATTGTGTTCGCGGGCGTTGTGGATCTTGATGACGGGATGCGGGTCATAGGGCCTCGATGCAACTTCCGCGACACCTGGCGCTTGCTGCGCGAAGGCGCCCTTTTCGATGGCATGTTCATATTCTTTCAACGCGACACCGGTGTGCGATTTCACATCGCGCCGGATCTGCTCCGGCGTTCCCGTGAAAACAACTTCGCCGCCAGCCTCACCGCCTTCCGGGCCCAGGTCGATGATCCAGTCGGCTGCGGCAATCACGTCGAGGTTGTGTTCGATCACCAGCAGCGAATGTCCAGCCTCAACGAGACGGCGGAAGGAGCGCAGCAGCTTGGCGATGTCCTCGAAGTGCAGGCCGGTCGTCGGTTCGTCGAACAAGAACAGGTTCCCCTTCGGCGAGGCGCGAGGCGCGAGGCGCGAGGAGGAAGAAGTCTCCACGCTCGCAAGATGGCCTGCCAGCTTCAAACGCTGGGCTTCGCCGCCGGAAAGCGTCGGCACCGGCTGGCCGAGTCGCAGGTACTCGAGGCCGACGTCGGCGAGCGGCTTGATGCCGCGCAGGACTTCCGGATAGGCCGAGAAATACTCCACCGCCTCGGATACGGTCATTTCAAGCACGCCGGCAATGTTCTTCGCCGGCCGGTCGCCCGGCGCAATGGTGACTTCGAGGACTTCGTCGCGAAAGCGAGTGCCGTTGCAATCGGGGCAGCGCAGGTAGACGTCGGACAGAAATTGCATCTCGACGTGCTCGAATCCGTTGCCGCCACAGGTCGGACAGCGGCCATCGCCGGAATTGAAGCTGAACATGCCTGGCTTGTAGCTGCGTTCCTTCGCCAGCGGCGCCCTTGCGAACAGATCGCGGATCGCATCGAAGGCGCCGACATAGCTCGCGGGATTGGATCGGGTAGTGCGGCCGATGGGGGTCTGGTCCACCATCACGATTTCGCCTATGAGATCGGCGCCGGCCAGCGCCTTGTGTGCACCCGCCGCTTCGCTCGGCTTTCCCTTGTGCTTGAGCAATGCCGGATACAGCACATCCTGCATCAGGGTGGATTTTCCCGATCCCGATACGCCGGTCACGCAAACCAGGCGGTTGAGCGGAACGGCGATGTCCACGTTCTTCAGGTTGTGTTCCGTTACCCCCCAGACCTCGAGCCGCGGCTCACCCGGTTTCACGGCAAGGCGCTGCAATCCCGCATCGGCGCGGCGGCGGCCTCGCAGGTATTCGCCGGTCAGCGAATTCGACACGGCAGCCAGGGCGGCCGGCCGGTCGAAGAATACGATTTCACCACCTTTCTCGCCCGGTCCAGGTCCCATGTCGAGAATGCGATCGGCCGCGAACATGATCTGCGGATCGTGCTCCACCACGACCAGGGAGTTGCCAGCATCGCGCAGCTTCTGCATTACCGCGATCACGCGCCCCATGTCGCGCGGATGCAGGCCGATGGAGGGCTCGTCGAGCACGAACAACGTGTTGGTCAGTGACGTGCCCAGCGCAGTGGTGAGGTTGATGCGCTGGACCTCGCCGCCCGAGAGCGTGCGCGACTGGCGGTCGAGCGTCAGGTAACCGAGGCCGACTTCCTGCAGGTACGACAGGCGTGTTCGTATTTCGCCCAGCAGTAGTCCAGTGGCTTCATCCAGCACCATCGATGGCAGGTGAACGGACGCGAAGAACTTCGCGCAGCGATCCACCGGCAACTGCATCAGGTCATGGATCGTCAGGCCGGGCACCGACTGCAGTTGCGGGTGATTCCAGGCGACGTCCTTCGGTCGGTAGCGCATGCGCGGGTCCAGCACCGAATCCGCGTCGACCGTGTTGCCCAGCCGCCATAGCAAGGCATCCGGCTTCAGCCGACTGCCTTCGCAAGCCGTGCACGGCGTGTAGGCGCGATAGCGTGACAGCAGCACGCGGATGTGCATCTTGTAGGCTTTGGTTTCGAGCCAGTCGAAGTAGCGCTTCACGCCATACCAGACGCCGGGCCACGATTTTTTCCAGTCCACCCATTGCGGCTCGCCGTCGATCACCCAGCTTTTCTGCGCCAGGCTCAGGTCGCGCCACGGTTTGTCGAGCGGAATGCCGCGCTTTTTCGCGTACTTCTCCAGGTCGTCCTGGCATTCCTTGAAGCTTTGTGTCTGCCAGGGTTTGACCGCGCCCGCACCCAGCGTCTTCGACTCGTCGGGAATCACCAGCCCGTAGTCAACACCGATCACTCGGCCAAATCCGCGGCAGGTGTCGCAGGCGCCGACCGGGGAGTTGAACGAGAACGTACTCTGGCTCGGCTCGCGGTAGTGGATGTCGCAGTCGGGGCAGTGCAGCGCCGTGGAGTACTTCCACGGCCCTGCAGGGGCTAGGGGTGAGGGGCCAGGGGCAAGGGATTCCTTGTCTTCAAGCGAATAGACCGCGACATGGCCTTGTCCGACACGCAGCGCCGATTCCAGCGCCTCGATCACCCGGGCGCGTTCCGCGGAGGAAATCCGCAGGCGGTCCTGGATCATTTCGAGGCGGTCATTCGCGCGCGAATGAACCCGCGTGTAGCCCTGGCCCTCCAGCAATTGCAGGATTTCGGCTTCGGTGAAGTTCTTCGGGACATCCACCGGAAACGTAATGATGAGACGGGGATCGCCGGCCTGTTGCGCCCGCAGGCGCAGGTCATCGTAAATCGAATCGGGGTTGTCGCGGCGCACGGGTCGCGAGCAGCCGCGGCAATAGAGCTGCGAGGCACGTGCGAACATGAGCTTCAGGTGGTCGGCCAGTTCGGTCATGGTGCCAACGGTCGAGCGGGATGTCCGCACCGGATTGGTCTGGTCGATGGCGATCGCCGGCGGAATCCCGTCGATGCGGTCGACCTGAGGCTTGTCCATGCGGTCCAGGAACTGGCGGGCGTACGGGGAAAACGTCTCCACATAGCGACGCTGGCCCTCTGCATAAAGCGTGTCGAAGACGAGCGACGACTTGCCGGAACCGGACACGCCGGTCACCACCAGCAGCTCGTTCAGCGGCAGGTCGAGGTCGAGGTTCTTGAGATTATTCTGGCGCGCGCCACGGATAGAAATGGCACCGCGGTCCTGCACGGGTTTGTAAGAATCAGGCATATCAGGGAGTCAAATGCGGCGTCGCGGCCTGGCGGCGAAACACCGGGGTCTGCGAGCAGAGCACCCATTCTAATCGCCGCAAACCGGATGCGCATAGCCGGTTTCAGCGTGCTTCGAAACAATTGTTCCGGAACTTTCATTCCCGCTTCGGCAGCAGGGTCGAACAAGCGCCAGCGGGACGGTCGCATATTACAGTGGACCCATGCTCCGCCGATCCGGCTGCCAGGAAATGAAATCTGCTATAAATCCCGCATGTCCATTTTTTTCAGATCTTTAAGGGGTCCTCTTGGTGTCGTTGCCGCGATGCTCGGCATGCTGCTGTCGATGAGTGTTCGCGCCGAACCGGTGACGGCCAGGTTTGGCGGCTGCGAATCCGCAGGCTGGTGCAGGTTCTGGGTGGAGCCGTACGACGCCCTGCAGGAGCCGGTGCACCGCGTGCGCCCGGGCGGCTTACCGGAAATGCGGGGCGACGATGCCATATCCATCGCCGTGCGCGATCGCCTCAATGCCATGCTGTCCAGCTTTGTCCACCAGCACAAACGCATCGTGCTCTACGACCTGCGCGAGCTGGGCGATGGAACGTTCGCGGCAACGGTTACGGTGAACGAGTCTGAGCTGGCGTCGGACCCCGTCCTGCAGGAATTACTCGTGAAGCGCGGCGAAGCCGCCCGGTAGCCGCGCGACGAATCCGGCGGTCAAAAAAAATCCGGCGGCCTTGAGCCGCCGGATCGGGTGAAACAAGAGCCGGCTTATTCCTTGGTGATGGTCCAGACAACTGCCGACTTCGGCGTCGTATAGAACGGCGACTCCATCTGGTAGTTCACGTAGAGTTCGCCGTAGTCCGCGACGTACATCGTCTTGCCGTCGGTGCTGAACTCGACGTCGTTGGTGCGCTCGAACCCGCCCCGGTTCTCCTTCTTCTGGTAGGCATTGGGACCGGGCTCCATGTTCTCGGCGAAAATGGACCACTTCACGCCGGTCGGGTTAAGAAACTCGACCCGCACGACGGCCGGCCACATCGGACGCAGGCTTTCCGGGCCATTGTCGATGATGCCGAACACCGCGGTGTAGAGCACGTCACCCGGCTTGCCTTCGAACTTCGAGTTCGACCAGGACAGCCCGTCCATCGGGTTGTTGGTGTCCCACTCGAGCACGGGGTTGATGTAGCCGTTCGGGTTCGGATTGGCGATGATCAGCGGCGTGCCGCGCACACCGATCGAATGATCGATGAAGCGGTACGGCGGCAGTGTCGGCACGAAGGGCTTGTCCCCGATGTTGAGCTGGGGATTCGGCCGCGTCGGGTCGTACTTGTTGCCGCGGTAGACGTCGGGGCCCGAGCGCTTGATGTTGACGAAGTTGTCACCATCCTTGTCCGGGAATCCGGCGTCCTGCCCCTTCTCGGTGACGATGAAGAGGCGTTCGGCGGCGTTGGCGACACGGCGGTTGCCCTTGTCGTTGTGCCCGTTGTCGCTGACGGCCAGCGCCTTCTCGAATCGCGAGCCCTTCGGCCCGAAAGCCACGCCCGATGAGTTGCGCAACCCCATCGTATACACTTCCCAATCGTCGGTCTTGTAGCTGCTGTCGGCCTTCAGCCTGGCGCGATGAATGGCACCACCGCACGGCTTCTGCGCCTTGATGACCTGGCCCGGCTTGGACGGCGTGCCCTTGGGCAGGTACGCGCCCGTCAGGTTGCCTTCCGTGTCGCGGATGTTCAGGCCCGTCAGCACGATGTCGCGGCACGGCGGATCACGCGGCAGCGGCGGCATGCCGTCGGTGGTGCGCTTTTCCCAGTAGGGGTCGACCGCATCCGTCCAGCCGTGGATGTCGGGGTCGGCGAAACCCGAGTTGGAAGGCGCACCCACGGCGTAGTAAAGCCAGCCGTCGCGGCAGGTGATGCCGCCCAGTGCATGGTCGCCGATCGGCACTTCGTTCATGATCAACTTCGGTGTGCCATTGACGCCGTCGATTTCCCAGATGCCGTAGCTATAGTCGCCGACGTACGTGCGACCGTTCTCCGGGCAGTACCCGATTTCGTTCAGGGCGAAGGACTTGAAGATGCCCAGGCCGACATTGTCCTTGATCAGCTTGCCGGACTTGTCGAAGATCTTGACGTGCGGCTTGTCGATGCCCGTCGGCGGGAAGCCAAAGGTGTTGCCGGAAATCGCGACCCAGACGTTGTCGTTCTTGTCGACCGTGAGCGACGTGATGGTATCGAGGCCCGCGGCGAACACGCCGACCTTGTATCCCGGTGCTACCTTGATCTTGCTCGGATCAGGTTTGACGGGCGTGCGCGTGGACCACTTGCCGGCGGGACCGCCCGGTTCGGCCATTGCACGGTCCTGCGCGAACGTCGATCCGGAAACCCACCCCACTGCCAGTGCAACCACTGCTGCGTATCTTAGTATTCTCATTTTCTCCTCCTCCTTCGTTGACGTTCCTATTATTGAATCGTCACTGCACCTGCGGTACCGACTGACACTCGTCGATCTTTCTTTTTCTGGACACGGATGCGCCTGTCGCATGCGCGGACGCAGGCCGCCTTCAATTCGTGAATGTGCGGATGAGCGCTACGATGTCGATGATCTGCTCCTCGCTCAGTTTCTTTTCCCAGGCGGGCATGGCCGCAATCTTACCCATGTATTCGCCGCCTTTCCTGATGATCATCACCAGGTAATCGTCGGGAACCGACGCCATGTATTCCTTGTTGGCGAGCGTGCCGATACGGGGCACGAATCCGCTCTTCGTCCCCCCCTGGCCGTCACCCTGGGTACCGTGACAGCCGGCACACATCTGGCTGAAGATTGGCCTGCCCTTTTCCGGGGCGCCCGCAGCCGGGGCCGCCAACGGCATGACCGCCAGCACAAGAGCCATTACGGATGCTGAAATAACTGCTCTTTTGTTGGTTGATGCCGGGAGTTCCATTCGCGTCCTGGAAGCCCGGCGGGAACCGGGTTGGTGGATGTAAGCTAGCACCGTATCACTTGTTGCGGGAGGGCTCAAGGGAGCAGATGGCACGTTTGGCGCACGGTGGCGCGAGCACCCGGCGATGCTGCGTTGCATTAAAAACCGGGCGAGATCTCTTCTGCGGGTCGCCATGCCGCGACCGCGGCATGGTCGAAGGCAACGCCCTCGGCACACCTGTCCATGCCCGGTCCTGACCCTTCCATGCTTTTCACTTGTACTTCTTCAACGCCTGGTTCACAAATTCGTTCGTATACATCTCCGCGGGCGTGAGATTCGCTTCCCCCACCGCGGCTTCGAATGCCGCAAGCACCTTCAGCTGCGCCGCGACCGCAGCCGGTGCATACAGTCCATCCTTCGAATAGCTTTCACGCATTTTGCGCAAGCCGGAAAGATACAGTTTGCGGTCGCCCATCAGGTATTCCGGCGGAACCGCCGCCGCAACTTCGTCGGGCGTGGCCTTTTGCAGCCACTTCAGCGTCCGCACCATAGCGTTGGCCAGCGACTGAACCGTGCGGGGATTGGCCTTGACGAATTCCTCCCGCGTGTAAAGCGACCCCGCCGGCAAAGGGTTGCCGAACACGGCGGTCGCGCCCTTGACGCTGACGGTCTCGACCATGACCTTGATCGTACCCGCCTCCTCCAGCAGCGTAATGGTTGGCTCGATACTGGAAATTGCGTCGAGGTGTCCGGCCTGCATTGCCGCCGCCGCCGCGGGTCCGGTGCCGACCCCGATGATCGAAACATCGTCCGGAGAAAGCCCCGCTGACGCGAGCAGATGGTTGACGAAGATATGCGTGCTGGAGCCCGGCGCCGACACGCCGATCTTCATGCCTTTGAGATCTTTCGGTGAACGATAAGTGCCCGCATGCCTCGCGGCCACACCCAACGAAAGCGCGGGCGTGGCCACCTGCAGGGCAAACGCCCTGAGTTTTTGTCCTTTCGCGCGCATCAGCACCACGTGATCGAAGCCGCCGCAGACCACATCGGCACTGCCGCCCATCATCGCCTGCAGCGATTTGGCTCCACCGGCAAAATCCACGATTTCGACCTGCAGGCCCTCGTCGGTGAAATAACCAAGGCGCTCGGCAAGCGTGAGGGGGAGGTAATAAAGCGAGGGTTTGCCGCCGACCGCGATGGTCACCTTCGGTTTTTCCAGCGGCGCGGCCCAGGCCTGCAAACCGGCAGCCAACCCGCCTGCCAGTGCGATCAGGCAGGAAACGATTCCCGCGGTTGTTTTCATGTCTCTTCCCGTCGGCTGGTGTTTTTATCGACGTCGGCTGCGCGTCGGCGCGCTACGGCGCCTGGAAGGGTGCAATCGGCACCCTTCCAGGCGGCCTACTCTACACGCCCGGTTTCGAATTGCGAACCCGGTACAAATCCAGCAAGTACCAAGTGCCGGGTGAATGGCAAAGACGCGGTCATGTTTTTCTGCCTATCATCCGCGCATGTCCGAATCCGCTGCTTCCCGCCCCCCTTCTGCAGTTCCTTTCCACGAAGCGCTGCTGTACTGGCTGAAACTGGGCTTCATCAGTTTCGGCGGTCCGGCCGGACAGATCGCCGTCATGCACCAGGAGCTTGTGGAACGGCGCCGCTGGATTTCGGAACGGCGCTTCCTGCATGCGCTCAACTTTTGCATGCTGCTGCCCGGCCCGGAAGCGCAGCAGCTTGCCACATACATAGGCTGGCTGATGCACGGCACCCGTGGCGGCATCGCCGCCGGTGTGTTGTTCGTGCTCCCTTCGCTCGCCCTGCTGATCGCGCTGTCGTGGATCTACATGTTATGGGGCGACACGCCGCTGGTCGCCGGTATCCTCTATGGCATCAAGCCGGCAGTGACCGCGGTCGTGCTGTTCGCTGCCTGGCGCATCGGCTCCCGCGTGCTCCGCAATGCAGCCCTGTGGGCAATCAGCGCGGCTGCGTTCATCGCCATCCATTTCCTCGCCGTCCCGTTTCCGGCCATCATCCTGGCGGCGGCGGCAATCGGTTTTGCCGGTGCGCGCATCGCGCCGCAGAAATTCACAACCGGCGCAGGTCACGCTTTAACCGGCAAGTCCCCTGGCCCGGCGCTGATCGATGACCACACGCCGACGCCAGCGCATGCACAATTTCGCCTACCGGGCCTGTTTCGGGTATGCGCCATCGGACTTCTGCTCTGGACTGCCAGCCTGGGGGCGATCGCGCTGATGCAAGGCTGGGACGGCACGTTGACCCGGATGGGCTGGTTTTTCACCAAGGCCGCGCTACTCACATTCGGCGGTGCCTATGCGGTACTGCCTTACGTCGTGCAAGGCGCGGTCCAGCAGTTCCAGTGGCTCACGCCGGTACAAATGATCGACGGTCTCGCGCTCGGCGAAACCACGCCGGGCCCCCTGATCATGGTGGTTGCGTTCGTAGGCTTCGTCGGTGCCTGGACCCACTCCGTATTCGGAGCGGACTCGCCGGTCCTGGCAGGTGTCGCGGGCGCCATGGCTGCAACCTGGTTCACTTTCCTGCCCTCCTTCATATTCATTTTCGCGGGCGCCCCGGTCATCGAGACCACCCACCGGCAACCTGCCCTGACCGCGCCACTCACCGCCATCACGGCCGCTGTCGTGGGCGTCATTCTCAACCTCGCGGTTTTCTTTGCGCTCCACGTGTTCTGGCCGGAAGGCCTGCAGGCAAGTACCGACTGGGCGTCTGTCGCGATCGCCGCGACGGCGGCCATCGCGCTGTTTCGCCACAAGGCCGGCATCATTCCCGTCATCGCCGCCTGCGGCGTGGCGGGGGTGGCGATCCACGCCGTGCGGATTTTGGGATCGGGTTAGACTCCGTCCACAACAACAACCAATCGGAGTAAAGAGCCATGATCGACCTGTACCTGTCGGGAACCGCCAACGGCTTGCGCGCATCCGTAGCCCTGGAAGAAGCCGGGATTGCATACCGCGTGCACAAGATCGACCTCGCCAAGGGCGAACATCGAAAGCCGGAATTCCTCAGCATCAATCCCGCCGGCCTGATCCCCGCCATCGTCGACCAGGACGGGCCGGACGGCAAGACGCTCACTGTGACCCAGTCGGGGGCGATCATCGTCTACGCCGCCGAAAAAAGCGGAAAGTTCCTGCCGCAGGATCCGGCGCGGCGGGCAAACGCCTGGCAATGGTTCATGCAGGGAGCAACGGATGTTTCCGCCACCAGCGGCGCGTTGTTCAGGGTGGAGAACAGCGTTCCCGAGAAACACGCCGGCAACAGCGAATACTTCAAGCAGCGTCTGCTCGGATTCTTCGCGGTCTGCGATGCACACCTGGCCGCGCACGAATTCTTCGCCGACGAGTTCTCGATCGCCGAGTTGATGCTGTATCCCAATTACGCATTGCGCAAGCCGATGCTCGACCAGGCCGGCGGATTGTCCAGCCTGCAACGCTGGGGGGCTGCGCTGGCGGCGCGCCCCGGCATCCAGCGTGGCATGAACGCGCTGGGCTGACGCCCGGATGCTCGGATCGCTGAAGGGCCTGCTCGCCGGCCTCGCGCCAAGGAATCCGGCCGAAGCCGGCGAGCCGGAGCGCCGGCAACTGGAAATGGCGGTAGCCGGCCTGCTGCATGAAATGATGCGCGCGGACCACATTGAGAAACCGGAGGAGCGTGCAGCCATGCGCACGGCGCTAGCCTCGATGTTCGAAATCAGCGACACTGAATCCGGCCGCCTGATCGAGCAGGCGGGTGCGCATCGCTACACCTCCTATTTCGGCCCGGTCGGCGTGATCAAACGCCTGCTCGGGCCCGGGCAACGCATCGCGCTGGTGGAATACCTCTGGCAAGTCGCCTTCGCCGACGGTGAACTGGATCATTACGAAGACCATTTCGTGCGCAAGATCGCCCATCTCTTGTACGTTTCGAATACGGACGCGATGCTGGCACGGCAGAGGGCGAAGGAAAAATAACATCTTTACTGAGTGCGGGCGCTGCGTCTCCCTTCTCTCAGTCCCGCTGCTTCGCGGCGAGGACGATCGCATCGAACAGGCGTTGCTGCAGTGGATCGGTAGCCGCGGTGAGTTCCGGATGCCACTGCACACCGAGCAGCCACGGATGTTCCGGCATCTCCACCGCTTCAATGGTACCGTCGGAAGCATGCGCCACGGCTTCGAGCCCTTTAGCCGCGCCGCGCAGCGCCTGATGATGCCAGGACGTGACGTGCAATTCCTCCAGGCCCAGGATCCTCGCCAGTTTCGATGACGACTTGATCTGCACGCTATGGCGGACCGCTTCGCGCGGCGGCGCGCGGTGCAGCACGGTGTCGCCAAGCTCATCCGGGATGTGTTCGATCAACCGACCCCCTTGCACAACATTCAGGATCTGCGCGCCGCGGCAGATGCCCAGCGTCGGCAGGCCGGAGTCGATCGCGCTGCGTCCCAGCGCGAGTTCGAGCATGTCACGCTCCGGATCGATGCCGTAGTTGGTGTCGTGGCGCCGACCCGCATAGCGGATCGGATCGATGTCTCCACCGCCGGTCAGGATCAGGGCATCGACGCTGTCGAGGATCGTTTCCCAGCGCGCCTCGCCTGGCGCGATCAGGATCGGCACGCCGCCGGCCCGCCGCACAGCGTCGAGATATTCGGCGGGCAGGGCGTAGCGGTTGTCGGCAGCGCGTCCGTAGGACGTAAGGCCTATCAGGGGATGTTCTCGTCGCGAACGCATGTCTGGGGGATTTTTTCTTGGCGAGATCGTCATTTTAGTCACATTCGGGGGGGATATCGTTCCGATTGCCCACCCCGCCAATATCGCCCATACTGCAAATCGACAGCATGGGCGCAAATGTCTCACCCCGTTGTCATGTATTCGCTTGGCTCCATGCTATCGGGTTGCCTCAAGCGCCGCAGAAGAGGTGACCTCCAGGGTGGCTGCATCCTTCGATGCAGCCAGGTGTAAGAGCACCGCATCTTCTAGGGGAAAACATGGAGAAGAAGAAAGTCGGAAGCGTCGAGTATCACGAGGCCGGAGCCGAGTACTTCGCCAAGCGCCAGCTGCGCAGGCACGCGCGGGTCTGGTCGCTCTGGGCGCTGGGTGTGGGCGCGGTCATATCGGGGCACTTTTCCGGATGGAACTTCGGACTGGGCGCAGGCGGTTTCGGCGGCCTGTTCTTTGCGGCCATCATAATCGGCATCATGTATATCTGCCTGTGCTTCTGCCTGGCGGAAATGTCTCCAGCCCTGCCACACACCGGCGGCGCTTATTCCTTCGCGCGAAGCGCGATGGGTCCCTGGGGCGGTTTCGTCACCGGTCTGGCCGAGAATATCGAGTACGTGCTGACGCCGGCGGTGATCGTATTCTTCATCGGCTCCTACCTCGGCAGCATATTCGGCACCGAACCCGGCTTCCAGCCAGTATGGTGGATCATCATGTACGTGGTGTTCGTCTGCCTCAACCTGCTTGGCGTCGCACTGTCGTTCAGGGTATCGGTACTGGTAACTCTGCTCGCCCTCGGCGTGCTGGCCGTATTCTGGGTCAGCGCGATATTCTCCGGGCAACTCGACTTCTCACACTGGGCACTGAACATTGGCGTCGGCGACGACGGCAAGGCGATGGAATTGGCGGAAGGCGGCGGCAAGTTCCTCCCCTTCGGCATCGCCGGCATTTTCGCGGCGCTGCCGTTCGCGGTCTGGCTCTTCCTGGCGATCGAGCAACTGCCGCTGGCCGCGGAAGAATCGCACGATCCGAAGAAAGACATGCCCAAGGGCCTGCTTCTCGGCATCGCAACGCTGGTGTTCTCCGCGTTCATGATCATGTTCCTGAACTCCAGCCTGCCGGTCCAGAATGCGGATGGCTCGGCTCATGGCGCCTTTGCCCTCGGCGCTTCGGGCGAACCGCTGCTGGACGGATTCCGGGCGCTTTACGGCGCGGAGGCCGCGAAAATCCTCGCCCTGTGCGCGGTGATTGGCCTGATCGCCAGCTTCCATACCATCATCTACGCCTTCGGCCGGCAGATCTACTCGCTTTCGCGTGCCGGCTACGTTCCGCACTGGCTGTCGGTGACCAGCGGCACTCACAAGGTCCCCCACGTCGCCCTGATCTCGGGGGCTGTGCTTGGATTCATCGTGATGATGACCGTCTACCTGATCAAGGGTGAGAATGCCGGCGCCTTCATCGGCGCCCAGCTTCTCAACATGGCCGTGTTCGGTGCGATGATCTCCTATGGCTTCCAGGGCATCTCGTTCATCATGCTGCGCTCAAAACTGCCCAACATCGAACGCCCGTACCGCAGTCCGCTGGGGGTTCTCGGCGGCTGGCTCACGCTCATCATTGCGGCGGTCACGCTCTTCATGCAGTTTCAGGACCCGGCTTATCGGGGCGGCGTGATCGGTGTCGCGATATGGTACGCCGCAGGTATCATCTATTTTGCGGTGTATGGCCGCAAGACGCTGGTGTACTCACCGGAAGAAGACTTCGCCGTCAAGGCGCGGGCACAGGCCGGTCTCGACAAGGCCTGATCGTCCGCCGGGCAACAAGCATCCCGACCGCCTCCAGGCGGCCGGGATGCAGGACGCCGCAGTCTGTGTTTCAATTCTCTCTGAACCTGGCCGATTCCGGGCCGATTGCCCCCCACTGAAATTCTGGACATGCCCATGAAACCAGAGGACGTCAAAACCGTCGCCGACGCCAGGAAAATCGTCAACGAGCGAAAACTCACGCACGTCAAGGTCGGCGTCTTCGATATCGACGGCATCCTGCGCGGCAAGTACATGTCACGCGAAAAATTCTTCAGTTCGCTGGACAAGGGTTTCGGCTTCTGCGATGTGGTGCTGGGATGGGACTCGAACGACCAGCTCTACGACAACACCGAATTCACCGGATGGCACACCGGCTACCCGGACGCGCTGGTGCGCATCCTTCCCGATACCTGCCGCGACATCGCGTTCGAGCCCGGCATGCTGTTCTTCCTCGCCGAGTTTTCCGACGAAGCGAAGGCCCCCTGCCCGCGCGGCGTATTGCGCAAGGTGCTGGACAAGGCGCGCAAAATGGGGTTCGAGGTGTACGCCGGATTCGAATACGAGTACTTCGTGTTCGACGAGACCCCCGACACGGTGCGCGCCAAGCATTACCGCGATCTCAAGCCGATGGCGCCCGGATACTTCGGCTATTCAGTGATTCGCAATACCGTGCATTCGGATTACTACAACGAGACGCTGGACCTGTGCGAAAAAATGCGCTTTCCGCTGGAAGCCCTGCACGAGGAGACCGGCCCGGGTGTACTGGAGGCCGCGATCGCGGTGGATGAAGCCCTCTCGGCGGCGGACAAGGCCGGCCTGTTCAAGACTTTCATCAAGGTACACGCGCAATTGCGCGGGCGCATGGCGACTTTCATGGCGAAATGGAATCCGAACCTACCTGGACAAAGCGGCCACATCCACGTTTCGCTCAAGGGCCGCGGCGGCAAGGCGGTGTTCCACGACCCGAAGGACCGCTTGCACATGAGCCCGCTGATGAAGCATTTCGTCGCCGGCCAGCAGGCTCTGATGCCCGAGTTTCTCGGCATGGTTGCCAGCACCGTCAACTCGTACACCCGCCTGGTCCCAGGATACTGGGCGCCGACCCACGCGACATGGGGAGCGGAGAATCGCACCTGCGCATTGCGGGTGATTCCAGGATCGGAAAAGAGCCAGCGCGTCGAGTACCGGATCGCCGCCGCCGACTGCAATCCCTACCTCGGCCTTGCGGTTGCACTCGCCTCCGGCCTTTGGGGAATCGAGCACAAGCTGGCATTGGGCAAACCGATCAGCGGCAACGCCTACGATCAGAAGCCGCCCGCAAAGGGGGCGCTGCCGACCACGCTGTGGGATGCGGCACAACGGCTCAAGGCGTCAAAGGCCGCACGCGAATGTTTCGGCGATGCGTTTGTCGAACATTTTGCCGCCACCCGCGAGTGGGAAGAACGCCAGTTCCGCAAGGCGGTGACGGATTGGGAACTCGACCGCTATTTCGAAATAATTTGAAGTTCGTGAAGGGTGAAGGCGTGAATGTGTGAAGGGTAAGTGCATAAACGTCCAGGATCGAAAGTGTTGACTTATAAGGGACGACGGCAATGATCTGAGCATCGGCGTCACATGCGTTGAAAAGCAGGGAACTCGGCGCGTACTCCAGTTCCTGTGCCATCGCTCTTCACCCTTCACTCATTCACCCTTCACGCATTCACACATTCACACATTCA
>Ga0163144_10008048_pt1 | contig 22900 bp, 17 predicted proteins | sample OliLak19BULKMAT1_FD_123175 | JGI IMG/M metagenome (GOLD analysis project Ga0163144, IMG submission 123175) | Freshwater microbial mat bacterial communities from Lake Vanda, McMurdo Dry Valleys, Antarctica - Oligotrophic Lake LV.19.BULKMAT1 | ecosystem: Environmental > Aquatic > Freshwater >...
GTGAAAGAATCGGTGGGGTAATTCGGGAACAAGTCGAACGCCAATACCTCAGCTTGGAGCGCAACAGGCACGGCCTCACCTGCGTTTCGCCGCTGCTTGACAATGTAATTCGGGAACAAGTCGAACGCCAATACCTCAGCTTGGAGCGCAACAGGCACGGCCTCACCTGCGTTTCGCCGCTGCTCGACAATGGCGTAGAGTTCCCCGGCCAAGTCGATGATATCGAAGCCCCCCGGCCGCGCATCGTATTCCCTCAGCACTTCGTCCATGATCCGTGTCCTCCAGGATCTTTGATGAGATTATCGTATTCCGAATGAGGCACAATTTGAAGAAAGGCTCAGAAGGCAGTGCGGTGGATAAACAGCCTACACAGCCGGCGCGAAGTTGGCACGTATCCATTGTCATCGTTTTGTGGTAATCGCAGCCATTCCGTAGAGGGTAACGAACAAACCCGCCGAGCGTGTGCTCGGCGGGTTCGGGTTGTTGCATTGTCGTTTCAGTTCTACTTCGCGTCGCCCACCAGTTCCGGCTCGGCGACCGGGACGGTGGCCGAGGAGGGCACGACGGGGGTCGCGGAGACGCTGTTGAAGACGAGCTTCTTTTCGCCGTCCGTTTCTTCGACCGTGACGACGATCTTTTCCTTGCCCGCGAATTCGCCGCGGAGCAGGGCTTCGCTCATGCCGTCTTCGAGGTGTTGTTCCACCGCACGACGCAGCGGGCGGGCACCGTAGTCCAGGCTGGAACCCTTCTCGATGATGAATAACTTGGCTTCATCGGAGACTTCGAGGGTGAGCAGCTTTTCCTTAAGCCGCTTGGAGACCTTGGCCAGTTCCATGTCCACGATCTGCTTCAGGTTGTCCTTCGTCAGGCTGCGGAAGACAATGGTGTCGTCGAGGCGGTTCAGGAACTCGGGGCGGAAGACTTTCGTCATCTGCTCGAGCAGCTTCTTCTTCATGTCCGTGTAGGTCACGTCGGCACTTTTCACGATGCCCTTGGTGAACACGGCCGAGAGGTCGTCCGGCGTGATGATGGTCTCGGCGCCGACGTTGGTGGTGAGGATCAGGATGGTGTTCTTGAAGTCGACCACGCGTCCGACATTGTCCGTCAGCCGGCCTTCCTCCATGATCTGGAGGAGCATGTTCCAAACGTCCGGGTGGGCCTTTTCGATTTCGTCCAAGAGCACGACCGAATAAGGCTTGCGGCGGATCTTCTCGGTGAGCTGGCCTCCTTCCTCGTAGCCGATGTAGCCGGGGGGCGCCCCGACGAGCCGGCTGACGTTGTGCTTCTCCATGTACTCGGACATGTCGAGCTGGACGATCGAATCTTCGGCGCCGAACATGAACTTGGCGATCGACTTGGCGAGCAGCGTTTTACCGACGCCGGTGGGGCCGGCGAAGATGAACGAGCCGATCGGCCGTTTGGGGTCCTTCAACCCGGCGCGGCTCTTGCGGACGGCCTTGGACAGCGCCCTGATGGCTTCGTCCTGTGAGACGACCGTGCCGTGCAGTTCGGTTTCCATGGTCAGCAGGCGCTTGGTTTCGTCTTCGCCGACCTTCTTCAAGGGGACGCCGGTCATCTTGGAGACGACCTCGGCGATGACTTCCTCATCGACGATGCCGTCGGTTTCCTTGGCCTTTTCGCGCCATTCCTTGGTGACGGTTTCCTTCTTCTTCTTCAGCTTGTCGGCTTGGTCGCGAAGAGCCGCGGCCTTCTCGAAGTCCTGTTCGGCGACGGCCGATTCCTTCTCGGCGTTGAGCTTTTCGATTTGCTCGTCGATGTCCTTGAGGTCCGGCGGCCGCGTCATGGCTTTCAGTCGGATGCGGGCGCCTGCCTCGTCGATGACGTCGATCGCCTTATCCGGCAAGCAGCGGCTGCTGATGTAACGGTCGGACATATCCACGGCGGCGCGAAGAGCGTCGTCGGTGATCTGAACGCGGTGGTGGGCTTCGTAGCGATCGCGCAGCCCCTTGAGGATTTCCACGGCCTCGTCCCGACTCGGCGGGTTGACCATGATGTCCTGGAAGCGGCGGGCCAAGGCCTGATCCTTCTCGATGTACTTGCGGTACTCGTCGAGCGTGGTGGCGCCGATGCACTGAATCTCGCCGCGGGCCAAGGCCGGCTTGAGGACGTTGCTGGCGTCGATCGCACCCTCGGCACCGCCGGCGCCGACGAGCGTGTGGAGTTCGTCGATGAACAGGATCGTGTTCTTCGCCCGACGCACTTCGTTCATCACGGCCTTGATGCGCTCCTCGAACTGGCCGCGGTATTTGGTGCCGGCGACCATCATGGCGAGGTCGAGCACGACCAGCCGCTTGTCGCGCAGCAGTTCGGGTACGTTGGCATCCACGATGAGTTGGGCCAAGCCTTCGACGATGGCCGTCTTGCCGACGCCGGCTTCGCCCAACAGCACCGGGTTGTTCTTGGTGCGCCGCGAGAGGATCTGGATGACGCGTTCGATCTCGTTGGCGCGGCCGATGACCGGGTCGAGTTTGCCCTGCTTGGCGAGTTCGGTGAGGTCGCGGCCGAAACTGTCCAGCGCGGGCGTCTTGGATTTCTGGCGACCGGAGCGGCCTTCGCCGGAGGATTTTTCCGAGGAGTCGCGACTGCTGCCGCCGCCGTCATTTTCGTTTGGCATCGGGTTGTGTCCCAGCAGGTTGAGTACTTCCTCGCGAACGTCTTCGAGTTTGAGGCCGAGGTTCATGAGAACCTGGGCCGCAACACCCTCTTGTTCGCGAAGCAGTCCGAGCAGAAGGTGCTCGGTACCGACGTAGTTATGGTTGAGGTTGCGGGCTTCTTCGATCGAGTATTCGATCACTTTCTTGGCGCGGGGGGTGTGGGGCAGGCGCCCCATCACGACCTGATCTCCGCCGGCGCCGGGTTGGACGATGCGTTCGACTTCCAGGCGGATTTTCCGCAGATCGACATCGAGGTTTTTCAGGACGTTCGCGGCAACGCCGGAACCTTCCTTGACCAGCCCGAGCAGAACGTGCTCGGTACCGATGTACTCGTGGTTGAACCGTTGGGCTTCCTGGTTGGCCAACTGCATCACCTTCCGCGCGCGGTCGGTAAAGCGTTCATACATCGAATCCGTCTCCCTTCCCGAAGATGCGAAACCGGCGGATAAGTGTGGGCCGTCGGGGGTACCGGCATCATAGGCGTGAAGTTTGAAGACACCAAGTGCGTTCGCCGCTCGACACCGCCCGTTCGTCAGCGGCAGCCGCGCAGATAGGACAGCAGGTCCGCGAGTTCCTGCGGTGCGAGTTGCTGATCCAACCCGGCCGGCATGATCGACACGGTACCAGGCTTCAGCTCGTCGATGTCCGCCCGGGCGATGCGTTCGGTCTTGTCCGCCGCCGTGATCAGGATCACTCCCGTCGGCGATTCGGACTTGAGAATGCCGGACCATTGCTTGCCGGACAGTGTTGTCACCACGACCGGCTCGTAACTGCGAACGAAACTCAAGCTGGGATAGACGATCGCTTCGAGAAGATCGCGATCGGTCCGCGTCGCGCCGATACGGGTCAGGTCCGGACCGGTGCGGCCCCCGACGTAGCCGATGTTGTGACAGGTCGCGCAGGCGGCCTTGGCGCTGTGGAAGACTTTTTGCCCACGTGCCCGATCGCCGGCGGGGAGCGACGTCAGCAGCGCTTCCAGGCGTTCGCGCTGTTCGGCGATGCCCGCGTCCCACACCCGCGCGAGCGGTTCCACTTCCGCGCGGATCGCCGTCGAATAGTTTGCGAGGACCGGCTTCGCAAGATCGCCCGTGACCAGCCCGCGCCAGGACGGGTCGCGGAGCGCGACGACCAGCGCGCGGCCGACGGTGTCATCCGTCGAGCTTGCGAAAGCGGCGAGCAGCCGAACCCGCTCCGACGGCGGCGGTTTGGTCAGCCGTCCGGCCAGGGCGATCAACTGCGAATCGGCGAGTTTCCGTTTCAGCAGCACGTCGGCGGCGGCTCGGCGCAGGCCGGGGTCGTCCCCGACGAGATGAACCAAGACATCATCGAAGCCGCCCGAAAGCAGTTCCCCCGAATCCAGTGCAGCCGCCTTGAGTCGCACGACTGACGGGCGTGAGGCGTCGTCCGCCGTCCTGCGCAATGCGGCCGATAGTTCGCGGGGGAGGGTTTTCAGGTTCCACGCCTCAACGACGGCAAGCAACGGCAGGTTCGGCTCGGCCGCGAGTCGCGCGGCGACGACCTTAAGCCAACGTTCCGACGGCTTGCCGCGATAGTCCGCCAACACGCGCGGGACCAACGGTTGCGTGATCTCGTCAGCCAAGAACGACTGAACTTCAGGGGCGCTGGCAAAGGCAGTCAGCCGAGCGACGAGTTCGTCGTCCTCCTCCGGCGTGCGCAACCGGGGCAATTCCTTGCGAAGCAGTTCGGCCAGGATTCCGCCCCACGACGGATGTCGGCCCGCGACCCACCAGGCCGAGTCCCGCAGCGCAGCATCCGTCGCGGTCAGGTGCGGCAGCACGTCTTCGGCCCGCAACTTGTTCGCGTCGATTGCTTCCAAAGCCGCGAGGGTCGCGCGGATCACATGCGGCATCCGATTCCGCAATCCTTCCGCGGTTGCCGCGAAATCGCCGATCTCGATCAGCGCGTAGGTGATGGCGTGGTCGAGGAAGCGATCGTTGTCCTTGTTTGCCGCTTCCGTCAGTAAACGCGGCACGGCGGAGCGATGCTTCGCCGCGCCGAACGCGGCAATCGCTCGTCGCCGCTCGTGCGCCGCCGGTATCGCCGGCTCCATAGGAACGCGATTGGCCTTCGGCTTGGCCGCGTCAATGCGGAGCAGCCCGCCGAAGGCCGTGGGCTTCACCAATTGCGAACTCGGGCAGCAGAGCTTGTACCAGCCGCCCGTATCGACGATGACGAGGCTGCCGTCCGGCGCGACGACGACATCGGTCGGGTGAAAATCGGGATCGTCGCTGACGGCGAAGTCCGAGTCGATGGTGCGATACGTGGATCCGTCCGGCACGAGCTTGTGTCGGCTGACCTTGCGGAGGTTGAACTGGGTACAGACCAGATCAAATGCGAAATCGTCTCCAAGGCGGGTCGCGCGGTAGGCGACGAGGCCGCTGGGTGCCGCCGGGCCGAGATGCGTCATCACCGGCATCAGATTCGTCGAGGTCATGATCCGCGCACGCGCCGGCTCGTGATCCTTCCCCCAAACGCCGCCGCGCACGGCGTGGATCAGCCCGTCCCTCTTGCCTTCGGCGGGGTGTTGCAGGAAGGTGTTGCCGACAATCGGCTCGCCGTTGGGTGCGAAGGCGACGCCGGCGGGGTTATCCATGCCGCCCGACATCATCACTTCCAACCCGGTGCCGTCCGGCTTCGCGCGGTAAAGCTGGGCGGCCTTGCTGGTCCACGAGTCGCCGTTGCCGAGCCGATGAGTCTGTTCCGCGAAGGCGCCTTTGGTCCAATAGAGGAAGCCGTCCGGCCCGGCGACGGGGCCGTGTAGGTCGTTGGCGCAGCCGGTCAGCGTTTTGCCGTCGAACCAGATCTCGCGCTTCTCGGCGATGCCGTCGCCGTTCGTATCCGTGAGTTTGAGAATCACGGGTGGGCAGGCGACGTAGACCGACCCCTGAAACCACAGGCAACCCTGCGGAAAGGGCAGACCGTCGGCGAAGAGCATCGAGCGATCGAAGACGCCGTCGCCGTCGGTATCGTCGACACGGACGATGCGATGGAGCGGCTTTTGCTTCAACACCTCGGCCTGGACGAGCGGGCCGGCGACCTCGGTGACGAACAGCCGGCCGCGATCGTCGAAACAAGCGTGGACGGGATACTTCACCAATCCCGGAGACGTGGCGGATGCGACCGTGAACCCCGGCGGCACGCTCGGCAACGGCGATGATGCCGGCACGATCGACATTGAAAAAGCGATAATCGGCAGCAGGCAGACCATGCGACGAACTCCGAGCAAACGACCGGAAGACGTGCAGTCTACGCGATCGCACCGCGTGCCGGAACAAGCATCCGGTTCGGAACATCACGCGGCACCTGCTAAGATCGACCGAGACGGCTTCCCCCTCTCTCACCGGAGTCCTCCACATGCTTCGCCCGTTCCTTGTCCTCATCCTGCTCGCCGTCGCGACTTCGGCCCAAGCCGAGCCGCCCAAGAGCATCAGCTTCAAAAAAACCGTGCTGGACACGAAGTTCCGCTCCGAAGGCGTCGCCGTCGCCGACGCCAACGGGGACGGCAAGCTCGACGTGCTCACCGGCGAGTTCTGGTACGAGGCGCCGAACTGGACGCCTCATGAGATGCAGAAGCCGGGCGAGTACAAGGATGGGCTGGGCAACTATTCCCACGTCTTCGCCTGCTGGGCGGACGACTTCAACGGGGACAAGAAGCCGGACCTGATCGTCATCGACTTCCCCGGCGAGCCGTGCTACTGGCTGGAGAATCCGGGTGCAGCCGGAGGACACTGGAAGCGGCACACGATCTGGCACTCGGCCTGCAACGAAACGCCGGTTTACGCGGACCTGCTCGGCACGGGCAAGAAGGTGTTGGTCATGGCCTACCAACCGAAGGACAAGAAGCCGGACGGCAACGAGGGCCGCATGGCTTACTTCACCCCGGCGGCCGACCCGAATGCCCTGTGGGACATGCACCCGATCAGCGCTGCACCCGAAACCGGCAAGCCGATCCCCGGCACCCAGCGCTACGCCCACGGCCTCGGCGTCGGCGACCTCAACGGCGACGGCAAGATGGACGTGATCTGCACCGGCGGTTGGTGGGAACAACCCGCGACGACCGACGGCAAGGAACCGTGGAAGTTCCACCCCGCACCGCTGGGCGACGCCGCCGCGGACCTGTTCGCGGTCGATGTCGACGGCGACGGAAAGAACGACGTCCTCAGCACCTCGGCCCACAAGTTCGGGATCTGGTGGTTCAAGCAGCGCCTCGGCAAGGATGGCGGCGAATCCACCTTCACAAAGAACGATCTGTTCCCCACGCTCGTAAGTGAAACGCACGCCGCCCATATGGTGGACCTCGACGGCGACGGCCGGAAGGACCTCATCACCGGCAAGCGCTGGTGGAGCCACGGCCGCAGCGAACCCGGCTCGGCGTGGCCCGCCAAGCTGTATTGGTTCAAGGTCGTGAAAGAGAAGGATGGCCTCTTGAGCTTCACCCCGAATCTGATCGACGACGACTCGGGCATCGGCACGCAGTTTGAGGTCGTCGACCTCAACGGCGACGGCCTGCCGGACATCGTGACGTCGAACAAAAAAGGCGTGCGGATTCTGGTTCAGGAACGGAAGTAATGCCCGAATTGCCGGAAGTGGAAACCGTCGTCCGCGACCTGCGACCCCTGTTGGTCGGCCGAACCATCGCCGGTGTCGAGGTTGGCGAACGCAAACTGCGCCGACCGTGGAACGCAACTTGGGGGCCGACGCTCGTCGGCCGGACGTTTACGCTCGCCCGCCGTCGCGGTAAATGGATCGTGCTGGAACTGGACGACGATCGCCGCATGGTCGTCCACCTCGGCATGACCGGCCAGTTTACCGTCGCCGATGCGATGTCGGAACGGCCGGATCACCTGCACCTCTGCTTTGCACTTCAAGGCGGCGATGCCGAGTTGCGATACCGGGACAGCCGCCGGTTCGGCAGCATCGAACTCTTCCCGGATGAAGCAACCGTCGTCGATTACCTCGGTGCCAAGCTCGGCCCGGAGCCGTTCGACATTCCGACGAAGCCGTTCGCGGCGGCCCTGCAAGGATCGTCGCGCAACCTGAAGGCGTTGCTGCTGGATCAAAGCGTCGTCGCCGGGGTCGGCAACATTTATGCGGACGAAGCCCTGTTCGCCGCGAAACTGCACCCGACCACCCGCGGCTGCGATCTCACTTCGCGGCAGGTGAACAAGCTGCGTGAAGCGATTTCAACCGTCATCCTCAAGGCTGTCGCGAGTCGCGGCAGCACAATCCGGGACTACGTCGGCGGCTCCGGGCTGCGCGGCGAGTACCAGCACGAACTTACCGCTTACGGCCGCACCGGCGAAGCCTGCGTTCGCTGCGGGGCAGTCATTACCGTTCTGCGGGTCGCCGGGCGGTCCTCACACTTCTGCCCGGTTTGTCAGAAGGCTCAATAAGCGGTACACGGTAAAAACTTTTCTACAACGCGCCCACGGCTCGGCGGAGTTTGATCTCGGCGAGCTTCCAGGCGTAGACCGCGCGGATCTCGTCGGCATCGGCTTGGAGCTTGTCCAGCTTGGCTTTGCGCAGGTCCGCCGCGCCGAGCACGCCGTTCTTCACCTTGATCGCGATATCGTCCTGACTCTTTGCGGCGGCGGTCGTGGCTTGGCGCGTGAAGGCCAAGGCATCCTGCCGGGCGAGCAGTTCGTCGAGGGCGGTCGTCGTCTCGCGGATCACTTCCCGTTCCTTATCCTTGGCAGCCGAGTTGACCGCTTCGCGAAGGGCGGAGAAATCCGGCGTCGTGCACAGCAGTGCCAAGCCGCTGAGCTTCGGCAACGGCGGCAAGGCGGCCCCGGCGAGTGGCGAGACGGCGCTGAGTGCCGACTGCACCGCCGCCGCGGTATCGTCCGTCAGGCCTCCGGCGAGAGTCCGAATGGCTCGCAGGTCGGCCCGATTCTGAACCGCGGCGCCTGCGACACTTGCGGCATCGAGCGGTTCGGGCACCACGTTCACCGCGTCGCTCGGCAGGATGCGGCCGGGGACGGCATCGAGGCCGACGAGGCCCTTCAATTCCGTGCTCAAGCGGGCGATGCCCACCTGGGCTTCGGTCGCCTTCCCGAGCAGTTCGCTGCGCGTCACCTTGGCGGTCGCCAACTCGGCCGGTTCGCGGGCGCCGGCTTTCACTGCGGTCTCGCCGTCCGCGATGAGGCCGTTCACTTCCACCAACGACGCGGTCAACACGTCCTGAAGCAGTTCCGCTTCCTGCAGGCGATAGTACAAGTCGAGGGCGGCGGCGGCGGTGCGACTGCGGATGTCCTCACTGAGGTCGTGGGCGATGCTCCGTCGCAGCGTATCGGCGGCATCGCAGGCCTTGCGCGAGCGGAAGCAACTTGCCTCGGTCGGGCCGGGGTGTGCGGCCAACCCGTCGAGCAGATTGGCCGTGCCGGAGTGGTTGCGGGCAGCACGGCGGCATTCCTCCGCCGTCAGTCGCAGATAGGTCGGAGTGGTCGAAGTCGTCGGCAGTGGGGCGTCGGACCAGTTCGGCTTCGGCAGCAGTCGTTCCGCAGGCTGCACGGCCGCCGCGGCCGGATCGGCGCGTTCCGCGACGACAAGCTCAGGTGTGCGGCAGCCGAAAACCCCGAATGAACATGACGCAGCATAGGCAACAGCGAGGGCGAACGTTTTTCGACGGCTCATCGAAATCACCCATCCCGCATTAAGAATCGACACTCCTCGTTAATATCGGCTCAATCATCGACGCCTCTGTCGCTAAAATGCGAATTCACCCACCAGGACCGGTCTTCGATGCAAACCGCACCGTCCGCGATTTCGGATCAATCCACCGTGGCTGATTCAACAGCCGTCGAGTTGCCGCCACCGGCGAAAGCGTCGTCGTTTTGGGAGGAGTGGACCGAACCGCTGATGTTCGCGGCGGCCTTCGTGGAATTGCTGCTCATCGCCGGCCTGATTCACCGCGCCGGTACGGACGGCGAAGCAACCGCGTTCGAGCAGATGCTGATTCTGACCGTCTCGGCGTTTCTCTGGCCCGCCTTCATCGCCGAAGGCACCATTGCCTACCTGCGACGTGCCCCGGGTGTGAGTCGCCGCCGCGCGGCCTTACGGATCCTCATGGTGTGGTTCCTGCCGCCGCTTCGGCTGGGCTGGATTCACCCGGCGACGAACCGCATCTGGCTGCCCTGGTTGGGCCGGCAGCAGCCGAGCAAGGCACTGGCCAAGGTCCTGGATCGCCGCTTCGGCGTGCCGATGCTGGCGTTCGCCTTCCTGATTCTTCCCGTGCTCGCCCTGGAGATGTATCAGCCGAATTGGGCCAAGCACGTGCCCTACTTCGTCCTCGCCTTGGATGCAGCGGGTGCGACCATCTGGGTGGCGTTCGCGTTCGAGTTGATCGTCAAAGCCTCGGCGGCGCCGAGCACGCTGCGCTACCTGAAGGAACGCTGGATCGACGTCGCCATCGTCGGCTTGCCGACGCTGGAATTCGTCATGACCCATTGGGTCGACGCAGCCCCGATCGCCCGATTGTTTCGGCTCAGCAAAGTCATCCGGCCGGATTCCCTGCAGGCCGTCACCAAGGCCTATCGGCTGCGCGGGCTGATGATGAAGGGCTGGCAGGCCTTCATGCTGTTGGAGAGTGTGTCCCGCCTCACCGGCAACTCACCCGCCAAACAGTTGATCAGACTGGAAGCCCGCATCGCGGACTTGGAAGCCGAGCTTGCGGAAGCCCGCGCCGATGCCGATGAGCTGCGCAGCCGTTTCGCACCGGCGGTGGTTGTGCATGAGGATTGATGAGGTTCGAGTTCCGTGTACTGGGACGTCGCATCAGAAATCAGGCGGTGTCTCGAATTGACGGGGGCGGAGGCCGGCGCTTGCCCTGCGGTCGATCCCGGTTTAAACTGCATCTTCGTTCGACTCTCCTCAGAGGCCGTCCCATGTTGCTTTCTCTGTTCGGAGCGATCGGCCTCGCGCTCGGCGGGGCGAACGCAGTCCTGATGCCGACGGAGGTTGCCGCGTCGATCCGCAATCTGGAAAGCCCCGACTTTGAAACGCGCGAGGAAGCAACGCGATTCCTCGCCGCCTACGGTCCGGCCGCGCTGCCGGCGCTCCGGCAGGCTGAGGACGACGATTCCCCGGAAGTGGCCGAGCGCGCTTCAGCGCTGGTCGTGTTGCTCACCGTCCGCGCTGAGACCGAACGGCTGTTGACGGCCAAGCCTTATGCCGTGAGCTTCGAGGCCGCCGGCATGATACAGACGACGACTGAGTTCAACGCCCGCATCGGCGCGACGATTCCCACCGACGCCCGGGTTCTGCCGTCGGATGCGAAACTCACCCTGATCGGATCGCTGCCGTTCTGGCGCATCGTCGACGACATCGAATCGACCTTCGACCTGACTTACGGGAACAATGCGAACGGCGCGGGCATGTGGCTGCCCAAGGACGATCGCATTCGCACGGCGACCACCCCGAGTGCGTTTCGGCTGACCGCCACGGCATTGCCGGAACGGACCAAGGCAACCGGATCGCTTCTTTGGTTCACATTGCAGGCCGAACCGAGCCGCACGGTCGTCCGCGTCGAGTCGATTCGGTTGGATGAAATCATCGGAGTGGACGGTGATGGACTGGTCGCGAAGGATGCCATCGTCGCGCCGCCGCAGGTCGATCCGTACCGCTCGCGCATGATCCGCGGCGGCCGCATTGTGGTTGCCGGCAATGGTATGGAGTTGATTCCCGATGCCTCTTCGGCATCGCTGAGTCTGATGCAGCAACAGATTGCCGTCCCCGTCGTCTGGCCCGCGGATTGCGAACGCATCGAGACATTGTCCGGCGAGATCCGCGCGCAGGTGAAGGGCGAAGCGACCGAGTTGCTGCGTCTTCCCAAACTCGACGGCGGGCCTACGAGCGCTTCAGCCCGGGCGGTCGTACTGAAGATCGCGGACAAGAAGCCGGAAGCCGATGCCGACCCCGGCATCATCGTGACCGCGACCTACCTGCCCGGCGAGATTTCCTTCCCGAACAATCCCAACGTCGAAACGCCGACGAACGAAACGATTCTGATCAATGGTCGAGCACGAATCATCGTCCGCGGCCAAGGGGTCGCGATCGTCAACAGCAACCGTATCGGCGGGCTCGAAAGCTTCGCCTACCACGGACTGAAGCTGTTCGCGGCGGACGGCTCGCCGGTGCGCTTCCGCGTCGATGCTCCGTCGATCAGTTACCAGGCCGACGGGAGTGTCGTCGAGCAGTTCGTCGCCCGGCTTCGACTCGCCAATCTCGAAGAAAAGGGCCGACCCGTCGCGGCGACCCTGACGGCCAGGATGACGCGGACCATCTCGATTCCATTCCAGATGAAGAATCTGCCTCGCCCGAAAGCAGCCGGCCCGTGAGCGACGCGCTCGCGGCCGTCTGTGTGTTCGTTGGCGGTGGCACCGGAGCCGTGCTGCGCTGGGCGGCCGGGCGAGTTGTTGGTCCATGGGACGAGCTGGTCGGCTTTCCTTGGGTCACGCTCGGGATCAACGTCGTCGGTTCGGCGGCCCTCGGTGTGCTGGTCGTGCTTGCCAAGGATCGGCCGTGGCCCTGGCTGCTGTTGGGGGTCGGCGTTTGCGGCGGCTTCACGACCTTCAGCACCTTCAGCGCGGAACTGGTGAAGCTGGTCGATGCCGGACGCACGATTGCGGTATTCTGTTATGCTTGTGCGTCGCTCGCGGGCGGATTCTTAGGCGTTCTCGCGGCCGCCCGCTTGGCGACGGCAGTCGCACCGACGTAAGATGTGCGACGTTCTCGTTCCATCCCGTAACGATGAGGCAACGATGCGCGTGTGGCATTTCGTCCTACTTTGCTGGTGTGGGGGTATGGCGATGATGGAACCTGCGGTTTCAGCGCAAGTCCCGACGCTCGGCAAAGTCGGCTCGCCCGAACAATTGACCTTGGACGTCCTCAAGGACATCCACAACCGCGGCGCGGAACTGTACAACCGCGGCGACGTTGCCGGGGCGTTTCGGCTCTACGAAGGGGCGTTGCGGACCGCGAGCGTTTTTCTGAACGGTCGCCCCAATATTCAGAAGCTGATCGCGGACGGGCTGGAGGAAGTCGGCAAAACCGAGGGCGTGAAGATTCAGGCCTTCCGTCTGCACGAGGTCATCGAGCAGGTCCGCGGCGAACTCAAAGAGATCCTGTTCAAGCCGAAGTCGGATCCGGCCGCGACGAGCACATCGAGTGCGAAGGACAACAAAACGCCGATGCCCGAAACCCTGCCGCTGCCGCGCCCCGCCAAGCCGAAAGCGATCGAGAAGCCCAAAGCGATCGAGAAGCCCAAAGCGATCGAGAAGCCGAAACCCAAGGCACCCTTCTCCGGCAAGGTGACCTTTCAAGGTAAGCCGATGGGTGGCGGTGCCATCACCATCGCCTCGATGGATACCGACGTGCCGAAGACCTTCACCGCCGTCACCGCGGCCGACGGTAGTTTCGCGTTCCTCGACCGTTTGCCGCTCGGCAGATACGTTGCCCTCATCGACGATCCCGCGGGCAAGCTGCCGGCCCGGTACGGCTCGCTGATGTCTTCCGGCTTGCGCTTCGAGCTGACCGAGGCACCGAGAAGTGTCACGTGGGAACTGCGGGAATAGAGCACGACGTCAGACCTTCGTCGTCACTCCTTCGGTCCACGCGAAGAACTGTGCGGCCTTGGCGGGCCAACCCTCGGCCTGGAGCTTCTTCCGGGACTCGATCTGCGCCGTCGGGACGCCGGTTCGGATTCGTTCGACCACGAGGGCCGCGAACTCGTCCGCCGTCGCGGCGGCATCCAACGCATCGGCCCAATCCCGGACGGCAGGCAAATCGCGTACGACCGCGGGCTTACCCGTCGCCAGGTATTCCTTCATCTTCAACGGCTGCATCGCCTGCGTGACCGGGGCGTCGATGTACGGCATAATGAGCACATCCGCCGCCTGCGCCAACGCGGGCAGCTCGGCGAACGGCATCGGCGGCCGCACCACGACCCGCGGCAGCTTCATCCAAGTGGGGTCGGGTGCTTCCTGCGGTCCGACGAACAGGAGCGTGCCGGTCGTCAATTTGGCGGAGAGTGCCTGAATCCAAGCCGTATCCATGCGGCGATCGATCACCCCCCAGAAGAGCACGAGCGGCTTCGGCATCGCGGCGATGTCCGCCGGTAACGTCGCTGTCGGCTTCGTCCAGTGCTCGAGATCGACGCCGTGGGTGAGCAGATGGGCGTCGTGGCCGAACTGTTTCAGATGAGTCTGCAGCGTCGTTCCGACTGCGATCGCGACCGCGCAGTTCGGTGCCAAGTCCCGTTCCATCGCCGCCATGCTCGCGCCGTCGTAGCCGGGCCAGACGCTGAAGTCGTCCACGCAGTAATAGACCCAGCGATGCACGGGAAGGACGCCGATCAGGTCCGCCGTCAGCGGCAGCGTCGTCACCACGATCGGCGGCATCGGCAGGGATTCGACCAAGGGAAGCAGGGCGTTCTTCAACAGCTTGGCATTCAGTCGGCGCGACCAGCCGGAGGCGAACGACGGAACCATCCGGGGTGCATGAACCATCGGCGCGGTCGGGTCGGCCGGCGCTGCGGTCTCCGCCGGCTTCGGGTCGAACCAGCCGCGCAGCTTGCCGAAACCGCGCTTGAGAGTGCTCAGGTCCAAGCGCGGCGGACGGGTTCCGATGGTGTCGATCCACTCGACGCGGATGCCGGCAGGACGGCGCCGAATCAGGTGCTGGGCACTGGACGGATGCCGGCCCCAATCGTCCGCAAAGACCAGCACCGGGCGATGTTCACTCATGATGCTATTATGGACCACGAAGCCCCACCGAGAGACGCATCCCCGATGAAAGTTCCGCTGCGTGCCGAATCCGCCGAGCCGAGTTGCCGCACGGACGAACCGACGACCTTCGGCTTGCCGTGGCCGCGCGGCGCGGTGAGCGACGACCGGCTGTTTCACCTGACCGCCGCGAATGGAACGAGCGCACCGCTGCAGACCGAAGTGCTCGCCCGCTGGGCTGATGGTTCCATCCGCTGGTGTTTGTTCGACGCACAACTGACGACGACGGGCAACGGCGACACCGGGTATGCGATCGAGGTGCGCGAGATGCCTCGCGCACCTTCCGTTGCTGCGCTGCAGGTGGAAAGTGCGGAAGGCAACGTCACGATTCGTACGGGCCGCAACGCGTGGGCCTTCGTACCCGGCGATGATTTCCTGTGCGAAGAACTTGAACTCGAACTCCACGAAGTCGGGCCGGACAGCCTGCCGCTGCCGATCGAAATTGTCCTTGCCGAATTGTCCACGAACGGGACCTTGCGGGCCACGGTCGCGGTCGAGGCGATGGTGCCGATGGAGCCGGTGCTGAAGGTGCGGGCCGTGGTCGATCTGTATGCGAATCACGGTGTCGCGCGGATCGCTCTGAGCCTGACCAACACGGCGGCGGCCGATCACCCCGGCGGCAACTGGGATCTCGGCAACGGCGGTTCGTTTTACCCCGGCTTGTTCATCGTGAAACTTTCGACGCCGACCGGCGAGACGCGGGTTTCCCCGGAGCGGGCAGTGACGTCGCAAGCCGTCTCCGAACTTGCAAGCCTTTATCAGGATTCGTCCGGCGGCGAGAACTGGAAGAGCAGCAATCACTTGAATCGAAACCGCATCGTCCCACACGAATTTTGCGGGTACAAGTTCGAGAACGGCAACGACGCGAGCGACGGCCTGCGGGCCACACCAGTGCTGACGCGGATCGGCGGGAGCAACTTCCGCGGTTTGACGATGCCCTATTTCTGGGAGAACTTCCCGGCGGCCGTGAGCGCGGCTCCCGGTCGATTGACGCTCGAACTTTATCCGCGGCGCGGCAGCCACCAGCACGAGCTTCAGGGTGGCGAGCAGAAGACGTGGGTCTTTTTCGCGAGCCTCGCCGCGGACGCGGTCACCGCCGAGCCGATGCAATGGTGCCGCAGCCCGATCCGCGTCTCGGCCGCGCCCGAATGGTACTGTGCTGCCGGTGTGTTCCCGGAGATGGTCCCGCGGTCCGCCGACCCGAACGCGGACTACCTGAAGCTCGTGGACCTGGCCTTGGATGGCAACGACACATTCCTGACGAAGCGGGAGACGATCGACGAATACGGCGTGCGCCACTTCGGCGATCTCTACGGCGATCACGAAGCGGTCTACCACCGCGGGCCGACGCCGATGATATCGCATTACAACAATCAATACGACTGTGTGCTGGCTCTGATTCAGCACTGGATGCGCAGCGGCGATCCCCGAAGTCTTGCACAAGGTCTCGAATGTGCGAATCACACGATCGACACGGACTTGTACCACACGGAGGACGACAAGTCCGCCTATAACGGCGGGCTGTTCTGGCACACGTATCACTACGCCGATGCGGACACGGGCAACCATCGCAGTTACCCGCGGTCGCTCAAGCGCGGCGGGCACTTCGATGCCGGGCAAGATCTCTCGAAGATGGGCGAAACCGGCGCGGATCTGCAGAAAGTCTACGCCGTCGGCGGCGGCCCGGCCGGGTCCCACAACTACAATGCCGGGCTGATGATCGCCTACTGCCTCACCGGCGAAATGCGATATCGCGAGGCGGCGTTGCAACTCGCGGACTTTGTCATATCCATCGATGACCCAAAGGGAACCAAGTTCAAATATCTCAGTCATGAGTTTACTGGCTTGGCGAGTGAATCCGGCTATCAATATCACGGACCCGGGCGAGCGACTGCCAACAGTATTCTTGCGTTGCTCGTCGGCTACACCCTTACCAATCATGCCAAGTATCTCCTGAAGTGTGAGGAGTTGATCCGCCGCGTGGTTCACCCCAAGCAGAATCCGGCAGCGCTCGATCTGCTTAATGCCGAATCGCGCTGGTACTACACGATGACCCTGCAGGCCCTCGGCGAGTACCTCGACCACAAAGCCGAACGCGGGCAACTCGACCGCACGTACGCTTACGCTCGGCTGACGCTCCTGCACTACGCCCGCTGGATGGCGACGCACGAGCGACCGATTCTCGATGCGCCGCAGAAACTGCAGTACCCGACTGAGACGTGGGCGGCACAAGACCTTCGCAAGGTCGAAGTCTTCCAGTTTGCCGCCAAGCATGCGGAGGGGGACGACCGGATGAAGTTCCTGGAGCGGGCCGATTGGTTCTTCCGGACCAGTGTGGCCAAGCTGCACACCTTCGAGACCAAGTCCCTGTGTCGGCCGGTGATTCTGGCGATGCGCTACGGCTGGAGCCGCGCCGCGTGGCAGGCCGATCCGAACCGGGATGCGCCGCCGCCGAGCGAACCTTTGACGGCGGAAGACTTCGGCGGCTGGAGCATGTTCGTGCCGCAGAAGGCCAAGGCGATCCGGCGGGCGAAAATGCTGGCCGTGATTGGTGCAATCGCGGCCGCAAGCCTCTTCCTCACGTTGATTGTGTGGCTGCTGCGGTAGCCGACGCGTTATTGCGATCGGCAGAATCCATTCAACTTGTGGAGGATCTGCGGTCGATGTCAAAGATGACAAACGATCTTTTCGACGGTATCGACCATGAACCAACTGTCCACAGTCCGCCGGTCCAGGTTGGCCGCAGCCGTTGGTTTTGCTGCAGCAACTCTGCTTCTTGCCTCCGGCTGTCGGATACTCGGGGATCCGGTTCGCGGCTTGAGCACCGCCGTGAAGGCCGGGCTGAACACGCGCGATCTGATCGACCCGCCTGCCCAGAAGGAAGCGGATGAACTGCTCAGCGGTGCCGACTTTAGTGCCTTCGGCAACGAAATCCGACAATCGGTGATCGCCAAAGCGTACGAGGCCCATGCGGAGCAGATGGCTCTGCCGCCGAAGAACGTGCTCTGTCTGTCCGGCGGCGGCTCCTTCGGTGCATTCAGCGCGGGCTATCTGAACGGCTGGACGGCGACCGGTACGCGGCCCACGTTCGACGTCGTCACCGGCATCAGCACGGGTGCGCTGATCGCGCCGCTGGCTTTCCTCGGCCCGCAGTACGATGCCGAAGTCAAGCGGTTCTACACCGAGCTCACGACGAAGGACGTCTACATCAAGCAATTCGTCCGCGTGCTGGTGTCCGAATCGCTGGCGGACAACGCTCCGCTCGTCAAAGAAGTCGACAGAGTGCTCACGCCGAAGATCATGTGCGAAATCGCGCAGGCACACCGCGAAGGCCGTCGGCTTTACATCGGCACGACGGAATTGGAAGGCAAGCGCTTCGTCGTCTGGGATATCGGCGCGATCGCGATCAAGGGCGGTGAGGAAAACCGCGAACTGATCAAGCAGATTCTGGTCGGTTCGTCCGCGATTCCCGGCTTCTTTCCGCCGTCCAAGATCCGCGTCACCGTCGACGGCAAGAAATACTACGAGAAGCATGGCGACGGCGGCACGTCCCAAGCCATCTTCTTCCGTCCGCCCTACTTATCGGAAGCCGAACGAACCAACAGAGATGGGCTGCACTTGGCCGGCACGCGGATCTGGTGCATCGTCGCCGGCAAGCTCTACGCCGATCCGGACCCCCTGCGGGCCAGGGCGTTGACGGTCGCAGGGACGAGTGTCTCGAGCATCATTTACGCCCAGACGCGCGGCGACCTGCAGCGCATCTTCACCGTCAGCCTCTTGTCCGGCATGGATTACAACATCGCAGCAATGGATGAGGAATTCGCGGCGCCGAAATCCGCGACCGCCTTCGAAATCGAACCACTGTTGAGCATGTACAACGAAGGCTACCGCGAAGCAACATCCGAGAAGCCATGGCGGAAAAGCCCCCCCGGCAACCGCATGAATGAAGGTGTCCTGGAACGCGGCGGCACCGACCTGATCCTGTCGCCGCGGGGCGGAACGACGCCGATTCTCAACAACAACCCCTACTTCACTCCAGCCCCAGGCCCGATGCCGATTCCCGTCCTTCCCGGTACGGTGGTCAAGTAGTCGTTGTCAGCGGCCGTCCGGCACCAGGCCGGCGGTCATAGCCGCCGAAAAGTGTTTGCGGCAGAGCGAGACGTAACGCTCGTTGCCGCCGATTTCCACTTGGGTGCCCACCCGTTCGACCGTGCCGCAAGCACCGACGCGGACGACCATGGTCGCCTTGCGGCCACAGAAGCAGATCGTCTTCAGCTCCGTGAGCGTGTCGGCCCACGACAGCAGTGCCGCAGAGCCGGGGAACAGGTTGCCGAGAAAGTCCGTCCGCAAGCCGTAACAGAGCACCGGCACATTGCGGTCGTCCACGAGTTGGGCCAGCGAGCGGACTTGATCCTGCGACAAAAACTGCGCCTCGTCCACCAGCACGCAATCGACGGTTCGGCCGAGCAGTTCCGCGGCGAAATCGGTGGTGTCGTCGAAATGCTCGGCCTCGACGGCGATGCCGATGCGGGAGGCGATCCGGCCCTTCGCCCGTTGATCCAACCGCGCCGTGTAGAGGACGGGGACCATGCCCCGTTCGCGGTAATTGTGCGCGGCCTGCAACAGGGCTGTCGATTTCCCGGCGTTCATCGTCGAATAATGGAAGTAGAGCTTCGCCATCGACTCGGACTTTCTCGGGATCGGGTTGGCCGAACGGAAATGATAGCCGACGGCAAAGCGATCCGCACCTTGGGAAAGAAAGCCGTTCGATGAATCGCCGACTCGTGCCGGAACTGATGGACAATCCGAACCTCGACCCGGTCGCGCATCGGCAGGCCTTGGCGGGTCTCGCGCGGCTCAATTCGGTCTCGGACGCGGGCCGGATTCTGCTGCCGTACCTGCGGCGGCTCAGCGAAACGCACCGGCGACCGCTGCGAATTCTCGACGTGGCAACCGGGGCGGGGGACGGGTTGCTGCCCCTCCTGCGACGATCGAAGTTGTGGCGGTTTCCCCTGGTCGGCGCCGGCTGCGACCTCAGTGAAACGGCCCTGGACGAAGCCCGGCAGCGAGCCGTCGCATCCGGGGTGCAGGCCGAGTTCTTCGCCCACGACGCGTTGAAATCCGCATTGCCGATGGGCTATGATGTCATCATGAATTCGTTGTTCTTCCACCATCTTACGGATGCCGATATCTCAAGACTGTTACAAGACTTTGGCCGGGCGGCAGCCGTGGGTATTCTGGTCAACGACCTGCGCCGCAGCCGTTGGAACCGCATGCAGGTGTGGGTGGCTACTCGGTTGTTGTCCCGCTCCCCGGTGGTCCATTTCGACGGCCCCGTTTCGGTGCAGGCTGCGTTGACGCCCGCGGAGCTTTCTCGGCATGCTGCCAAGGCAGGCCTTTGCAACGCCGTCGTCCGCACGCACTTCCCCTGTCGCATGGTGCTGGCCTGGACCAAGTCATGACGACGCGACGCCAAGTCGTGGTCGTCGGTGCCGGGCCTGCCGGTTCGGTGGTTGCCTACCGGCTCGCGACGCTCGGCTTGGATGTCCTGCTGATCGACTCAGCGAACTTTCCGCGCGGCAAGGTGTGCGGTTGTTGCCTCAACGGGACGGCCCTCGTCGTTCTCGAACGCATCGGACTTGGACCCGCGATTCGCCGACTCAAGCCGGTGCCGCTGCGGCGGGTTCGCCTGGCTTACGGCGGTCGCTCGGCCGTGCTCCCGTTCGTCGGCGGCGTCAGTCTTTCCCGCGAAGCGTTGGACTGGGCGCTGATCGAAGCAGCTGTCGCCGCCGGGGTTGAATTTCGACCGCGCACGAAGGCGACCGTGCTCGCGGATCGAGTGCTTCAGTTGGAAGGTGAAGACACGACGACTGTCCAAGCGGATGCGATCGTCGCGGCGGACGGGCTGAACGGTCGTACGGTGACGGCCCTGACTGGAGCCAAGTCCGTCATTGCGGAGCAGTCCCACCTCGGGGCCGGGGCGGTGCTCGCCGATGGCGACTTGGCGGCCGCAGGCGAGGTGCGGATGCTCGCCGGCCGCGGCGGCTACTTAGGCATGGTTCGCTTGGAGGACGGCCGCATCGACCTGGCCGCGGCCTTCGGCGCGGAGTTCGTTCGGGAGGCGGGCAGCTTGGGGGAAGCCGCCTCGATCGTTTACCGCGAGGCCGCCGGAAGCGATGCCCCGGACATCGCCGGGGCGGTATGGCGCGGCACGCCGTTGCTGACGCGCCGACCGACCGCGTCCTCGGGTCCGGGCTGGCTTGCCGTCGGCGATGCATCGGGGTACGTGGAACCGTTCACCGGCGAGGGCATGGCTTGGGCGATCGCCTCGGCCGCCGCTGCGGCACCGTTTGTGCATAAAATGCTCGAAGGCGAAACACCTGCGTGGGCGGACTACCAGGAATCCTTGCTGGGCAGCCGCCGTCGCGCATGCAGGAGGCTGACTTCCGCATTGCGTCGACCGTGGTTTTGTGCCCTCGGAATCCGGGCCTTGGCGATGGCACCTTGGCTGGCGCAACCGTTCGTTCGGCGTCTGCATGCTCCGACCCTTCCCTTGCTCGTCGGCAGGTCGATTCCATGAACTTCATCCTGCTCGGACTTGGCTTGGCCGTGCCCGAAGATTATTTCACCCAAGAAGAAGCCGTCCTCGGTGCCGCACAACTCGGGCAGCCTAACGATGTGGAACCGGAACGGGTGAAGCTGCTCTATCAACGGGCCGGCGTTCAAAAACGTCACACGGTCCTCGGTCGGGCTTTCATCGAGGATCTGCTGGCCGGAACGCGCACATCGCTGTCGGCGTTTCTGCCCGGCCCGTTGGACGGCCCCACCACCGGCCAACGCATGGCCGCCTTTGCGGAGCACGCTTGGCCGCCCGCACTCTCCGCCGCACGGCGGGCACTGCAGCACGGTAACGTGGATCCGAAGACCGTGACGCATCTGGTGACCGTATCCTGTACCGGTTTCGCAGCACCCGGTGTCGAGCGGAAGCTCATCGAAAAACTCGGCCTGCCCGCGACGACCGAACGCATCCACGTCGGCTTCATGGGTTGCCACGCGGCGGTGAATGGTCTGCGTGTTGTTGCCGGCTTGGCTGCGGCGAACCCGGACGCAGTCGTGCTCATGGTCGCGGTCGAACTGTGCACCCTTCACCACTGCTATCGGCCCACTTTGGAGCGAGTTGTTGCCAATACGCTGTTTGCCGACGGTGCCGCCGCCGTCGTCGGCCGCGCGGGTACCGACGGCTGGCGGGTCGCGGGGACGGCTTCCATCCTGATTCCCGAAACCGATGGCGAGATGAGCTGGACCATCGGCGATCACGGCTTCACCATGACGTTGTCCCGCCATGTGTCCGAGGCGATCCGCACTCACCTGAAACCGTGGCTCACGACCTGGCTGGCCAAACACGACCTCACCCCGGAGCAAGTGGGCCAATGGGCCGTGCACCCGGGCGGGCCGAAGATTCTCGACGCCGTTGCCGAGGCGATGAGCCTGCCGCCGGATGCGCTCGATGCGTCCCGATACATCCTGCAGAATTACGGTAACATGTCGTCGCCGACGGTGCTGTTCACTTGGGATCGGCTGCGGAAAACGACGTCGGACGCCCCGTGCGTGATGCTCGCCTTCGGTCCGGGCCTGACCGCCGAGGCCGCTCTGCTCATGCCCCCGAATTCGTCCGCGCCCTGACCGGATTGGGCCGACCGAGCACGTCCCCGCAAAGCTGATAGCGGAAGTTGCCGATGGTCAGTTCGTCGCCCGCCACCAGTCGGCCTTCCTGCACGCGGACGCCGTTGATCTTCACCCCGTTGGTGCTGCCCAAGTCCCGGATCACGAACGCCTCGCCGACCTGAGCCAGGCAACAATGGCGACGGGACACCTTCTTCGATTCCAACTGAACATCGCACTCCGGATGGCGACCGAACAGCAGGATCGGCTTGTCCAACAACACGCTGGGTCCGTCGGTCAGAGAAAGCAGATGGGCAGGCATGGCGGTGAACATTCGCAGGTGAGGGAGATTCGAGAAATCGTAACATCCTGCAGCGACCAGGCGAAGGGCAAAGCGGGATAGAGGTTTTACTCAGAAACGGGCAACCCGGCGGTGTCAGTGAGGACGCACGGGGCTTCGCCGCCGCCGAATGACTCAGGTAACCCGCAGCCGCATGGGCATGTTCGGGATCCGCTCGAACACCTCCACCCACGGCTCCGACTCGCAGAACGTCCAGACCGCCAGCCGCAGCTCGCGAGGCGGATTACCACGCGGCCAGATCGGCGTTTGGCCGCAGCACTCAGGAACAGCGACATCGCCCGATACCGCGTCGTTAATGCCGCGTCGTTACTGCCGTGCCGATGGTACTACGCCGTCCGCAGCTCGGAAGGTACGCTACACCACCGCCTAGCGAACCTCGGGCACCAAGGTGTAGTCCTGGA
>Ga0163144_10008049_pt1 | contig 22896 bp, 18 predicted proteins | sample OliLak19BULKMAT1_FD_123175 | JGI IMG/M metagenome (GOLD analysis project Ga0163144, IMG submission 123175) | Freshwater microbial mat bacterial communities from Lake Vanda, McMurdo Dry Valleys, Antarctica - Oligotrophic Lake LV.19.BULKMAT1 | ecosystem: Environmental > Aquatic > Freshwater >...
ACCAAGGCCGCCATCAACGAGGCCCTCGCGTTCCACCAGGCGATTGGCACCGAGCGCGTCGCCGCGCGCCTGCGCTTCCTGACGCTGCGCTGGGCGAACAAGCTCAAGGCTAACCCGCGCATCCAGATGCACACCGCGCTCGATCAGGTCTACGGTGTCGCCTGTGTCGGTGTGAAGGACGTGCCGGCCGCGAAGGTCTACGACTTCCTCTGGAGCAAGTACCGCATCATCACCGCGGCGATCTCACGGCCGGAATACAACGGCGTGCGCGTGACGCCGAACATTTACACCCCGCTGGAAGAAATCGATACCTTCGTGGCGGCGATGGAAGACCTGTTGAAGAACGGCCTGCCGGCGGCGTGACGGGCCGGGGTCCGGGGTCCGGGATCCGGGATCCGGGCTTGGCGTTGAAGTCCAATTGCTCGGCACTGCTGGCCGTGCGTTTGCCAGGCCTGATCGGAATATTGAAATATGCCGACCAGCCTATCTGGCCTCAACCAGAGGTGTTGTTCGAGCAACCCGTGGTCGATCCCGCGAACGGGACTCGATGTTGGTTGGGACCTGGGAAATATGTAGTTCTGTCGAATACCAGTACTAGTTGGCCAGATAATTTAATTAATACCATGAAGTTCCGCGTTCGGGCACAGGTTGAAAGCACCACCAGAATTCCGCATTCGCCTTTCCCTGTCGTCTTCGACCCGTACTTGTTGCAGTTCGAGGCGGACGAGACTCGCAGGGTCATCGCATTATCGGTCGAGCGTCGCATCGAACCGTACAGGCACCTCCTCCCGACGCTAACGCACTCCGACGAGAGTCATTCGTCGCTCACCTACCCTGACAACCCTATTCACACTGACATTCTGGCGGTGCTCCAATACCTCGAATCCGTTGGCAGCTTTTGGTGTGGCATTAAGCAGATCAAGTGGGAGCGCGCGGACTTTGATTGGTTGCCTGAGTCAGACGCCGAACGCGAAGAGTTAGTGGTGTGGGATCTGCGGATAGAGGAGAAGTATCCGGAGGCATTCACTGAAATTGACGACTCCCTGGTCCGAGTGCTGTTGCAGCGTCGTTCCTGGCATGAACGCCTGACGGTGCCTCTGGCGTTCTACCGAGAAGGGAAGAACGAGTTCGACCGCTTTCGGTACGTTCAGGCGTTCATGAATTTCTACTTCATGATTGAAGGCCTTTTTGGCGGCGGTCGCCCCAATTACCGCGTCAAGGAAGAGTTCAAGGCAGCGCCAACGCTTGTCGTCGCGGCGGCCGACGCGGCGCAGGTTCTTTCCGCTTCACCTCGACACGTTAGCGCGCTCCGCACTCTGACGAGGACGGAGGACCAGCAGATTGAGGCGTCGACTGTCCTCGATTGGCTCGTCGATCTTCGGGGCATCGTGCACCATTACTCGATTAGGGACTCACGGCCTCAGGCGCATCCCCACAACCAACGGGAGTTCGAGCCGGCTGCATTTCTTGCAATGGCTGTGTGTGTGAAACTGATGCCTCGCTTGATCGCACACAGAGAGATTCCCGATGACGTCGGCCGGTGAGCTGGCTAACATCCAACTGGAGCCGACGCGCCTGACGTAAGTGGGATCATGAAGGCGTGGCGCGCGGCTCAGTTGGCGCGTTAGGCCGACAGGAGCAAGTGAGCGTCCAGGAAGAGTTCTCCACGGTCGACCTCATATTGCATTCTAGTAGCGAGACCCGCCGCGTGGATGCGTTTGCCCTCTCGCTAATCAAGGTCGAGAAGCAGGCTCGGATCCCGAGCCCCGGGCCCCGGATCCCGGATCCCGGGCCCCGGATCCTGAGCCCCGGCTCCGCCGACCTGCGGAATCGGATTCGGACCGCCATCGGATAAACTTATTCGTGGCATTCGCGAAATCCCGCTTGTCTTCGAATGTGTTCCCCCTGTTGGTTCTGTGTGCCCTGCCGTCGATAGCGGCTGCTCAGGCTCCTGAACACGTTCATCCACCACCGACACCGCCGCCCCCCGCAAGTAGCGCTACCGCAAAGGCCGGCGAGCGTCCATCGGTGCGAGCCGTGCTCGCCACCGAGGCGCCGAAGATTGACGGCGTGCTGGACGAGGTGGTGTGGGCCTCGGCGAATCCGATCGAACAGTTCGTCCAGCAGGAACCGAACGAAGGCCAGCCCGCCAGCGACCGCACCGAAGTGCGAGTGCTTTACGACAAGGGGCACCTCTTCATCGGTATTCGCGCCTACGCCTCGCTGCCGGTGACGGCCACCGAGATGCGGCGCGATGCCGACCGCTTGTTCGACGAGGACAACTTTCAGGTCGTGCTCGACACCTTCCATGATTCGCGCAACGCGTTCATGTTCCTGACGACTCCGCTGGGCGCAAAGCTCGAGCAGCAGATCTTTGATGAGGGCGAAGGCGGCGGCCGTGGCACTACGGCCAACGTGAACCGCAATTGGGACGGCGTGTGGGACGCCGCAGCGAAGATCACGCCCGATGGCTGGACCGCCGAGATGGCGATTCCCGTGAACACGCTGCGCTTCGCCAAGGGCGACGAACAGGTCTGGGGCATCAACTTCCAGCGTCACATCCGCCGCAAGAACGAGATGGCGTTCTGGGCGCCCATTCCAAAGGCCTACAGCCTCACGCGCGTCAGCCTGGCCGGCGAGCTGACCGGCCTGCGCGGCCTCAGCCTCGGCTGGGACCTCAAGCTCAAGCCGTTCCTGATCGGCGGGCTCCGCGACGTGCAGACCAGTGCCGCATCGGGCTCGACCTCGGCCATCCGCGACCTCGGCCTGGACGCCCGTTACGGCGTCACACCGGGCTTGAACCTCGACGTCACGGTGAACACCGACTTCGCCCAGGTCGAGGTGGACGAGCAGCAGGTCAACCTGACCCGGTTCGGCCTGTTCTTCCCGGAGAAGCGCGATTTCTTTCTCGAGAACTCCAACCTGTTCACCGTGGGCACCGGCAGTTCGTTCACGTCCACGCCGGTGCAGACCGATCTGTTCTTCAGCCGGCGCATCGGGTTGTCGGACGCCGGCACACCCATTCCGATACTGGCCGGCGCCAGGCTGGCCGGCAAGTCCGGCGGCAACAACATCGGTGTGCTCAACGTGCAGACCGAATCCGCGTTCGGCAAGGCCGGCGACAATTTTTTTGTCGGCCGCTACAGTCGCGACGTGTTCCGGCGGTCGCGTATTGGTGCGCTGTTCATCAACAAGGAATCGGTCGACGGCAGCAGCCACTACAACCGGACCATGAGCGTGGACGGCAATTTCGCCCTGACCGGCAGCATGCAGGTCAACACGTTCCTGGCGAAGACCGCGACCCCCGGCCTCGTCGGCAAGGACATGGCGTTTTACGGGCGGGTCGCCTACCGCGACCCGAAGTGGAACCTGTGGCTGAACTACCTCGACGTGCAGCAGCATTTCAACGCCGAGGCCGGCTTCGTGCAGCGCGTCGGCGTGCGCACGACCAAGGCTTACTTCAGCCCGACCCCGCGCCCCAAGCGGGGCAGCATCAAGCTGATGGAACCGATGTACGTGCTGACCTACACCACCGACCAGACCAACCGGCTGGTGGGCCGTATGCACCACCTCATGCACGGCACCACGTTGCGAGACGATTCGTTCATCAACGTGATCTACCAGAAGAGCCTGGACGTGCTGGATGTGCCGTTTCGCATTCGTCCCGGTGTCACGATTCCGACCGGCGCTTATAGCTCGGACGAGTGGATCTTCACCTACAACACCAGCCCAGGGCGCAAGGTTTACTCGCGTGCCACCTACTCGCCGATGGAGTTCTACGGGGGCACGCGCCGGCAGATGTCAGTCGCCGGCGGCGTCCGCGCGTCGAGCCGGATGGCCGCCGAAGTGCAATTCAACCGCAACGACGTGAAGATGCCGTGGGGCGCATTCCTCGTCAACCAGACCACGCTGCGGGTTGACTACACGTTCTCGCCGCGCATGACCATCCGCAGCCTCACGCAGTACAACTCGTCCACGCACGAGATTTCCAACAACGTCCGGTTCAACCTGATCCATCGGCCCGGCAGTGACTTGTACGTGGTCTACAACGACCTGTCGCACACCGGCTTGCCCGCCGACATCTTCGGCCAAAAGGACCGGCAACTGGTCGTGAAGCTGAACTACCTGCTTCAGAAGTGACCGGCCGTCATCGGCGGCCGTCGAAGTAGCCGACCAGCTTCTCGCCCAAGCGGCCAATGCGGTCCTCGGCTTCCGCGTACGACCCGGTCACGCCGCTGGCGAAGAACGACACCACGATCGGTCCCGATCGCGCGTAGATGATGCCCACGTCGTTGGCGATGGTTCCGCCATCGCCGGTCTTGTGCCCCACCGGGACATCAATGAAGTGCGGCAACCGGCGCGCGCCCAACTGCTGTCGACGCAAGGTCTGGAGCATCGCCTCACAACTGGCTTTGGAGGCCGCGGTCCCGCGCTCGATGCTCTCCAGCATGCGTGAGGTGTCCTTGGGCGTCATGCTGCCCAGCCAGAACTTGCGGTCGGTGGCCGTGCGGTCATTGCGCTCACGCGCCAGTCGCTGGCGGTTGGCCGGGGTGCGGACCAGATCGATCCACTTTGTCCGCGAGCCCGTGAACAGATCGCCGTAGCGGTTGAACAACGGGTTGCCGTCGGACGCATACATCAGGCCAGTGGTTTCTTCCGCCGTCAGCGTCGCCAACGCCGGATCGATCATCGCCAGCAGGTCACGGCGATAGTCGTGGGGCCGTCCATACGAGGCCAGCCGCGGATAGCCGCCGTCGGCGAGCCATTTCGTCACCGCCGCCGGTCCGCCGATCTTCATCAGCACGAGGTCGGTGGCGGTGTTGTCGCTGGTGATGATCATCTCGGTGATGGCATCGCGCAGCGTCGGCTGGAGTCCGGCATCGTGATACTGGAACACGCCGGTGCCATGTCGCAGGTGCGCGCGGGTCAGCGTGATGCGCTCGTCGAGATTCAGCTCGTTGCGGTCGGCCATCTGGTAGGCGCGCACCATGAACGTGAGCTTGATGACGCTGGCGGTGGAGAAGTCCTGCTCCGCTCGCACGCCGGCTTGCTCCCCGATCGTGAGGTGCGTGACGTGCACGCCGGTGGTAGCCGGGAAGGCCGCGAGTTCCGCATCCAGCAGCGATTGCAGCGCCGACGATTGGGCCCCAGGTTGTACGGTCAGCAGCGAGAGGGCGATGGATGCCACGGTCAGTGAACGCATGACGCGACAGTAGCCGGTGCGCCGCCCCGCGTCAAAGGCTGACGCGGAGGCGAGCTGTGACACTACGAAGCGCCCCTCGCGCACGAGCGCAGCGTCGCACAACTCGCCGCTGGCCACGAGACCGGGTCTACATCCGCCGGCCCCAGGCGATTACGCGAACAGGTACCCGCCCTTGGCGACGGTGGCGTCGGCCAGCCGCCGCCGCATGACCACCGTGTTGACGGGCGTGACCTTCATCAGGCGACGAAGCGCGGCCAGTTGAGTGCGCAGCGTGTCGCCCTCGGCCATGGCCGCCAGGCAGCTGCGCGCCGCCAGTTCGATGCGGCCGGCAGCCTCGTTGGTCGTGATGCGAGCCGCATCGGCATGGGCATCGGCGTTGGCTACCTTGCGCGACGCCGCGTCTTGCGCGCGCAGCACGGCGCTTTCGGCCGTGTAGGTGTCGATCAGGATGTCGGCCAGGTAGCTGAGCACTTCCTGTTCCTGTTCCAGCTTCATGCCGTACTTCTGCATGGCCGTGCCCGCGACCAGGAGCGTCACCTTCTTGAAGATGCCGCAGGCGCGCATCTCGTCGGTGAGCGGTTCGTCAGACGAATCAGGCACCGCCATCGACGGACTCATGATCTCGTCCTGCAACTGCTTGGCTGCGGCCAGCAGCGGCAGCTCGCCCTTGAGGGCCTTCTTCATCAGCATGCCGGGGATCAGCAACCGGTTGATCTCGTTGGTGCCCTCGAAGATGCGATTGACTCTGGCATCGCGGTAGTGGCCCTCGGCGGGGTAGTCGTGCACGAAGCCGTTGCCGCCGTGAATCTGCAGGTTCTCGTCGATGATGTAGTCAACCGTCTCGCTGCCGAGTACCTTGGCAATCGACGCCTCAACGGCAAATTCCTCGAGTGCCTGCAGCATCGGCATCGGGTCGTCGGCTTTCTTGTCCGGCGCGCCGGCGATGCGCTCGTCGATCAGGCCCGCAGTGCGATACATCATGCTCTCCAGCGCGTACTGTCGCGCCGTCATCTCGCCCAGCTTGTGCTTGATGGCGCCGAACGTGGCGATGGCGACACCAAACTGCTTGCGCGATGCGGCATACTTCGCGGCCTCGCCCATGGCCGCCTTGCCGCCGCCCGAGCACATGGCGCCGAGCTTGAAGCGGCCGAAGTTCAGCACGTTGAACGCCACCTTGTGGCCCTTGCCGATGTCGCCCAGCACGGCGTCGGCCGGAACTTTCACGTCCTGCAGAATCACCGGCGTGGTGGAGGAACCGTGCAGGCCAAGCTTGTGCTCTTCCTTGCCGCTCGAGACGCCGGCCCACTTGCGTTCGACGATGAACGCGGTGAACTGTTCGGCCCTCGACTCCGCTCGGGCCGACCCTGAGCTGGTCGAAGGGTCGCCGACTACTTGGGCGAACACCACGAAAACGTCGGCGAACCCGCCGTTGGTGATCCACATCTTCTCGCCGGACAGGATGAAGCTGCCGTCGGGCTGCCTGGTGGCGCGGGTCTTGGCGCCGAGCGCGTCGGAACCAGAGCCCGATTCGCTGAGGCAGTAGGCGCCGACGACCTCGCCGGCGACCAGGCCGGGCAGATATGTTTGCTTCTGCGCTTCGGTGCCGAACATGTAGATCGGCAAGATGGTCAGGTTGGCTTGCGCGCCAAAGGTGGCGCCGAACGACGCGTGGCTGGCCAGTTCCTCAGACACTACCAGCGTCGAGATCTTGTCCAGGTCGACGCCGCCGTAGGTCTCGGGGATGTTGGTGCCGAACAGGCCGAGCCCGCCGCACTTCTGGATCAGCTCGCGCTGCAGCGTCCAGTCCTTCTGCTCAAGACGCTCATTGGCCGGCAGCACTTCGCCGGCAATGAATTCTGCCGCCGTCTGCCGAATGAGCTGGTGCTCCTCGGTGATCTTCTCGGGAGTCATCACCGACGCCGGGGCGGTCTCTTCGATCAGCCACGATCCGCCCCGTGCCATCTTGTCCGTCGTCGTGCTCGCCATAAGGTGCGTTCCTCAACTTGAAACTGGAACTGTGAACTTCACAAACCAACTACACAACTGCTAAACGTTCAACTTACATCCGCTCGAAAATCCCCGCCGCGCCCATGCCGCCGCCGACGCACATCGACACCAACCCGTAGCGGGCGTGGCGGCGGTGCATCTCGTGGATCAACGTGGCGGTGAGCTTGCCGCCGGTGCAGCCGAGTGGATGGCCCAGCGCGATCGCACCGCCGTTGACGTTGACCTTGTCGGGATCGAGACCCAACTCGTTCATGCAGGCCAGCGCTTGCGCGGCAAAGGCTTCGTTGAGCTCGATCAGATCGATCTGATCCAGCGTGAGGCCGGTCTGCTTCAGCACCTTGCGAATGGCAGGCACCGGGCCAATGCCGAACAGCTCGGGCTGGACGCCAGCGGTGGCGTAGCCGACGAATCGGGCCAGCGGCGTGAGGCCGCGCTCTTTGGCCAACGCCGCCGACGTGATGATCACCGCCGAGGCGCCATCGCTGGTCTGCGATGAATTGCCCGCAGTGACGGTGCCGCTGACGTGGAAAGCCGGGCGGAGCCTGGCCAGCGCTTCGATCGAGGTATCGCGGCGCGGCCCTTCGTCAGTGTCGAAGACGAACTCGCGAACCTTGGGCGCGCCATCCACCACGCGCACCGTCAGCGGAACAATCTCGTCCTTGAACCGGCCGGCGTCGATGGCGGCAATCGCCCGCTGATGGCTACGCAGGGCGAACTGATCCTGCGCCTCTCGTGAGATGGCCGACTCGCGCGCATGATTCTCGGCGACCAGTCCGGTGCTCAGGTAGACATCCGGGTAGCTGGCGACCAATGCCGGGTTGGGCGACACCTTGTTGCCACCCATCGGCACCATGCTCATCGACTCGGTGCCACCGGCGACCGCCGCCTGGCCCTGGCCGAGCATGATGCGCTCGGCGCCGTAGGCAATCGCCTGCAGACCAGACGAGCAGAAGCGATTGACGGTGACGGCCGAGGCCTCGACCGGAATGCCGGCGCGCAGGCTGGCAATGCGGGCCACGTTGAGGCCCTGCTCGCCTTCAGGCATGGCGCATCCCAGGATCACATCGTCTATCGATGACAGATCGAGTCCAGGCACGCGGGCCAGGGCACCGGTGATGGCGCTGGCGGCCAGTTCATCTGGACGCATCACGCTGAGGGTGCCCTTCGGGGCTTTGCCGACGGCGGTGCGAACGGCGGAAACGATAACGGCATCCTGCATGGCGGTTCCTATCTCAATGGCGTGACAACATCGGCCAACAAGCCTTCGACAGCGTCGCCCACCAGCGAGGTCTTCATCTCGAACAGGTGGTTGGCGTCTTCAATGGTGATCAGCTCCTTGGGTTCCGGGATCTGCCCGTAAAACTTCCTGACGTCCTTGATCGAGATCAGCTCGTCGTCTTCGCCATGGACGATGAACTTGGGCAGGATGCAGGTGCGCAGCACATCAAACTCGTAGCGATCGACTGGCGGGGCAATGCCCAGCAGCAGCGAGACGCGCGGATCCTCGGCGCCGGTGGTCATCGCCACCCACGACCCGAACGACATGCCGGCCGCCCACACCGGGAGACCGGGAAAGCGATCGACGACAAAGTCGATGGCGGCAGTGAAGTCGGCCTTCTCACCGGGACCGGAGTCGAAGGTGCCGGCGCTGCGGCCAACGCCGCGAAAGTTGAAGCGCAACGCCGCGACGCCAATGCGCGGCATGGCCTTGGCGGCCTGATACAACGCCTTGGTGTGCATGGTGCCGCCGTGCAGCGGGTGCGGATGGCCGAACACCGCCACCGCTCGCGGCTCGCCGTCAGGCAAGTCGAGCAAAGCCTCGAGCGGACCCATCGGTCCGGGAATCTCACGCAGGAATTCGGCTGTCATCAACAAACCTTCCAAGAATCTCCGCGAACATCTCGGGTCGGGTGACCAGGCCAAGGTGGCCGGTTCGCTCGAGTACGACACGTTGCGCCGACTGAAGCTCACTCATGTACTGCTCGGTCACCGTGACCGGGACCACGCTGTCGAGCGCCGTCTCGCCGGTCATGACCAGGGTCCGTGCCTGAATGCGCCGCGGATCGGCGAAGCGGTGAGCCGTGGCCCACGTCACGCGGCGAGCCATGCGAGTCGGCGACGCCGGCGCCATGGCAATGCGCAAGCCCTGACCGGCCATGAAGCGCAGCCGCGCGCCGATGCCCGGAATCGCCGCCGCCACTTCGCGGCTCATGCGCTGCGGCGCCGTGGCCGCGAACACCGGGCTCAGCAAGCGGGGCGCACGCAAGAACCGCTGCTGCTGCGCATTCGGCTGCCAGCCGCTATGCAAGGCGGAGGAGAGCACGAGCGACGACACGCGCTCCGGATAACGCGCGCTGAACTCAGCGGCAATCAACCCGCCATACGACACGCCAACAATCGCCGCCTGCGACAGCCCGGCGCGGTCCATCACCGCGCCGACCTGCGTCACGTAGTTCTCAAACGCCTTCGCCGGGTCGCACGCGAACACGCTGGTCTTCTCGTCGCACAGTGAAAACGACACGACGCGGTGCTGCTTCGCCAACGCTTCGACGGCGGGCCGCATCCATTCCCAGCGGCCCTGCAGGCCTGGGATCACCACCATCGTCGTTCCGGTTCCGATGTCAATCATCGCTATTCGCCATTCGCAAGCCGCAAGCCATCAGTTGCGGAGCGGCTTGCCGGTCTTGAGCGTGTGCTGGATGCGCTCCAGCGTCTTACGTTCGCCGACCAGGCTCATGAAGGCCTCGCGTTCGAGGTCGAGCAGGTACTGTTCGCTCACCGTGGTGGCGTGGGGCAGGTGGCCGCCGCCCATGATGTGCGCGAGCTTGCGGCCGACGAGCGCGTCGTGATCGCTGGCGCGGCCCGCGCGCCAGGCCAGATGCACGCCGAGGCTGAGCGCCGCCGTCAGCGATTCGCCGCCCACCGGGATCGCCGTTCGCGGCGCGGGGGCTCGGTAGCCCTCGCGCACCCGGTCGAGCGCCTTCGCCTTGGCATCGGCCATCAGCCGTTCGCGATTCATCGTGAAGCCGTCGGTGACCGCCAGGTAGCCGAGGCGTTGCGCGTCGGGTCCACTTGCTGACACCTTGGCCAACGCGATGGTCTCGAACGCCTTCTGGATGTAGGGCAGGGGATCGCTCTGCGGCGTTGGCAGTTCGGCCATCGCCCGCGCGGTCATCTCTTTCGTGCCGCCGCCGCCTGGAATGAGGCCCACGCCGACCTCGACCAGGCCCATGTAGGTTTCCGCGGCCGCTTGCACGCGATCGCCGTGCAGGGCGATCTCGGTGCCGCCGCCGAGCGTCAGTCCCGCCGTGGCCACCACCACCGGCACCGGGCTGTAGCGCAGCGCCATGGTTGCCTGCTGGAACGCGCGGATCATCAGGTCGATCTCGTCCCAGTTCCCTTCCTGGGCTTCGAGCAGGACCAGCATCAGGTTGGCGCCGGCTGAGAAGTTGGGTGCGTCGTTGCCGACCACCAGTGCCTGGCCACTCTTCGCCGCTTCCTTGACGCCGGCGTTGAGCATCTGCAGCGTGTCGCCGCCGATCGCGTTCATCTTCGAATGAAACTCGACGGCGATCACGCCGTCGCCGAGGTCGACCAGGCTGGCACCCGCATTCTTCTTGATCACCCGTCCCTGCTCGCGCGCGGTGCGCAGAATCTGCAGGTCAGCGGCTGCGGGTTTGACCAGGCCTTCGCGGAAGCGCGTGAGTCCGCCCTCGAGCAAGGTCGCGATCAGCGGCGGCACCCCGCCGACCATGGCGTGACCACCAGCCGCGTCGGCGGCGGCGAGGACCTCGCGAACGCCAATGATGTCGAACAGCTCGAACGGGCCGAGGTCCCAGCCAAACCCCCACCGCATCACGCGATCGACATCGTCAATCGAATGGGCGATGTCGGGCGTGACGCGGGCGGTATAGATCAGCGTCGGCGCCAGGGTCGCGCGCAGGAACTCGCCGGCCTTGTCTTTCGCGTTGAACAGCGCCCGCACGCGTTCGCCCAGGTCGTCGATCGAACGGCCGGCCTCAATCGAGGCAATCCGCGCCGGCTGCTTGGCGCGATACTCCAGCGTCGCCGGATCGAGCGTCCAGATCTCGCTGTCGCCCTGCTCGTTCTTGCGCCGCTCGTAGAAGCCCTTGCCGGTCTTCTCGCCCAACTGGCCGCGCTTGATCAATTCCTCCACCAGCGCCGGCACCGCAAAGGCGGCGCGGTCGGCTTCGGTCGCCAGCCGTTCGTTGAGATTGCGCAGGACGTGGGCCAGGACGTCGATCCCGGCGATGTCCATGGTCCGGAACGTGGCGCTGCCAGGACGGCCCAGCGCCGGCCCGGTAATCGCATCGATCTCTTCGATGGTGTAGCGGCCGGTCGCGAGCTCCTCGAGCGTGCGCGCCACCCCGTAGAGCGCAATGTGGTTGCCGATAAAATTCGGCGTGTCCTTCGCCACTACCACGCCCTTGCCGAGGACGTGATCACCGAAGCGAGTGACCGCAGTGACCACGGCCGGATCGGTGTCGGCGGTCGGGATGATCTCCAGCAGGCGCAGGTAGCGCGGCGGGTTGAAGAAGTGGGTGCCGACCCAGTGCCGCCGAAAATCGTCGGACCGGCCCGCGGCCAGGGCCGCGATCGGGATGCCTGACGTGTTGGTGCTGACGATCGATCCCGGGCGCCGCTTCTCGTCGACGCGCGCGAGCAACTGTTGCTTGACGTCCAGCCGCTCGATCACCGCCTCCATGATCCAGTCGGACGTGCCGATGGCATCGAGATGCGTGTCGAAGCCGCCGGTCGTGATCAGCCGGGACGCGTCCGGCGTGAACTGCGGATCCGGTTTCAGCTTGCGAGCCTTGTCAAGCCCTTGCCTGGCCTGCTCCGCCGTGAGATCGAGCAGCAGCACCGGAATGCCGGCGTTGGCGCAGTGCAGTGCGATCTGCGCGCCCATGGTGCCGGCGCCCAGCACCGTAACGGAATTGATCGCGATCATCCTGCCAGCCCCTTGTCGTGTGTCATCGGCGCTCCTGCTGACCGATGCCGTTGATGAACAGATCGACGACGGCGTCGGCTTCGGCCGACAGGTCGTATTTGCGGCGGCTCAAGATCCAGTTGGTGGCCATCTCGTCGAGCGCGCCAAAGAAGATCTTGGTCGCGGTGGTGGCGCTGAGGTCCTTCCGGAACGTGCCCCGGTGCTGGCCATCGGCAATCGCGTCGCGAATCAGCTTGAGGTAGTCCTGCAGGAAGGTCGAGGAGAAGCGTTCCATGAACTTCACCGACTGGCGCAGTTCGACCTGGAACACCACGGCGAGATGCCTGTCGCGGCCCAGCCGGCCAAGATGCAGGTGCGCGATTCGCCGCAGCCGCTCAGCCGGATCGTCGATGCCGTTCACGGCGGCGCGGCCATCGGCGATCACCTCGCCCATCGACCGCTCGAAAATCGTGACGAGCAGGTCGTCCTTGCCCTTGAAGTAGAGATAGACCGTGCCGGCCGCGACCCCGGCGACCTTGGCCACGTCAGCCACTTGCGACTGGAAGAAGCCGTTCTGGGCAAACACCCGGGTGGCGGCGCGCAGAATCTGGTCGCGCTTGTCACCGGCGGCGCCAGCCGGCCTGACCGCGGTCAGGCGCCTGGCGGCTACCGGCACCGCCGCCGCCAATGAATGAACATTCATTCATTGTCTGCCCCGGGGCGGGCCGCTGTCAATTGCGCGGGCGGTGGATGCGCCCCGTCGCCACCGCGTGAGAAGATCACCAGACGTCCATGCCTCGCCTGCGCCTCCGGATCCTGCCACTTGCCGCCTTCGCCCTCGCATCGGGCGTCTTCTTCTCGCGCAGTGTGCTCGATCAGGTGCCGATCGATGGTCGCCTCGTGCGCTTGGCGTTCCTGCCCGGCTGGCAGGCGCTGCTGGCCTTCATCAGCGTGGCGGTGCTGCTGCTCGCGGGACTTGGCTGGCTCCACCGCCGTCGTCGCGACGCGACCGGCGGCCAGTCCGGGCTGGCGGAGATCGTTCTTCCCTTGCTGGCACTCTTTATCCTGGCGGTGCCGTACCTGCCAGTTCTGCCGGATCGCTGGCCGGTGCTGCAGATCCTGGCCGGTCCGCTGGTCGGAGTGGTGTGGCTGGTGGTCGCGGGTCTGCAGGTATGGGCACTGTCCGCGAACGGCACCATCAAGTGGCCGGTCATTGGCCGATGGCCGCTAGGTCGACTCACCGTGGCCGTGCTGGTCGCCACCGTGTTGATCTCCGGCCTCGCCGCGTGGCGGCTGACGGCCACGCCGGTTTTCCCAGGCGGTGACGAGCCGCATTACCTCGTCATTGCCCAGAGCGTGTGGCGGGATGGCGACCTGGATATCTTCGACAACCACCAGCGCGGCGACTACTACGAGTACTCGGCTACTGCCCTCGCGCCGCACTACCTCCGCGGCAGTGTTGACGGCGGCATCTATTCCATTCATCCGATCCTGATGCCCGTACTGATGGCACCGGTCTATGCGGCCGCGGGGTATGCCGGAGTCGTCGCCATGCTGGTGCTGATCGCCTCGATGGCCGCCACCCTGTCGTGGCGCTGGATGCGCAGCGTATTGGACGATGTCGGCGCCGCCACCTTCGCCTGGGCCGCCATCGTCGCGTCGACGCCGTTCCTCCTCAATACCTTCACGGTCTACCCCGAGACCTCGGCGGCGCTGGCGGTGATGGTGGCGTGGGTGCTGACGCTGACGACTCCGGTCACGAGGCCTGGGGTGTGGCGGCACGTCGTCATCGGCGTGGCGTGTGCCACGTTGCCATGGTTCAGCACCAAGTACGCACCCATGTCGGCAGCGTTGGTGCTGGTGGCGTTCGCGAGGCTCTGGTCCGGGGGGCTGGCGGCCTTCATGCGAGAGGGCAAGGCCTGGGCCGTGGCGACGCCGTATGCGTTGTCGCTGCTTGGCTGGTTCGCGTTCTTCTATGCCTTCTGGGGCAGTCCCTTCCCAACGGCCCCTTATGGCGACCATGGCCAGACCTCGCCGCTCACCATGCTGCGCGGTGCGCCGGGCCTGATGTTCGACCAGGAATACGGACTGATGGCGTTTGCACCGGTGTATGTCCTGGCCGCCACCGGCCTGGTGGCGATGTGGCGGGCCGGCCGCGAACTACGGCGCCAGGCCACCGAGATCGTCGTCGTGTTCGGCGCGCTGCTCGGCTCGGTCGCGGCGTTTGCGTTGTGGTGGGGCGGTTCGGCGTCTCCGGCCCGTCCCATCGTCTCGGGCCTCTTGCTGCTGGGCTTGCCGATCGCGGTGGCGTATCAACGGGCACCGGCGGGGTCGGCTCAACGAGCGGCCCAGTACCTGCTGCTGTTGATTGGAGTCGGTGTCGCCATCACCCTCACCGTGGCGCAGAATGGCCTGCTGATCGACAACGGCCGCGATGGGACCGCAGCCCTGTTGGAGTACTGGTCGCCGCGATGGGCGCTATGGGCGTTGGCGCCGACTTTTACCTTTCACGACGCGCCCCTGGCCTACCTGCAGACGCTGTGGTGGGTGGCCATCGCTGCCGGCGCCGCAGTCGTCCTCGCTCGGTGGCGCGTGGTGCCGCCCGGTGCTGCTGCCCTGGCGAGCATCGCGGTGTTCAGCGCCGCCCTCGTGATCGTGGCCCTGACCATGCCGTTGCTTCCCGCGGGCGCGCCACGGCCCGTCATCGATCTCGCCGCGCGTTCACGGCTGGCTTCGCTCGATGCGTTTGATGCGAGCATGCGCCCAATCATCGTTCGCTACGACGAGCATCGTGTGGTGCCCTCGTCTGACATCCTGAGCCATCTCGCGCTGCAGCTGACGCCCGCGTCCCGCACCGACCGGACGCCGATGCGGCTGATCCACAACGGGCGCTTCTCGTTGCCGGCCGGCACGTATTCGATCGACGTCACCTTTGGCGCTGACGTGCCCACGACGCCGGTGGTGTTTGGCGTGCAGGTCGGGCGACTTGGCAACCCGATCCAGTCCTCGACCTTGCAGCCTCAACCGGGTGAGAGATGGCGCACCGCGTTGTGGCTGCCGGTCGACGTCAACTTCGTCGGCTTTCGTGGGCCGGTCGAGCTCGAGCGTGCCATCACCCGGATCGTGGTCACGCCGGCGGACCTCGTAGACGCGAGCGCCCGCCCGAGGGTGCCTCCGGTGTTGTCGGCGACCTACCAACCGGGCGCTTCGTTGTTCTTTCACGATGAGCAGTCGTATCCCGAGCGCCAGGGGCTCTGGACGCGTGGCCAGCGTACGGCCGCGGTGACCATCGCGCCGACGCCAGGCCGGACGACACCGATCGCGGTTCTGCTCTTGAGCAGCCAGGCCAACACCGCGTTGCTGAGCGTCAATGGCTGGCAGCGCGAACACGAGCTGGCGGGCGGACAGCCCATCGCGGTCGAACTGCCTGCTCTCGACCGTGGTGTCATTCCGCTGCGCATCACGGCGGCGCGTGCCTTCAGGCCGCGTGACCAGGACCCGGCCAGCCGCGATCCGCGAGAGCTCGGCGTCTGGATGGAAGTAAAGCCGCAGTAGGCGGGACCGCTATTTCCACCGCATCAGGATCGTCTCCCGCTCGAACACGCGGACGCCGACCCACAGCAGCATGGCATTCAGCATGAGGCAACCGAGCGCGCTCATGACGAGCGCAGCGGGGGCGATGACATAGGCGCCCATCAACTGCGCCACGAAGACAATCGTAATCGGCAGAATCACCAATGACCCGAGTTGCTGAGCCGAGCGCGCGTCGCTGGCGCGTGACGACACAATCACCGAGATCTGCAACGCGGCGAGGGCGACCAGCGGGCCCAACACGCCGAACATGAGAAACGACCGCGGGCCCAGAATGGTCTGCCACACCCCGGGTTCAGCGACCAGCATCATGCCGACGACGTAGAGCAGGGTGGCTCCCCAACTGAGCGCCACCGAGAACACCAATGGCGTCAGCGTCTTGGCGGCCAGCAACTCCACGGTCGTCAGCGGCGTCGCCAGCAACGGCTCAAGCGCCTTCGATTGTTTCTCGCCAATCACCGCGTGCGTGGCGAGTGCCATCGCGGCCACCACCGGCACCAGCAGCTGCAAGAGCGAGAACTGGTGAAACAGAAAGGCCTGGATCAACGCGTTGCCCGTGAGGTGCGCGATTTCGGGGATGGTGCTGACCGCGGCCTGGGCCTCTTCGGCGAACTCGCCAGACCCTGCAAGCGTCTCTCCGGCAATCATCGGCGCACCCACCACGACCAGGAACGCGGGGATCAACGAGCCGAACACCATCAAGACCGCCGGCACAATGGCGCCCGGGTTGCGCGCCAACTCCGCGGCGTCCTTGCGCGCGACTGCGGCCACCCGGTGCCACGCCAACCCGCGGAGGCTCATGCTCCAGTGCCCACCAGGCTCAAGTACACCTCCTCGAGCGACCGCTGTTCGGGCATCACGCGCACCACGCGCGCACCAGCGGTCACGAGTGCCGCAACGACGTCGGGGATCGCACCGGCGGCAGGGAGGTTCATCGTGAGGCGAGACGCGTCAGCCGCGCCCACCGCGCCGGCCACGACGCTTGCCGTCGCCAACCACCGCGAGGCGTCGCCCTCCACCTCAATCACCACGCGCGCGCCCGACGCACCTTGCCGCAGGGCCGCCGGCGTGTCGAGCGCCAGCAACCGGGTATTGAGCACCGCGATCCGATCCGAGATGGCTTCGGCCTCAGCCAGGTTGTGCGTTGAGACCAGCACGGCGCGGCCTGCCCGGCACAGGCCGAGGATCAAATCGCGCACGTGGCGGGCACTGGCGGGGTCGAGACCAGAGGTCGGTTCATCGAGCAGCACGACCGGGGGGTGATGGATCAGCGCGCGGGCAATGGCGACACGCTGTTTCAAGCCTTTCGACAGGCGCCCCGCCAGGTCATGGGCGCGATCGCTGAGCCCCACTTGAGCCAATGCGGTGTCGACCTGCTGCGCCGGGTTCGGCAGTCCTTGCAGGCGCGCGTAGGTCAGCAGGTTCATCCGCACGCTCAGGCGTTCCCACAGTCCCGGTGCTTCGGTCAGCAGGCCGATCGAGCGTCGTGCTTCGTCGGCGTTGTCGGCGGTCAGGTGGAGCTGGTTGATCACCACGCGCCCGGAGGTGGGCAGAATCAGGCCGGCCACCATCCGCATGGTGGTCGTCTTGCCGGCGCCGTTGGGGCCGAGCATCGTGACGATTTCTCCAGCGTGGACCGACAGGGAGAGATCGCGTACTGCGACCCGTGCCCCGAACGAGCGGGTGAGGTGTTCAGTGACGAGGAGCGCGGCCGGCATCCCGCCGACCAGACTAGCGCACTTCGAGGGTGGCTTGAATCGCGGCCAGGAACGTTTCGGCGATCTTGCGGTACCCGGCTTCGTTGGGGTGCAGGCCATCGGCGCCGATGTAGGTATTCACAGCCGGCAGCAGTGCTGAGTAGACATCGACCAGCGTCGCGTTCTCACCGCGAATCACCGGCAGCAAGCGATCGTTGAAACCGGTCACCGATGAAGACGGCCGGGCGTTCACACCGGAGGATCGGGATGGAGCGAGGTTGGCGATGAACACCCGCGCGCCACGGTTACGAGCCTCCGCCGCCATCACCGCGATGGCCGTGGTCGCCGCGGTCAACACGCCGGGGTTCTCGATGTCGTTGTAGCCGTGCATCAACAGCACGATGTTGGGCCGGTAGGTCGATACCGACTGGGCGAACCGCGCCTGCGTAATCGAGCCCAGGGCCTTCTCGCCCGCCAGGCCCTCGTTGATCACGCTGATGCTCGACACTTGTGTCGTGTAGCGCGCGGTCATCAGATTCTGCAGCACCGCCGGATACGACGTTGAGGGCACGACCCTGAGAATGAAATTGGCCAGTCCGGTCTTCTGCGAGACGCCGGCAATCGGTGACGTCACCTCGCCCGCGGTGACGCTGTCGCCGAACGCCAGGAACTTGGTGACCGTCAATTGCGGCGTGCGGGTCACCGTGACGGTGAACGAACACGAGTTGGCTCGGTTCAACGCATCGGTGGCCGTGCAGGTGACCGTGGTGGCGCCCAATGGGAACGTGGCCCCTGATGCCGGTGTGCACGCGACCGTCACCGGCTCCATGCCGGCCGCGACGGTCGGCGTGGCAAAGGTGACGGTGGTACCGGTCGTCGCCGTGGTACTCGCGGTGACGTTGGCCGGACACGTCGGCGTGGGCGGGTCTGGATCCGGCGTTGGCGTCGGCGTCGGGGTTGGCGTTGGCGTTGGCGTCGGTATGGGCGTTGGTGTCGGCGCAGTGGGGCTGCTGCTGCATCCCACGGCCAGGCCCGCGACCAGCGTCGCCGCCGTCATCAACTGAACCATCCATCGCGCCTGCGGTCGACCGACCAGCCCCTTGTTCGTCATGCGGAGCCTACGATTGTACCCTGACTACCCGGGCTGGAACTCATAGCACCCGGGCGTAATCAGCAGCCGGCCGCTCGACGTGAATGACAGGCTCGACGGCGCCACGATGCCGGCGCCGCGAAACTGCACGGTGCGCACTTTCTCGCCGTCGGCGTCATACACATAGGTGAACGGCAGGACGAACGACACCCAGAGCCGGCCCGACGCATCTACAGCCGCGGTCCGAACGGTCGGCGCGACCATCGGCAGCTCGCCGTCTCCGACCGTCCGGCGGGGCCATCGCGTGGGAATCGCCGCCACGACCGGGTCGATCTCCCGTCCCTGAATGACTCGCTCGTAGAGCAGTTCGCCATCGGCGGTGTATTTGCGGAATGCCGGCGGTCCGGCCATGAACACGAAATAGAACCCGCCCGCGGGATCGGGAATCGGAATGCCGGCGTTGAGTGCGAGGTGCAGCTGCCGGTCTGACTCATGTCCCGTCCGCCGCAACTGCCCCATCGTTCGGGTCGGAGTTCCCGCCAACCCGTACTCGGTGATCAGCCATCCCGAATCAGGTTGGCTCATGACAATGGCGCGGCCGGTGTAGGTGAGGGTGCCAACCCCGTTGAGGCTGAGTGAGCCCAGGACCACCCGCGCCGCGCCACGGCCCGGCAGGAGAAACCCGCCGGTGCGCACGCCAGCGGCGTCGAACAGTTGCACGCGCTCACGGCCGTTGGGAGAGTCGGCCACCGCGAAGCTGCCGTTGAGGGCGACGTCGAAGGCGCTTGGTTCGATCACGCGCCCGTCTTCGGCGCCGATCTGCACCAGCTTCTGGCTGGTGGCACCCTTCTCATCGACGCTGTACACGGCGTGGGCGCGCCGATCAAACACGTAGTAGTCGCCGTTAGCGGTTTGCTTGAAGCCGATCGGATCGCGGAACTGCCCGACGACATCGGGCGCGAGCGTACTGACCGACCGCAACACCTCCACCCGGCCGGGTGAAACACGAACGGCGGCCTGGTAACCCAGAGCCGCCGTGGTAGCCAATAGAACGACGATCGCCGTCGCGCTAGTACGCGGCAAGACCCTTGATCGCGGCCAGCACGTCAGCCGACTGCGGCAAGATCACTTCCTCGAGCTCCGGACAGTACGCCACCGGGCAGTCCATGGCTGCGACTCGCTTGACCGGCGCATCCAGGTACTCGAACAGCTCGTCGCCGATGCGTGCGGCAATCTCGGCGCCGAAGCCGCAGGTCAGTGTGTCTTCATGCGCGATGATCACCTTGCTGGTCTTGCGCACGAGGGCGGCAATGCCGTCCCAGTCGTACGGCATGATGGTCCGCAGGTCGAAGACCGCGACGCTGATGCCGTCTTTCTCCGCCTGCTGGGCCGCCAGCAGCGAGCGCTGCACCAACGCGCCCCACGTCAGCACCACCAGGTCGGTGCCCTCGCGGCGCAGCGAGCCCTTGCCGAACGGGATCATGAACTCGTCGCCCGGGTAAGCACCCTTGTTGTAGGTCTGGCGATACAGGTGCTTGTGTTCCAGGTACAGCACCGGGTCGTCGCAGCGGATCGCCGTGCGCAACAGGCCCGCGGCATCCACGGCGTTGCTCGGGAACACGATCCGCACGCCTGGGCAGTGGGCGAAAATGCTCACCCCCGACTGGCTGTGGTACGGCGCGCCGCCGCGCAGGTAGCCGCCAATCGGCACCCGCAGCACCATCGGGCACGACCAGTTGTTGCCCGACCGGTAGCGCAGCATCGACATCTCGTCTTTGATCTGCATCATCGCCGGCCAGATGTAGTCGAAGAACTGGATCTCGACCACCGGCTTGATGCCGCGCGTTGCCATGCCCACCGCCCGGCCAACGATGTTGGCCTCGGCGAGGGGCGAGTTGAAGACCCGCTCGGCCCCGTGCGCCTTTTGCAAGCCGTGCGTCACCTTGAAGACGCCGCCCTTGCCGGGCACGTGCTGAAGCGCCGCCACCTTGCTCGCGTCAGCGACGTCTTCGCCGAACATGACCATGCGCGGGTTCTTCGTCATCTCCGACTTGAGCGTGCGGTTGATCGCCGCCACCATCGTGTCGGGTTTGCCCTCGGGCTGCGCCGCGGTCTCGAACTGCGCCGAGGTTGGATCCACATCGGGCGAGAACACGAACGCATCGGCGGTGTCGATCGACGGCTTGGGCGCTTTCAGCGCCAGGTCAGTCGCCTCGGCAATCTCGCGATCCACCGAGGTGGCAATGTCGTTGAGATCGTTCTCGGTGGCGAGTTTCTCGGCCACCAGGAACGCCCGCATCTTGGTGAGGGGATCGCGCAGGGCTTCCGCTGTGCGTTCGTCCGGCGTCTTGTAGAGCCGTTCATCGTCCGACAGCGAGTGCGAGTACGGGCGAATCACCTTGGCGTGCACGAACGCCGGCTTGCGATCGCGGCGGACCCGCGCGACGGCGTCGCCCATGGTGCGATAGCTGTCAACGAAATCGGTGCCGTCACAGCGGAAGACTTCGAGGTTCGGGAACGACTCGACCAGCTTGGAGATGTCGCCGCCGGCGGTCTGCACTTCCACCGGCACCGAGATGGCATAGCCGTTGTCTTCGACCAGGAACAGGACCGGGACGTTGCGGGTGCACGCGGTATTCAGCGCTTCCCAGAACTCGCCCTCGCTGGTGGCGCCTTCGCCGATCGACATGTAGGTCACTTCGTCCGCGTGGTAGTGGTCCTGACGGTCAGTGATTGCGGTGATGCGCTCGTAGAGCATGCCAGCCTCGCCGGCGCCGACCGCCTGCAGGCACTGCGTCCCGGTGGGACTGCCTTGCGAAGGAATGTTCAGGCCCTTGTGGCCCCAATGCGAGGGCATCTGCCGGCCACCAGAGTTGGGATCGTCCTTGGCGCCAACCGCGCTCAATAACATCTCGAGCGGAGTCATCCCCAACTGCAGGCACAGGGCGCGATCGCGATAGTACGGATAGAACCAGTCGTAGGCGGGCCGCAGATGCATGCCCGCGGCCGTCAGCACGGCTTCGTGGCCGGCGCCGCTGATCTGGAAGAAGATCAGGCTCTGGTTCTTGAGCTGAATCTCCTTGTCGTCGAGCCGGCGCGACAGGAGCATGGTGCGGTACGCCCGCAGCAGCTCGTCGCGCGTGAGACCGCCCCAGCGCGCGCTCGTGTCACCGGCCGGGGCCGGGCGCGTGTCGGGTCTGGATGCCAGCGTCGAAGCCTTCATGTGGCGAAAATTATACCATCCGGCCGGATGCTATAATCCGCGCCACACGACCCTTCGACAAGCTCAGGGTCGCCCCGAGCGCAGTCGAGGGGCGAGAACCAATCCGCATGCCATCACCTTCAGTACGCCTCTATCGCTGGGACGAAATTGCACTCGAGAAAGTCACCGAAATGATTTCCCGCAAAATCATTACCGGCGAGCGCGAAATGGTCACGCAGATCTACCTCAAGCGTGGTGCGCTCGTGCCCATGCACTCGCACGAAAGCGAGCAAATGACCTATGTATTACAGGGTGGATTGCGATTCGTGATCAACGGCGAGGAGATCATGGTGCGCGAAGGCGAGGTGTTGCACATCCCGTCGTGGATTCCGCACCAGGCCGAGGCCATCGACGACACCTTCGAGATGGATGTCTTCAGCCCGATCCGTCACGACTGGCTGGACGGCACCGACAGTTATTTCCACGACAAGAAATGACAAGAAATCACGTCCCGTGAACGTTCTCTTTACCATTGCCATCCTCGCCGTGCTGGCGATGTGGGCGCTGACGGTCTACAGCCGCCTCAATCGCCTCCGTCGTCAAATTCTGGCTGAGTGGAAACCACTCGACGCGCGCGAGAAGGCGGGCGAGCCAGCCGTCGATGGCACCCGCTACAACCAGCTGGCCGCCGCCTACAACGCGGCGCTTGAGGGTTTTCCGGAGAACATGGTCGCCATGGCCGCTGGCTTCAGGCCGGCGCAGAAGTGGGCAAGTCCCGAGTAGCGAACGGCGAACCACGAATCGCGAACACTAGTGAATGTGCTTCTTCCAGTCGCTCTTCCAGTCATCGTCTGACGAGCGGCCACCAGAGTAGACGTCGAACTTGCTCCGCGCCCGGCCCATCCTCCAGCGCAACCAGCGGTACTTCAGTTCGTCCATCGGCCGCGCGCGCAGCCCCTTCAAATACAAGTAGCCGACGACCAGGCCGCCAAGATGAGCGGTGTGAGCCACGCCGCCACCCGGTCCGCCAAGCGCGGAGAAGAACGCGATCGCGCCGACGATCATCACGAAGTACTTGGCCGGAATCGGGAAGATGAAATACAGATAGATCGACCGGTTCGGGAAATACATGCCGTAGCCGAGCAGCAGCCCGTA
>Ga0163144_10008050_pt1 | contig 22894 bp, 15 predicted proteins | sample OliLak19BULKMAT1_FD_123175 | JGI IMG/M metagenome (GOLD analysis project Ga0163144, IMG submission 123175) | Freshwater microbial mat bacterial communities from Lake Vanda, McMurdo Dry Valleys, Antarctica - Oligotrophic Lake LV.19.BULKMAT1 | ecosystem: Environmental > Aquatic > Freshwater >...
CCATTCTTTCAATCTTTTCATTTGGGCACCACAAGTGGTGGCATCTTGAAAATTCCAAGCGAGCCTGTCTATTGACAAGATCTGTTGAGGACGATCTTCAAGCACGTTTTTCAGTGTGAACTATCTAATAAGATTTTCGTGAGCGCGATACCACTCAACCGTGCGCGAAAGCCCGTCACCTAGCGATGTTTCTGGCGTCCATCCTGTTTCGTCTCTCAATTTTCCCGAATTCAAAAATTGCACTCTAATTTCGCCAGTCGCTGAGTTCTCAATTACAGGAATTAGATCTTGCCGTTCGGTCGCATCCAGCAGCAGCAGAACCAATCCAATCACGGACAACGGTATATCCGCACTAATATTAAAAGAAGCACCGCCCGTAGTATCAGCTGACAGATGTTTCAAACCAAGCCTCGCAATCGCGTCAGCAGCGTCCTCAATATAGGTGTAATCGCGCACTAGCCTTCCATCGGATCTTATGACCGGACGTTCGCCGCGCAGCAAGCTGCGGATTGTTCCAGGAACTATTCGGCTCCAGTTTAAATCCCCACCACCATAAAGATTTCCGCAGCGAACAACTGTGACCGGCAAACCGTACGAATGAAAATAACTGCGAGCAATCAAATCCGCACAACTTTTAGAGACATCATACGGATAGCGCCCCTGCATTGGAGCACTTTCCAAATACGGCAGCTCATCTTGCTCTCCATACGCTTTATCGCTAGAAGCCACGACAATGCCTTTCAATGCTTTCGAACTATTCTGCAAACGCCGCGCGGCTTCCAAAATGTTTGCGGTCCCCATCACATTAGTCGCGAGCGTCGCAAGTGGCTCTGCAAGAGCCTTGCCAACAAGTGCCTGCGCTGCAAGATGGAAAACAATCTGAACGTCATGTTTTGAAATTACGTCTTCGATTTTATCCAAACGTTCAACATCCAGCTCAACAAGCTCAATTCGATCGCTCATCTCGTGTATTCGCGACTGTTCGTCAAACTGAATATCGCAACCGATGACAACAGCACCATCCGCCAGAAGCCGCTGGCAAAGCCACGGTCCGAGGAATCCGCTACATCCGGTGACGAGAACTTTTACTCCGGAATACAAATTTCCTCCTCGCCGATTGTGGCAGCCGCAGCCAACAGTCGATGTTTACAATCGAAACTGTGCAAATTAACAGTCATAGAAATCATCAAAGATCCGATCCGTCAAGCGATATTGAGTAGTCGCATCGATCAATCATGACATGCCACCAAACATACGCACCAGCCCAAAATAATCGAAAGTGGAAAACATTGCAAAACGCACAATACATGCGCTAATCGCGCGAGCAAAGTTAGCTTAATTCCCTGGTCGCAGACCGAGGGAATCTTTACCAAGAAAGTTGTTTACGAACAGGCAAAACAACTTTCAGCAGTGATAGCTTAGGTGTCAGCCCCCGGACTGGAACCAATTGGGCATTGGCACTCCTCCGCTTGCTCGATCAGAGTGGGATCAACTCGAGCAACAGTCCAGGGGGCAACCTTTCTATTTTATTCCAATTTGGCGATTACGCATATACGATCGCGGTAAAAAAAGCCGTATTAAGACGAGTACCTGTATGCGTCGGTGTCTTCGCATTGCTAGCGCAGCTCGCCACTCTTGGCAGCTCGCAAGATATGTATGTTGCGTCAATTAATTCCGTCGCGATTGGGATCTGAACCTTCTACAACTTCGCTCGTTCAGGTCAAAAAAATAACTGATCGACGTTTGTTTCAGTACTCGAACGAGAACAAGCACCACATTCGATACCATATATGATTGCACATATCCCATCCCGACTTTTGCGCACTTAGGATTGCAAAAAACATCCAAAATATTGCTTGGAATTTGGGAGCCATTTGAAGGAATACAGTCTCAGGTGCTCAGGAATGAGCGCTTGAAACGCTTTCGACTTCCGCTACCGAATGATCGATTACCGCGCTCGAGTCGGCATCTGTGTGTTCTAGCCCATGCTTAACCGCTGATGCATGCTCGCTTGCGACCGCATTGTGGAATTCTTCGACAGTTGCAACGCTAACCGCATCGGCATCAGGGGTGGTGCCGAATACACCTTCCCATCTAGCAATAACACAGGATGCCAGACAGTTACCCAAAACGTTGATGGAAGTTCTCGCCATATCCATAAGTGTGTCTACACCCAGGATTAGAGCGATTCCAGCAAGAGGCAAATCGAAGCTTGCCAGCGTTCCGGCTAGTATCACCAGTGATGCTCTCGGCACGGCGGCAACACCTTTGCTTGTCAGCATCAATGTGAGAAGCATGAGAAGTTGCTGACCGAGCGGCATATCAACTCCGGCAGCCTGAGCCACGAACATCGCGGCCAGCGACAAGTACAAAGTGGTGCCATCGAGGTTGAATGTATATCCTAATGGAAGGACAAAACTAACAATGCTTCGCGGAACACCAATTCGTTCCATCGCCAACATTGCCTTGGGAAGCGCGGCTTCACTGCTTGTGGTGGAGAAGGCAATGATAAACGGTTCCTTCACAGCCTCTGCAAATTTCTTGAGCGGAATTTTAGCGAACAACGCAATCGGCAGCAGGACGCACAATACGAATACCAGAAGAGCCAGATAGAGTGTCCCAACTAATTTGCCGAGTGAGAACAAAACTCCGACGCCGTGGTGACCAACAGTCGCTGCCATCGCGCATGCCACGCCGAACGGCGCGACCTTCATCACGTACTCGGTGTATTTAAACATCACATCCGACAGTGACTTGCAAAAATTGATCACGGGTTCAGCTTTGACAGCCGAAGCAGCAGTCGCAAAAATAATCGTGAACACAACGATTTGCAGAACATCACCACGCGCCATCGAATCGATGACACTGGTTGGAAAAATGTGCGTAATCAATTCCGCGCCTTGCGGTTGCTTGGCGAGAAGCTCTTGCCCCGTCGGGCTTGCCGCTACCGCGCCCAAGTTGACGCCGGCACCGGGCTTCATCAGGTTAACCATAAGAAGTCCGACGCCCAGAGCAAACGTCGTCACTACTTCAAAATAAATCAGCGACTTCACGCTCAACCGACCGACGGCATGCGCGCTTCCCGAGCCGGCGATGCCGACCACAAGCGTTGCAAAAATCAAAGGCGCAATTATCGACTTGATCAAATGCAGAAAAACATCAGCCCCTGCGGAGAGGTAGACAGCTTGCGCTGGAAACTGCCAACCAATCAAAATACCGGCAGCTAGACCGATGAAAATTTGCGTGGTCAGGCTCGGCATCTTCATATCCAGAGGACCTCTTTTGTTTACTCTGCAGTGTCAGTCGCGGCTGTCTTAGTTGGCTTGCTGACTATGACTCCATAGGCTTCAAGCTTTTTCTTGATCTCAGGCAGCAGATCTTCAGCCGCTTTTTCACCGGCTTTCACGCCTTTGACAGCGTCTTTTTTGCTTCGTGAAATCAAGCTAATTCGCGATGTGTCGGGATGAATCGTCACATCAGCCATCTCGCCTTGAGTTTTGTCCAAACAATATAAATCCCAATCGAGCATCCATTGAGCGACGCTGCCCACTCTCTGGAAGTGGTCTTTAGGCAAATCACCGAACGGATGATCGATATTCACCGCAATCACGATGTCGGCGCCCAGCTCATGACACTGCTTCACAGGCAGATTGCAGATCACACCGCCATCAACCATCAGTTTCGTTTCGCCCATGTCGACTGGTTTACGCAGCCCGGGGACCGCAGTGCTCGCTTGCATGGCAAAACCCAAATTGCCTTTTTGAATCTTGTACGGCTTACCGTCAAGAAGATTCAGTGATACTGCGGCAAATGGAACTTTCAAATCTTCGATGTTCACATCATGCACTGTGATGTTCTTTTTGACGTAAGTACGAAACTTGTTGCCTTTGTACAAACCATCGTAAGCCTTGGAGCCGAATAAGCGAGGCACATACATAATCGGTGCGACAGCGATTCTGAAAGTCAAAGGCACAGTCATGAAATTGCGCATAATGGCGCCGCTTTCAAACGCGTCTTCCAATTCAGTCAGAGGCACGCCGGCAGCGTACAAGCCACCAACAACCGCACCAATACTTGTTCCTGTGATTACGTCGAACTTTATTCCTTCACGTTCGAGTACTTTCAAAACACCGACGTGAGCGGCTCCACGAGCGCCACCACCACCAAGCGCCAAACCAATTTTTGGTCGGGCTGGAAGAACTCGCTTCTGAAAAATTTGCAAATCGGCATTGTCGGCCGGTGAGGTCAAAACCAGTTCAAATCCTTTCGGTGCCTTAATTGTAGGACCGATCGCTTTGACTTTATTTTCTTGAACGGTGACTTCGGAAACGGTTTTATCATTGATAGTTTTTTTGATGATTGTCTTTTCAACGACGGTGCCGGCATCAGTTTTACCAGCCGCAGCGCCGGATAGCGCCTTTTGATCACCGACCACTTCGCCGCGAGTTGAAGAGTCAGCGGCTGCGCCCGTTGCTGTATCGCTTGTCACAGTGCTGTTTTGCGTGGATTGTTCTGAATCAGACACCGTGGTATCAACGGCATCGGCTGCCAGAGCCGGCATTCCGGAAGCGCATAAGGCGCTGAGCGCAAGCACTAATGCTGTTCGCTGTATACGTTTAACGTCGGCAGAAACTGCCTTTTCATCTCGCATGCTTTCCAGAACCCCTTTGGTCAGCGGAGGATTACTTCTGGATCCTATCTAATAATCGTATATAGAAACGTTAATAACTGCTGAGGTAGGAGGACTGAAACGACATAAATTCAAATCGCCAGACATGTCAAGACGACAGAATCAGCCTGATTTAGCGGATAATTTGAAGATTAGTATTCTGGATTAGTTGCGCGAAATTATATGAAAAAAGTATCTGCAATCGTCACATTAGCAATCAGTCTCGCCGCTGCATCATTTGCACCACAAGCAGCAATCGGCGGTGAAGTCACGATCCCGAGCCAACTCAACGAAGTGATTAAGCCGGAATTGGCGCTCAGATACAAATACATTGAGGACGGCGATTACTCAAAACAGCTCAACATCCCAACTTACGAATGGTTGCCGACTGAAACAAAACCCAAAGCCATCATCCTGGGAATTCACGGACTGACGCTTCATGGTCGACGATATCGAGTGCTGGCGCGGACAATGGCGGTATCCGGAATCGGGTTTGTAGCGTTGGATATGCGCGGATTTGGCAAATGCGCTTTTGAAGATACCGACAAATACAGCACGAAGCTAGACAACAAGCGGATCATCAGCCATGAGAAAAGTTACAAGGAAGTCGCACAACTGGCGGATTTGATTAAGCAGAAATATCCGGACATTCCAATAATCGCTCTGGGAGAGAGTCTCGGCTGCACTTTTTGCGTGCGTCTAGCTAGCGAGCGCAAAGATCTGGTCAGCGGAATGATCCTCTCGGCGCCTGCGGTCAAGGTCAACCCGGCGATGTACGCGTCCGCCAAAGATATCGAACAAGGTTTTCTTGCTCTGATCAAGAAAGACCACAAGGTCAGCCTCACGCAATTCATCACCCATCTTGTTTCCAACCGACCAGAAGTGGCGCAGGAGATGCTGGACGATCCACTTATCCTCAAATCAATCAAACTCACTGACTTGATCTCGACTGATCTCTTCTGCGAGAAAACATCTAAACATGGAAAGAATGTCGCTGAGGGTATTCCCGTCCTAATCTTCCAGGGCGGCGGCGACAGATGCGTTTCGCCCAAGTCCGTAACTGAATTGATGATGAACATGCCCTCGAGCAATCAAACACTCGCCTGGATGGGACCGTGGGGCCACCTACAATTGGAGACTTCTTTCTTCCGCTCGAAAATAATTGATGTAATCGGAGACTGGATGGACAACCGCACCTCCGATGGAAAAATTGAACTCCAGGCACTGGAACAAGACATCGACGACCTCGGCGGAACGCTGGTTAGATAAACAGCTTCGATTGTTCGATATCATGCGCGCATCAGGTTCGAACAAACGAGATGCACTCATTTAGTCGACGGCCTGTTACTTGAAACCAGGCAGTTCATACCGGTCTTGCAGATTGAAACCGAACCTCCTCAGCTGGCAACGGGCAGAATCTTCGGTCGCCTCACATCCAACTAATGACTGTTTTCACGAACGAGAATCACGGCGTCTGTTTCGTTGTAAACTGACTTCCAGCCCGGATCTTTTGATAGCTCTTTGACGATTGGAGCGTGGGGCGGCATAAAAACCCAATCGAATTTGTACTTTTGGAACAGCTCATTCCATCCCGGTTTTGCATTCTTGATCGTGTAGTAATCAGACACCAGCGGCGCGCCGTACATGTCAAAACGCGTGTCGATAAAGACTTTCGGTTTCGCCATTGCCGGCGGGCATTGAAACGGATCTGCACCGAGAATCGGCTTCTCTTGCGAGATCAAGTGCCAGATCATCATGTCGCCGAACTGAGAGTTGTTTAAAACACGTCCCTCAGGTAGATTTTTTGCTAACACTTTAATCGCAGGAAACGGTGACGGAAACACGCTGCTGCCCTGTGGAATCGTAGGTTTCACCACGCGTGTCGATATCATGAACACGCCGAATATCGAAAACAAAAGCAGCGCAGCTGGCCATCCGCCTTTACCGAGCATGCTGGAAACGCGCGAATTTACCGTCTCCGCCTGTTCCATTCTTTGCTCAGTGGATGCGGCTTTCACCTCGACACTGTCGTCCGCTTTGTCGGCTTCGCTTTCTTTTGAGGTTACACCACCTGCGGTGCCAGAACCGAGCCGCGCATTGACCGTTTCTAAACCTGTTTCTAAGTCTATTTTCAAACCCGAATCGCTGCGATCTGCTGCTGAATACCCATCACGAGCCACTCTCGTGTGCCACTTGAGTAGCCAGGCGACCTCCGCACAAAGGATAACAGCCACGAACGGAATCAAGCGAATGCAGCAAATTCCCGCGACGAAAACGCTAAGCGGCATGACGATCGAGTAAGCAAATCCGATCGGATAGCGACCTCTTTTTCGCCAGGCGAGAACCGCCTTTGCCACCATCACAGATACCACGCCACCCAGAAGGAAATATGGATAGAACGTCCATTCCGTCAGGCTTGCCTTGTTTATTGAACTGAGCTCATTGATGAATTTGTTGAGAGGCGAAAAGAATAATTCAGGAATATATTTCCATAGGCCAACGCCAAACGGGTTGAGGCAACTCGCCAACAGCATCGCGAAGAACGACATCCAGGGCAGGATTAAAACGCTTTTGCGAACACTCCGGCGCACGAGCGCCTCGATGGTGCACACCACACAATAGATAGACAACGCGATAAAGACAGACGTGAAGCCGGTGTGCATGTTCGACCATAGCGCCATCAAGCCGACCATCGGTAGAACTATACCGATGTCTCGTTTACGAAACGGACGATTATTCTCCAGTTTTAGTCTGACTCTGACAAAAAGTCCAATCCATACCAGGAAGAACAAATAAGAAAAAATCTCTGGACGCACCAGAAAATGGAATGAGGCTGCCACCACACCCAGTATCACCATACCAACCGCTGGAAGCATCGGACTTCGCAGAGAACGAAAGAGCATCAGCGGTCCAGTTAAAAACGCCGTCAGCAAAACGATGTTCGCCAAAAGCAATAACGAATAACCGGCGTTTATTTTATACGCTAGAAAGAAAACGACTTCAGACAGCCATTGATATGGAACAAACTTCCTACCTTCGGGCGGTGGCACCTGTCCGAGAACGGCTGCCAGATTGACTGTTCCATCCTTTTCCAGGCAGCCGAACGTGTATGAAAACGGATCGGTCGGTGGAATTCCGCCGTGCTCGAAGATGTTCTTCCCAAGGGCCAGGAGCCAACAAGTATCAGGGTCGTGCAGTCCCGCTCCGGCAACCCAACATCCCATAAAAAAGGCAAAAAAGAACACGAACGCAATCACGCATCGCGCACCGAGGACTGTCATCCAGCCCTGCACCACCTGCCCTGCATTTTGATTCGCCAACGCCCGCCTTCCGAAGTACCTGTGAATCATAACGTGGTGAGCAACTATGTTCAATTTAAGGCAAAATTGACAAGTCCATCTTGCACAATCGTGCGTTTTTGTGAAATGTACTCAGGCTTCCATCGAATTTTTCACGGGGCTATAATGTTTTAGTGAGCGGGAGAAATGAATATGGCTTTACCCGAAACGGGTTCTAACCACATCAGTCAAAAGTGAATCCATCAATTTAACTTCCCTGCCCAACGGCGATCTAGCGCTAAAGCTGGATGCCGCTTATGAGGACAGCGAAATTTAGCTTATTCCCACTCGATAGTGGCAGGAGGCTTCGACGTTATGTCATACATAACGCGGTTGATTCCCGGCACTTCGTTGACGATGCGGCGCGAAATGGTTTCGAGCAGATCGTATGGAAGGCGCGCCCAGTCCGCGGTCATGCCGTCTTCGCTGGTGACTGCGCGGATGACGATCTGGTTCATGTAAGTACGTTGGTCGCCCATCACACCGACCGATAGCGTCGGAAGGAGGATACCGAACATTTGCCAAACCTGACGATACAGACCATGCGACTTCACTTCTTCGCGGATGATCCAATCGGCTTCGCGCAAAGTCTTTAATCGATCTTTAGTGATTTCGCCAACTACGCGAATCGCCAGTCCTGGTCCCGGGAATGGATGGCGGATGACGATGCCTTCCGGCACGTCTAGCTCGCGCGCAAGCAATCGCACTTCATCTTTGAAGAGCTTCGCGAACGGCTCTACGAGCTTGAATTGCAGATCCTTCGGCAAGCCGCCGACGTTGTGGTGAGACTTGATCTTAACTGCGATCCGTTCGCCGGTCTTAGGATCGATGCGGGTTCCGGATGATTCGATCACGTCGGGATAGAGCGTTCCTTGTGCGAGATAATCGAACGGTCCGAGTTTCTTCGATTCTTCAGAGAAAACCGCGATGAATTCTTTTCCGATCGCCATGCGTTTCTCTTCAGGATCGACTACACCTGTCAACTTCTCGAGGAATCTCGCTCTAGCTTTAATGAACTGCACCGGAATTTTGAATTCGTCAAACTTCTTCACCAGCCACTCAGGCTCGTTTTTCCGCATGAAGCCTTGATCTATAAACATACAGGTGAGCCGATCGCCGATTGCTTTATGCAACAAAAATGCCAGAGTCGAACTATCGACGCCGCCGGAGAGTGCCAGTAGCACACGCTTCTCGCCGACTTGCTCTTTGACTCTGCGAATCGCTTCATCAACAAAGCGATCCATCGTCCAGGTCTGCGGGCAGCCGCAAATCTTGACCACGAAATTCTCGAGAACGCGCTGACCATCACGAGTGTGAACCACTTCCGGATGGAATTGCACACCATAAAAATTACGCTCTTCATCAGCGATTGCAGCTACAGGAGTGCTCATCGTTCTGCCAATCGTTTCAAACCCAAGCGGCAATCCAGTAACGCTATCGCCGTGGCTCATCCAGCTTTCGATGGTCGGATCCATACCTTCAAACAATTTGCCGTGGTGCACAACCGTCAACAATGCCCGCCCGTACTCGCGCACGTCGCCTGCTTCTACAGTACCGCCCAGGTCATGCGACATCAATTGCATGCCGTAGCACACACCCAAAATCGGAATCCCCATCTTGTATACAGCCTGGTCGAGTTTCGGCGCGAATTTGTCGTAGCAACTGTTTGGTCCACCAGAAAGGATTATTCCTTTTGGATTTAAACGTTTGAGTTCTTCGCATGAAACGCTGAACGGCAGCACTTCCGAATAAGTCTTCGTTTCTCTCACACGTCTGGCAATCAGCTGCGAATATTGCGATCCAAAATCTAGAATCGCGATGCTATCGTTAAGACAATTGTCCGCGAGCCTGACTTCGGCTGGGTTAGCGTGTTCCTGAGTGGTCACTTTACTCTCCTTGGCTGCAATCCAGCGGTATCGACAAAGGGCGCAATCTGTAGACAGAAAGTATCTCAAATTGGGTAAGTTTTATTGTGCTTTCCAAGACGCATCACAACAAAAATTTTTTGTGTGGGTCTGAAGCTGAAACCAGTTTGGACGGATTCAACCTAGCATGCGCAGATATGTCATGGGCTCACAATTGCAAAGATTACCCAATCTACAAATGCTCGGAAGCGAGCTCTGGCGGGGCGGACAGCCTCAGTACGAGGGTTTTATCGAGCTCAAGGACAAGGGTATCAAAACGGTCGTCAACCTGCGGGAAGAGCCCGATTTGATCGCGGCAGAACGCGCGCTTGTTCGTGAACTTGGCATGGAATTTGTTTCGATTCCTCTCAGACCGTTTGATATTCCAGACGATCGCAACGTCGATCAATTTCTAGAACTGATGCTGGAAGCGCGAAATCACTCTGTTTTTGTTCATTGTTTGCATGGAATGGATCGAACCGGTCTCATGTGCGCCGTCTATAGAATGAGTGCGCATGATTGGGGATTCCAGGACGCGTATGACGAGATGATTAGACTGGGTTTCCATGAGACTTTTGACAACTTGCGTCAGATCGTTGTTAAGCGAGCGCATGGCTTTAACAAGCTGCCACCCGGGTTTCAATAATATAAAAAAACGACCAGGTCCGACTGATTACGTGGAACATCCTGGCGCGTGTGCCGGTTGTTTAAATACTGTAAGGAAACATCGCGATATTTGGCTCCACTTGGCACGCAGATCAGGCGAAACCTTACGGTGCTTCCCGTATTTCGATCTTCCGAGGCCAGGAAATATTCGTCAGCACTGATCGAATACGTATACGCCCAAGCATGAGCGGCGCAATTAAGCACGCGACCTAATTGACGCTGATAGTCAGTGAGAGCTTCCTCTCTACTTTTTGCGGTCATGCTCAACAAGCGGAAGCATGAACATTAGTGAATCGTAGTGAGGATGGCACTTAAAATCATCACGGTGTGCCAAAAACTCTTGGTGCCGTACATGGATCGATAACCGGCACACCAAGGGCTTGAAATGGCGCTACGTCGCGTGTAGCCACACTGAAATTATGCACGCTGGCGATAGCGCCTATCTGTCCATCCGGCATCGAAACTGCTTTACCATGGGCGCGCGCGGTGCTCAGTAACTGGCTGTAAGCCATGGCGGCATCATGATCGAATGGCAGGATTCTTGTATCGAATAAGCGCGAGATGAGTGTATCAAGCGCTGAGCTGATTGTAGATTTCCGCTTGGCGTCTGGCATTACAGCGATACCGATCAAAAGCTCTGCCAGGCTAGTAGCTGTTAGATACAGCGTCTCGGCTGACTGCTGGTCAAGCCATGCGATAACAGCGGGGTCCCTGCCCGGCTTAAGCGCTTCGGACACTACATTTGTATCGAGGACAATCATTCAAAACTCGCTATGCGCGGTGGTTCCTGTTCGCGCTCTACTTTCAGGTCATCTAATTTATATTTGTCGCCGAACGCTGCCAGCTCCGAGCCTATTTTCAACCGCTCTTTTGGTCTTACTGCCGTTTCCAGAATTTCGCGTACTTCGGCTTCGGTGCTGCGCCCGTTTTGGGCGGCTCTTACACGTAAAGCGCGGTGTGTCTCTTCAGGTAGATTTCTAACCGTTATTGATGACATGATTGCACCTCGTAAATATCGATTGCACTGCAAGCAATGATATCACAATTCAACTGTTGACAGCAAGGCTAAAAAGGCGGCTCGCCTGGTTCTTCGATATACCAATTGCAAAACAACTGATACTCCGCTGAATCATTAAAGCCTGTGCTGTGCCTGAAAAATTCGGACCAAAACAGATCAAGGCATTGCGCGAAAGCTACCATGTGAGCCAATCTGTCTTTGCTCGTTACTTAAACACTAGCGAAAGCACAGTAGAAAAATGGGAGTCTGGAGCATCTAAACCAACCGGCGCAGCCCTGAAACTGCTCTCTGTCGCAAAAAAACACGGTCTAGAAATTCTCGTCTAACACCGGACTATGGCGCGCCTGTTGTGCACCGAAACTGCCGCCTACTCTGGTGTAAGTTTCAGAATTATTTGTCGCACTTTTTGCAGAATTAAATGTCTCACTTTTTGTAGAACTATTTGTCACTGCGTGAGCCTGTCCGGCTTCCAGGGCATAGTTTGATAGTTAAGAGTGACAAATAATTCTGGAATTTCTGCGACAAATACTTCTGAAACTTACAAATACTAATATCGAAACCACCATGTGGCACATGCCTGCCAGCTTCTAGCTAGCGAAGCCGCGCAAGCACCGGCGATCCTGGTGGATATATTAGATCGAAGACAGGCTTTACAACTGACTTTTGCCGCGAAGACATAGCGTGACGACACCTCCGCCGGTTGGACCATTGTTAATTAGATTAAGTCGTGCCTGGAAGCGCCGAAACCCCACCAGATATGGTGTGGCGTCTACCGATCACTTTATTTGCGACTAACTACACAACAACGACCTGCCCGCCCTTAATTTCACTGCGGTTGCGCTCCTCGAATTTGCCCCTGTCGGCAAATAGGAGTGCTGTTGTTGTTTGCGTTGCAAAGGTTTCGTTAGGTCACTGCTAGTAGACCAGGACCAAATTCCGACGAATTCCCAGCAGGTGCACCTGCTGACAAATACCCAAAGGTAAAGAAACTCATGTCGAATCCCAAAGCCACTGCCACCGCTCAGTCCTCGATCGTTACCTCCGACCACGCTGCGACGGTCGAATTGACCGCTTACGAGTCCGGCCCCGCCGTTATTCGCGAGACTCGTGACATCTCCCTGCCCGTCGGCAAGTCCAAGGTCTACATCGGCGGACTGCCGAAGACGTTCGTGCCGAACAGCCAGACCATCGTTTCCGTTCAGGGCTCCGGCAAGTTCCGGCTCGGTCAGCGTTCGCTGCGCCCGGCCAACTTGAACACCCAGTCCATCCTCACCCAGACCGTCGGCAGCCAGATCACGCTGATCGAGGAAACCAAGGGTGGCAAGGAGCGTCGGGTGACAGGCACCCTCGAGCACATCGTCGACAATCGCGTCGCCGTCCTCCGTGTCCGCGGCAAGATCGTCGTGCTTCCGCTCACATCGAAGTTCGAGCTGCCCAACGGCATTCCGGCCGGGCTCTCCAACCTCACCGTCCTCGCTCTCGAGCCCAACGTCGAGCACGCCGGCGACTTCCGCCTCAAGATGCTCTACGAGACCGAAGGCGTCAACTGGACCCCCTGGTACGAGGTGTTCTACAACCACACCACCGGCAAGCTCGAGCGCTTCGCCTGTTACGTCGACCTCGGCAATGACTCCGGCGCCACCTTCGCGGACGCGGGCATCAAGCTGATCGCCGGCCACAACCACTCGGACGCTGCCAACCGCAGCCGCGGCAAGGGCATGCGTGCCATGGCCGCCCCGATGGCCTTCGCTGCCTCCGCTCGCGGCGGCGCAGGTCTGGAATCGGCGGACTTCTCCGTCGACAGCGCCCAGTCCGAGAACGTCGGCGACCAGAAGATGTACAAGCTCACCGAAGCGGTGACGCTCGAGAACGGCGTGCCCAACAGCCCGGCGCTCGTCTTCTTCGGTGACGTGCCGGTCGTGCACGAGTACCACGCCAACAACTCCGGCGAGTACTACACCCTCGACGGCGACAATGCCGCCGACCTGCCCAAGCTGCCCGTCTCCGTCAAGCTGCGCCTGTCCAACCAGGACGGCAACGGTCTCGGCGCTCCCTTGCCTCCGGGCGAAGTTCGCATCTTCGAGCCGGACAGCTCGGGCGAACTGCAGAAGACCGACACCGCTCGCGTCAACGGCCACGTCTCCGTCGGCGAAGAGTTCTCGCTCGACCTGCGCAACCCGGCCCGCGACATCAAGATCCAGCGCCAGCTCGTCTCCTACAAGGAAGACCCGCAGGAGCCCGAGAAGGCCGAAGAGCCCACGCACCCGATCAAGCCGCAGGGTGGCCCGAACGTCGGCCAGCCCAGCTTCGGCATGACCGCCGAGATCGCCGAGGGTGACGGTGAAGAAGACTCAGCCCCGGCCGAAACCGGCGCCAAGAAGAAGGCCCGCAAGGCCAAGCCCAAGGCTCGCTATGCCGAGGCCACCCGTGAGATCACCGTCCTCAACTTCAAGGACACCGCGGTCGAAGTCGTGATCCACGACCACGTCCCGGCCAACGCGAAGCTGATCGAGAAGTCCCACGACTTCGTCAAGTTCGCGCCCAACGTCGGCTCGGGCTGCTTCCGCGTCACCGTCCCTGCCCGGGGCGAACAGTCGGTCGCCGGCGAGTTCAAGGTCCGCTACCAGATCAAGTACCGCATCAACTAAGCCGGGAAGCGGCTGCTCATCTCGCGAGCTGGTTTTTTAGCCGGCTCGTTGAACCCGATTGCCGTCCACGCAGCGCCAGCCGCTGCCGGACGAATGCGGGAATTATTAGTGCGAATCGCAGCAAAGTGAGAGGCACCAGCAATGGTGCCTCTCCTTTGTTTGCAATCCCTCCCCTGTTTAGCAATCCGAGGCTCCGTCAACGTTTGATGAGAGTTTGATGCTGAATGACTGATCTAAAAGGAAACAACCACACATGTCACACCAACACGAAGGTGACTGTTCATGCGCGCCTAATCCGGCTGACCCAGCCGAGTTCGAGCGCAATTACGCGGACAATCTGCGCAGTCGCGCGCAAACGTACCTGACCAAGGAAGACGCACCCCTGGCGCGCGATATGCTCGTCGCCGCCCGTTCTTTGCTCAAGCACAGCGATGGTCTCAAGGGTGAGAAACTGGTTTGGCTGCTTGTAGCCGAGGCGCATCTGCCCATGCTCGACGGCAAGGCGGAGGAGGCACTGAAGACCTTCCAGACCGCGCTGACAATCGCAGAACAGGAGCAAGGCGAAGACCATCTGACTACGGCAGTCTGCGCTCTCAACTGCGCCGACCTGCTGCTCGAACTGGGGCGTCAGAAGGAAGCCAAGCCGCTCTACGAGCGTGCTCACAAGGTGTTCAAGCAGGTGTCGATCGACTTGAAGGACAAGGACGAGTACCTGAGCAAGTTCGCCGAAGACGGTTCCGAACTCGCTCTGCTCGGTTCGGAAGTCTCAGCGGAACAAGCGACCGAAAGTGAGACGCCGGCTCCGAAGACCGACGAGAAGAAGTAGAGCAGCAAGTCAGGGAACGTTCCGAAGGCTCGTAATGCAGGGACTGAACAATCTGCCTGTAGAGCCCGATCTGCGATGTGACATCAGATGTTTTGTACGTTCATCCTGATGTGCGCAGTGCATTATCGAGAGCATCGAGAAACCGACCGAGATGTGGGACGAGGTAACTCGACGCTCGTCGAGACGTTCACGACTAGTTGCTCGCGAAAGCCGACCGGGATTCCGGTTGGCTTTCGTTTAAAATCTCATACTACTATTACATTTAATACAAGCACCACACATGGTGACTAACAAAAGACGACGGTGACAAATCAAAAGGTTACGAACGGGAACGCTCTCATGGAGAACGTTCCCGTCGTAGCCAAAATTTCGAACGCCCGATTCAATTGGAGCCAGGTTTGTCGTCAGCTGGAGAAGACGTCGCCAATTGCGCCGCCTGCCACAACCGACCTCGCTGAATCGTCAAACCATGAGGATCATCGGAACTGATTTTGCACCTTCTTTAGCAAAATTTGGTGCGGCGGAGTTCTTCAGAAGATCAGTGAGAGCGGATTTCGGCAGTGCTCTCGGGGCCTCGAATCTTTCCACTGGTCGTACAATCTGATTGCGATTTCAATGCGTATAGCTTAGCTTCGAGTTCCAATTTTCTCGCTTGCAACTCCTGCTCCTGCGAATAAAGTCGTCCAGTAAACAGCATCGAGCCGACTACGGCAAGAGTGATAATGACCAACAGGTATAGAAAAGGCACCGCAGTTACGGAACCGACAATTGGCTTGCGCGGGTCCATCCATCCATGTTTCATGAGCGTGCTCCGTGACACATGTCGCTATGCCTTTGCCAGACGTCCGTGCCAGCCTGCCGATGCACGGCTCCAGCGTCCGTCGAAGATTGCGGGGCGGTCTTCGGTGGCGCGCTCGCTCGAGTAGAAGGTTAACCAACTGGCTAGTACTGGAGAGGCGGTTGATGGATCACCAGCGTGGTAGCGAATGATACCGCACACAGTGTCACGCTTGACCCCGGTTGTGCTCGGTTTTGTAAACGGCTTCGCCATCACTCGACAGACAGCGGCATCGGCAAAGATGCGTGCCTCCATTGCTGTTCCGTCGAAGCCAAAACTGTCGGACATCTCGACCACGACTTCCTGACCGGAATTGGCTTCGCCAGCCGTTTTTAAACGACTTTGCAAATTGTCGAACAGCTCTTTGTGCGCAGGCAAAATCGGATTATTCGCGAAGTCGCCCTGTAGCAGACCGGTGAAGTGTTCGCGCGAGACAGGGTTTTTCCAGCCCCCTCCGCAGAGGGCGTAGTTGAGCGGCATCTGTAAATGTGGCGGCGTCATTGATAGGGCGTGCACAAGAATGTATGCCGAGAAATATTCCGCCGTGCGCAAACGATCTTCCAGAGACAAGCTCTTCTCGGTCAACTCGGCAATTAGCTCATACCACTGCGGATCCGAGGATTTGGGCGGTTGCTCGAGTAGATAGTTTCTGCCATCTTGAGTAATAACGGCGGTGTCAAAAAGTTTTTGCAGCAAATCGAGATTTACCTTACCGCGCGAGCCGTACTGCCCGTCGCGATCGCATTCCTCACCGCGTTCCTGCATGACCAGCTGATCCGGGTAGTTGTTAAACGGTCCGGCGTCCCAACCCATCACTGACAAATCGCCACCACTAGTGGTGACAGTAACAACGGTGAGATTGCCGGTGTTTCCAGCATTGCAAAATACGATAGGAAACTGTCCTTTTTTCCGCAGTTGTTCCGCTAGATGCTGATGATGAACAGGCGCCAGGGGAGCGGCTTCGCCGCCTGCCATCAGGTCGTCGGACCGGAAGTCATAAACTACGGGAATACCGGTCAAGTCGGCAAGCGCCTGGCCATCACCGATCTGGCAGGTGTAGACCACTTCAGATTCATTCGATCGGGCAATCGAAGGCGGGAAGTGAGCGCAGGTTTGTCCGTGAAACCCAATCAAATCAATCTGATCAAGATCGTAGGCGGGCACAAGAGAACTATCTTTTCGAGCCAGCTCGATTAGTTCGAGAATCGCGTCAGCTACAAAACGAACATAATCGTTTTGTACTTCATCAAAAGTGCCATGCTGAGCCGATTGTTCGTCGAAGCGGGCAACGGCAGCATCCATGTCACCACTGGTGGTGTTAATAGTTTCGCGAAGCGCTCGAAGTTTCGTCGTCAGTTGAGCAGGTGACGAGACGCTGTGTGCCTTCAAGTCGGTGATGGCACCATCTTCGTCGAACCGCGTCAAAACTACGTCTACGCCATCCAGCGAGTTGCCGGTCATGGCGCCGATTGCCAGTAAGTAATTCCGTGCGAGCATTAGCTTCCTCGGTTGAGTTCAAAGCACTGCAAACAGTTTAGCTGAAAGACAATTCTTTTGCGGTATGGAGGCAATATCGAAAACACTAGCGTGCGACCAAAACACACACCAGATCCTACTCTCCAGATTAATTAAACATCGAGGCTGAAATTTCTTGTAGTCATGAGCTTCTACAGCGGTCAAAACTCTTTGTATCAGTGATGACATTTGTTAGTGTTTTGACGTCTCCTTTTCCCTCTTCCAACAGCGCGCAATCTAAGAACCAAACCCTCTCAACCTACTCTAACAAACACGCGCGCAGTGCACGACGAGACACACCGACCGCGCAACACCAAATGTGGTGCCATCGCGATCACAGCCTCTTTACCCAGAAAGGAAGGGCCGAAATGTGGTCCAGTTCCTATGGCTTCTCGCTTTTAACATCGTACTGGCCGCCTTCTGCACAGGATGGCTGGTCAGACTCTTTCTCAAGCGCAATCGCGATCTCAAGCTCCGGCGCGACAAGCTTAAGCACCTTACGGAGCCCGACTTCTCAGCTCTCGAGGACAACGACTTCGTACCCCTGATCGTGGCAAAGCCGAATCGACACGGGACGTCATTCGACCGCTGCGGCGACGACTCCGATCTACTCTTCCAAGAATCGCTCGACGACCGCAAACGAGCTTACGACGATCTCGATTCCGGCGACGAAGCGCAATACACCGGCGTGGTAGAGCCGAATCCGCTCTTCGGAAGCCGGGGCTCTGTGCGGCAGTCGTGCGTGCGCGCGATGCGTCACATGGATCGTTGCGCCGACGCGACTTACAAACGCCGCGACTACACCGAGGCGGAAGCCTTTGCCCTAGCGGCTCTTCGTGAGGTCAACATCAACATGAAGCGCGACCACTGGTACGCGCCCTTCGTTTTAAACTGGCTCGGCTACTTGCGATACGAGCAAGGCTTTTCCGTCGAAGCCCGCGACTACTGGGAACAAGCCGAGCAAGGCGCTCTCGAATGGTTCGAACAGTGCCATGACTTGCTCCCGGACATCCGCAAAAACCTGCGAGCCTTCCACGATAATTTCTAAGGAGCAATCAACAATCTGACTTTCCTGTCCCCGCTTGAGGAGTATTTTTCATAGCCGCAAACCAAAGCATCCTGAGTGTTCAAGGAAAGAGGACAAACCTCTTTCCTTGAGCCACTTTCGACACTTTAGTTTTTGCCGCTCAACGTATGCAAAGCTATAGTAAAACATTTCGCCCTGGCGACAAAAGGCAAACTGTGTAAACCCACCAGTCCATGCCGATCTTCAAGTTTCCTTCATTCTTGATATTTCCGCAGACACGCCAGGGGATGAGCGTCTATGAGCGTTGGCACAATATCGAATGGAACAGCATCGCACTGCGCTAAGCGCATTAATGTAAAAAAGTCTTACCGGCACTACATCTTCGATGACAAGAGCTGCCCGCATTTGTCAGGGTCAGGCACAACTTCGCCACTTCCATTCAGGACTTTTCAGCAACACCAGCACCACTCAGTCAACCTATCGAGATATTCCGAGCGCACCGTCAGTGGTGCCGATGTGACTCGGATTAATCGACTGGTAACTGCAACGCAAGAGTAGGCCACTCTTTCGTTAAATGGTAATGCTGAGACGTTCGCGCTAACCAAAGGAGTGCACTGGAAACAATATGGCAACGAGGCCGCACACCTCCTAGCCGAAAATGTCTCCAGCCCATGGTTCGCGCGAGAGTACGCGAGGTTGTTAGTTTCAGTTTTGTTTAGTCATTAGTATGTCGAAAAACTGCGTCGCTTCCGATTCCATCGTTCTAACCCGGCTACTGAAGCGCTTCGAGGGCAGCGCTGCCAGGCGTCGCAAACCCATCTATAGAACAACCGGCGTTCGCGTCTTCTGAGAAATGACGCGCCAAACACGGCGGCTACTAACCCGGGCACGGACTTCACCAGGCTTTAGACGAACTCTTGAGGAGAGACGTCTGCCACGCGGCACTAACTCGTATCCTACCGGCGTTCCGAAAGGACCACACGCCAGTCTCTGAGCCAGAATCAATTAAACGGCTCTGAGCCTTCGGTTTATGAGACCGGAGCAAACTCGGACTGTTCATGCAAAAAAAAAGTCACGCCTTGAGCGGCGGACGTTGTCCGCGCGCATCGCACTCTCGCTTTGACGAGTCGCAGCTATGTTGGCTGCTGCCGTGCAAAGAAAGAACCAGCACAGGGAATCGCATGAACCCGACCACGTGGATCAAGAATCTGTTCGGCGCCCGCAAGAGCACCATGACCATCAACAACCGCAAGCCCACCCGCGCCTACAACGGGCTCTCGGTGAGCCAGCTGGAAGACCGCACCGTGCCGACGGTGGGTTTCATCAACGAACTGGGACAGTTGGCGCCGCTCGTCGGCCGCACGCAGGACATCCGACTCGAGACCGAGCGGATCCGCATCTGCCCGCCGACCGACCAGATCGACTGCGCGCCGGCCGACTGCCGAACGCCGCAAGTGCCGGTGTGCGCGCCGCGCAGCCCGCAACACCCGCGCGCTCTGGACGGCACGCTGACGCAGGCGGCCCCCGGGCAGACAATCAACTACACCACCAGTGGTGGCTACCAGATCAACATCGAAGGCTCGACCGTCAAGATCATCAACGAGTGTGGCGAGCAGGAAGTCCGCGAGTGGGGCGATCCGCACGAGGACGCCAACGGCATCACCACCGACTGGACGCAGAAGTCGCGGACGTTGATTCTCGGCGACGGCACCTTCATTAAGATGGATGCGGTCGCGGCCAACTCCGACATCCGCACCACCGAGATCACCGACTACGGCGCCAACCGCTACATCTCGGTCAACAACGTCAACGGCACCATCAGCGGTGACCGCTACTTCTCGGCCGCCGACCACGGACCCAACCTGGTCAAGCTGCCCGGCGGGACGGCCACTGACTGCGCCCTGGAAGAGCTGGCGTGGGACTGCGCGCCGGTGCGCGTTGTCGACCCGGTCTGCCCGCCCAACACGCCGCCGGTCGTCTGTCCGCCCGGCACGCCCAACAACCCGGTGCCGCCGGTGGTCTGCCCGCCCGAGACGCCGAACACCCCGGTGCCGCCCGTGGTCTGCCCGCCCGAGACGCCGACCACGCCGGTGCCACCCGTGGTCTGCCCACCGGAGACGCCGACCACCCCGGTGCCGCCCGTGGTCTGCCCGCCGGAGACGCCGACCACCCCGGTGCCGCCGGTGGTCTGCCCACCCGGCACGCCCACGACTCCGATCTGCCCGACCGGCGACTGCGCTGACCTGACGGCGGAGTTGCAACGCGACCTCGGCGTCCTGGACGCGAGCTTCCAGGAGCTCTACGGCGACACCAACGCGCTCGCCCTGGCTCAGACCGACCTCGACTTCGACCTGCTCGCCCTCGGCGGCGCCGGCGACGAACTGGCGGCCTATCTGGTCTCCCTCAACGGCGCTCGCCTGGAGCTGACCAACAACGAGACGGCACTGACCGCCGCGCAAACCCAACTGCTGCTCGACCGCAACCGCCTGACCAGCGCCCAGACGGCGCTCACCGAAGACCGCACCACCCTTGGTGTCAAGGAAGACTCGCTCAGCGTTCAGCAGGATGAACTCGGCGACTGGCTCACCGAGCTGGGCATCGACTCGTCGGCCCTGACCGCCGCGCGCGCCGAACTGACCCGCGACGAGACGGCGCTCGACTCCGCCAACCAGCAGCTCACCGAGGACCGCACGGCCCTCAGCGGCGCCCAGGAAGAACTGGACCGCGACCGCACCGCCCTGACCGAAGTACGCACTCAGCTCACGGCTGACCGCGCCCTTTTGGTCGCCAAGCAACAGGAGCTCGCTCGCGACGAGCAGGCTCTGCAAACGGCTGAGCAGGAGCTCACCCGCGACCGCGCCGACCTGACCAGCGCGCAGTCCGACCTGGCGCGCGACACCGCGCTGCTCAACACGGCGAAGGACAAGTTGGCCGCCGATCGCCTCACGCTGACGGCGGCCCAGACCAAGCTCACCAGCGACCAGGCGCTGCTCACCGCCGCCGAGACCAGGCTCAACGCCAGCCAGACCGCGCTGGACGCGGCCAAGGCGACGCTGGCCGGTCACGAGCAGGAGCTCACCGAAGCCCGCGCCGAACTCGACCGTGACCGCAACGAGAAGCGCGAGACCAAGCTCGAACTGAACCGCGACGAGGCCGAACTGCGGGACGACCGCGGTCGCCTGGTCCAGGCCGGTGAAGCGCTCGAGGACGACGCCCGGGCGCTGGCGCAATTGCTGCGTCAGGACTGCCCCGACGCGAACGCCGTGGCCGCGCTGCGCGAGAAGATCTGTGTCGACCTCGGCATCATCGGCCAGGTGACCAGCGAAATCGAGCAGGGCAAGACCGAGATCCGCGAAGGCAAGGCCAACATCGAGCGGCTCGAATGCGAGATCCGCGACGACAAGGCCAACATCGAACGCCTCGAATGCGAAGTTCGCGACGACCGGAACGAAGTCGAACGGCTCTGCGACGTGGTCCGCGACGACCGCTGCGAAGTCGACCGCCTCACCTGCCTGGTCGAAGAAGACCGCGACGCCGTCAACTGCGCCCAGACCATCGTCGACAGCGACCAGTGCGAAGTCGACCGACTCACCTGCGTCGTCGCCCTCGACCAGACCCGGGTCGACTGCAAGACCGAAGAAGTCGCCCAGGATGAGCGCGACATCTGCCGCCTCAACGAAGAGATCGTCGAAGATCGCAACTGCATCGTCACTGTCACCGAGCGCATCTGCGAAGACGTGCGCACCGAGAATGGCCTGGTCTGCGAGGTCGCTCAGGACACGAACCTGGTCAACGAACTGACCTGCGCCGTCGAGCGCGACGAGCACTGCGTCGAGGTTCTCACCAACGAAGTCGAAACCGGCATCGTCTGCGTGACCAACCTGGAAACCGAAGTCAACCACGACCAGACCAACATCGACCGGCTCAACTGCAGCATCGCCGAAACCCGCGCTTGCATCGAGCGCCTCGAGTGCTCGATCGCCAATGGCGAAACCCTGGTCGGCCAGCTCACCACCCGCATCAGCCAAGGTGAGACCCGCGTCACGCAGCTGACCACCGCCGTCACCACGAGCCGCACCGAAGTCGAGCGCCTAACCGTCTGCGTCAGCAACGCCCAGACCCGCGTCAACAACCTGACCACCGAGGTCACCAACGACCGCACCCGCATCACCGCGATCGAAAGCGAAATCACTCACGACCGCAATGTGATCGCAACCGTCGCTGCCGAGGTCGCTCAGGACCGGCTGGACATCGTCCTGCACGGCTGCTGCGTCTAAACTCACATGGTGCCCGTCAAATAGGCACCATGTGAAGAGCAGAGGGAGAGTCTGTAAAATATTTTGTGTCAAAGGTCAGAGCCAAACCGCTCAACTAGAAAGGACCTGACAATGACATCAACGAAACCGAACGATATGAATAGCATGCTTGATCGATATATCAAGCAA
>Ga0163144_10008051_pt1 | contig 22893 bp, 22 predicted proteins | sample OliLak19BULKMAT1_FD_123175 | JGI IMG/M metagenome (GOLD analysis project Ga0163144, IMG submission 123175) | Freshwater microbial mat bacterial communities from Lake Vanda, McMurdo Dry Valleys, Antarctica - Oligotrophic Lake LV.19.BULKMAT1 | ecosystem: Environmental > Aquatic > Freshwater >...
GGCTTTGGCATTCTCACTTTACCCGATAGTCCATTGATGTTTTTTTGGACGGCTGCGCTGTGGTTAGCAAGTTACGAATTCTTTCCCCAAGCCCTTTCCCAAGCTCAAATTCAGGCTAAGACCCTCGGCTATCAACCATCTTGGCGTTTGGGATTACTGGGATTATTAGTGGGTTGTGCCTGTTTGAGCAAATATCATGGCGTACTCTTAGGTCTCGGCATTTTGATTTTCTGTTTACTCAGTCCTATACATAGAGCGGTTTTTTTCTCTCCTTGGTTAGGCTTGGGAATATTAAGTACGGTAATCGCGATCGCACCAGTCTTAATTTGGAATTATCAACATGATTGGGTTTCTATTCGCTTTCAGTCAGCAAGAGCTGTACCGCAGTCAGGCTATCGTTTTGGTGATTTATTAGTGGTTTTTTTGGTGGGCGTGGGCTATCTCTTCCCCAGTTTTGGCTTTCCGATTTGGTGGATTAGCGTTAGAAAAACTTGGGAACTGATTCGCACAAAAGCTGCAATTTTGAGGCAAAGTAGCGAACTGCAAAAGAATCTCTTTATCCTTTCCGTATCTGTACCAGTTTTCTTAGGCTTTACGCTGATCGGTGGCTATCGACAGATTCTGCCTAGTTGGCATATGCCTGGCTTTTTTGGTGCAACTCTATTGCTGGGAAATCAAATGGCACTTGCGCAATCGACAAATCCCAAACGTATTCGCACCTGGCTATATAGCTCAAGCATGATCGTGCTGATTATCCTGATGATTACTTTGCTACATATTACGGCAGGGATCTTCCAAAAAAACGGCAATCAGGCTCTCTTCGGCGGTTTCTGGGAAGTCACACAAGACCCTTCTACCGAACTTCTTGACATTCAACAAATCCGTCAAGCCTTCCAAAACTCTGCCAAACTCACTCAAGAGCTAAAAGCAGCAGATTTTGTTTTCACTAATAACTATATTCTCTCAGGTCAAGTGGGCATGGCGATCGCTACCTTAAATCAGCCAATTAAACCGATCACCACCTTCGATCCAGATCTACGAGGCTTTGCTTTCTGGTCAAAAAGCAGCGATTGGCTGGGGGAAAATGCGCTTTACATTACTAGCGAACTCTTCCAAAATACTGAAGGGAAGACCTTAGATCAACTAGAAACCTGGGGGGAGAAAGAAATCGCTCAAACTCTGCGCCCACAGCTAAAGGAAGATCGAATGCCCGCCCTAAAAGTTTATGAAAAACTGTTCCAATCTGTTGAGAAACTTAGCGAAGTGCCAATCCAACGGGGCGGAGCTACTACCCAGGTTTTTAAAATCTATCGAGCAGAGAAGCTACTGCGTCCATACCCACGCCCCTATGGGAATTAACATTGCTTTCAGCGTGATTGCCACTAGATCACTGGTGGTTTGAAACTAACGACTATCCTTGGTGACCGAAGTGTATTTTGCCAAGAAATTGGCACGAGAATTGCCAGACACCGCTTGAACTAAATCTTTAACTACGCCACTGGTATTGCTGCTAGACCGCAATAGAAAGCAAACGGACTAACCGCCATTTTTGTAGCAACTTCTCCAGATAGCTGATTAGCAAGGGGATGATCAAATCTATATAGCGCTTGGATCACAAAACTAGATCTAGGCGTAGCAGCTTTGGTAGTTTGAGCAGAAATTAAGACCTGTGCCGCCGATGTAGCGATCGCTAATCTACTTAATACTAGCCAATTAATCAGGCTTAACCCTAACTTCATCTTTTCTTCTCTGCTAACAAAATGTAATCCATAACATTTTTAATAGACCCCAAAATTTTTAACAAATGATCATCCATCCCGAAAACCACTCGTGCTGTTAACTTTTTTAATACCTACCTAAACAGATCAAGACTCTCTTTGAAAGCCCAAAGTAGCTATAATAATTAACACGACTGAATCTTGCTGCCATTCTGGTGAGCTACAAAAATATATACTGTCAAACTAAGTTAGTTGGCTTAGGGCACTTTGGGTTAGAGGAGAGATAGATTTTATGAGTAAGTTTTATTTTTGGTTGAATAAATTTTTATTGCTAGATGTACTTCTAGTATTTTTGTTTTTTATCTGGTTTTTGGTGGCAATAGTGGCGCAAAGTAGCGGCTTAGCCCTGCCTATGAATATTTGGCAACAATTGTGGATGCCCGTGATTCAACCCGCGTTGGGAATAGTGATGCTAGGGACAATTACTAGCGGTGTAGCCAAGAGATTTATGAATAATAGAAAAGCTTAATTTAGATATTTAACTCTATGCAATACAAACAACTAGGCGCAAGCAATCTTCAAGTCTCGACTATTTGTCTTGGCACCATGACCTTCGGTGAACAGAATAGCGAAGCAGAAGCCCATCAACAGTTAGATTTTGCGATCGCTGCGGGAATTAATTTCATCGACACTGCCGAAATGTATCCTGTTCCGCCGAAAGCCGAAACTCAAGGTAAAACAGAAGACTACATTGGTACTTGGTTAAAGAAAAACTCTGCTTTACGCGATCGCTTAATCATTGCCACCAAAGTGGTTGGGCCAAGTCGCGGCTTTAAGTGGCTGAGAGATGGAAATATTGCAGTGGATCGCCGAAATATTCTAGCAGCTATAGAGGCAAGCCTAAAAAGATTGCAGACCGACTATATCGATCTCTATCAGATTCACTGGCCAGATCGCTATGTACCGATGTTTGGTCAAAGTAGTTTTGATTTAGCTCAAGATCGAGAGACTATTTCAATTCAAGCACAATTAGAAATATTTAAAGAACTGATTCAAGCTGGAAAAATTCGCTATTTAGGCTTAAGTAATGAAACGCCCTGGGGTGTATGTGAATTTAGTCGCATCGGCAAAGAATTAAATCTGCCACAAATTATTTCCATCCAAAATGCCTACAGTTTACTCAATCGCAACTTTGAAACAGGCTTAGCCGAAGCTTGTCATCATACCCAAGTTGGTCTATTAGCCTATAGTCCCTTGGCGTTTGGCGTACTGACGGGAAAATATCTACCTGGTGGTTCGCAAAAGGGTAGAATTACTCAGTTTCTTGGCTTTGGGCAGAGATATGGTAAACCCAACGTGGTTTCAGCGGCAAAAGCCTATGTAGAATTAGCGGCAAAGTATCAAATCTCCCCGACTACTCTTGCGCTCTCTTTTGTGAATAGCCGATGGTTTGTAGCGAGTAATATTATTGGTGCAACTAATTTAGATCAACTGCGAGAGAATATTGAGAGCTTAAATTTTCAGCTAACCCCTGAGATTTTAGAAGAGATTAATGCTATCCATGCGCTTTTCCCTAATCCCGCACCTTAACTTAATCTTCAATCAGAATCTCAAGGTAAATTTCTATGTCAGGTTTTGTTGGCTTACACGTTCATTCCGAATACAGTTTGCTCGATGGTGCGAGTCAGATTGCCAAGATGGTGGATCGGGCAGTGGAATTGGGGATGGAAGCGATCGCCCTGACCGATCATGGAGTGATGTATGGCGCAATAGAATTGCTCAAAACCTGCACAGCAAAGGGAGTTAAGCCAATCATTGGCAATGAAATGTATATTCTCAACGGTGATTTTACCAAGCAGGAAAAGAAACGCAAGTATCACCAAATTGTCTTAGCAAAGAATAATCAAGGCTATAAAAACCTAGTCAAACTCACAAGTATTTCGCACCTTCAGGGCTATCAAGGCAAAGGAATTTTTGCCCGACCTTGCATTAACAAAGAATATTTAGCGAAGTATAAAGAAGGATTAATTATTACTTCAGGTTGCTTGGCAGGCGAAGTTCCCCAGGCTATTTTGCAAGGTCATCCAGAAATTGCTAGAGAAGTTGCAGCTTGGTATCAATCGGAATTTGGCGCAGATTATTATTTAGAAATCCAAGATCATGGCTATCCCGAAGATCGGGTGGTAAATGTAGATATTGTGCGGATTGGCAAGGAGTTAGGAATTAAAGTAGTCGCCACTAACGATTCTCATTTTATCTCTTGCTATGACGTAGAAGCCCATGACGCTTTGCTCTGTATTCAAACAGGGAAGTTAATTGAAGAACAGAATCGTCTGCGCTACAGTGGGATGGAATATGTAAAGTCGATTGAGGAAATGCGATCGCTATTTGTCGATCATCTTGAGCAAGAAGTGATCGAAGAGTCCTTAGCGAATACTTTAGAAGTCGCGGCAAAAATCGAAAAATATGAAATTCTCAGCGATCCCCGTGCCGCAAGTTACGATGTTCCGCCAGGATATACGGCTGAAGCCTATTTAGAATCGGTAACCTGGTCAGGTTTAGAGCAAAGATGTGAAGTAAGCGATCGCGCTAAATTACCTCAAAATTACCAGGAGCGCTTGGTATATGAGTTAGGCATCATGCAACAGATGGGATTCTCTACTTACTTCTTAGTAGTGTGGGACTACATCAAATATGCCAAAGATAAAGGAATTCCTGTGGGTCCTGGTAGAGGCAGTGCAGCAGGTTCTTTAGTAGCTTTTGCCTTGGGGATTACCGACATCGATCCGATTCATCACGGTTTATTGTTTGAAAGATTTCTTAATCCCGAACGCAAGTCCATGCCTGATATTGACACGGATTTTTGTATTGAACATCGAGACGAATTGATTCGCTATGTTACCCAAAAGTATGGCGAAGATCGGGTAGCCCAAATTGTTACTTTCAATCGCTTAACTTCTAAAGCCGTGCTAAAAGATGTGGGTAGAGTGCTAAACGTACCTTATCGCGAAGCCGATGAAATGGCGAAAATGATTCCCGTATCCCGTGGTAAACCCGCCAAGCTGAAGGTAATGATTTCTGAGGAAACTCCTACTCCTGAGTTCAAAGCCAGATTTGACAAAGAAGAGAAAGTGCGACAGTGGTTAGACATGGCAATGCGCATCGAAGGGGTGAACAAGAGTTCGGGTGTTCATGCTGCGGGTGTAGTGATTTCGCCGATGCCGCTTGATCAACTTGTGCCTCTGCAAAGAAATAATGATGGCGCAATTATTACCCAATATCCAATGGAAGATTTAGAATCCTTGGGATTACTAAAAATGGACTTTTTAGGATTGCGAAATCTCACCACAATTCAACATACGGTAGAATTGATTCAGGCATACAATCCCGATTTTGATTTGAAGGCGATCGCTCCCGATGCCGCTACGCCTGAGAATACTGCTACCTATCAACTTCTCTCTAAAGGCGAACTAGAAGGAGTTTTTCAATTAGAGTCTTCGGGCATGAAGCAAATTGTAAGGGATCTCAAGCCTTCTAACATAGATGATATTTCGTCGATTTTAGCCCTTTATCGTCCTGGACCTTTAGATGCAGGTTTAATACCCAAGTTTATTAATCGTAAACATGGTAGAGAAGCGATGGACTACGCTCACCCTAGTCTGGAGCCAATTCTCAAAGATACTTACTCGATTTTGGTCTTCCAAGAGCAGATCATGAAAATCGCCCAAGACTTGGCAGGATATAGTCTGGGAGAAGCGGATTTACTCCGTCGGGCAATGGGAAAGAAGAAACCCGCCGAAATGGAAAAACAACGGGTGAAGTTTATTGAAGGAACTGAAAAGAATCAAATTCCCTTAAAAACCGCCAATGATTTATTCGATCAAATGGTGATGTTTGCCGAATATTGCTTGAGCTATGACACTTTAATTCACACATTGGAATATGGTTTAATGCCGATTGGCAAAATTGTCGAAGCGCAGATTGAATGTCAAGTTTACAGTATAGATCAGAATGGATTTGTCTATACTCAAGCGATCGCTCAATGGCACAATCGAGGTGATCAGGAAATCTTTGAGTACGAACTAGAGGATGGCTCTATGATTCGGGCTACCCAAGATCATAAATTTATGACTATTTCTGGTGAGATGCTGCCCATCAATCAGATTTTTGAACAAGGCTTAGAATTAAAACAAGTAAATATTTAGATTAAAGATCTGGCACTGGTATGGTTGGATGGGAAAGCAGTAAACATTAGCTAGATAGAGTCATACGGCATATCGTATTGAAAACAGTTGAGTCCAAGATAGCCCAATCTTGAGAATACCAAGTTTCACAGCAGGAACAACTTTAGTGGTGAAATGAACTCGAACAAAATTGTAAACTAACTAAAACAGATCGAGTGTTCTTTGCAGGTTCTCCATTGATTTAGCATAAGTGTTAGTTTTCAACGAAATGCTACATTTCGTTGCCACATGGAGGGATTAAAAGCTTCCAGATGATTGGCATGGATTTCTTTGTCTTCCACTTCATGAGATGTTTGGGGATGCTCAGGCTCAGGAGATTGATATTTTTGGCGTTGGCGACTAGGGCACTTTTTAGCACTCTGGTTTTTAAGTCTTACACCTTTTGGTAGTCGTTTTAGGGGACGACCTAGTTTGCCATTAGCTATAACTTCATGGCAAATCTCAAATAGTAAGTTGCCATAACGCCGTTCTCCATCGATTAACAGATTCAACGTCTCCGTCTGCTCAATCACCTTGGCTAAGCATTCTAAAGCCGTCATAAACAGTTGCTTGTCTTTGTGCCCACAGTGCAATTCCCACAGGAATCTACTTCCTCGTTCCATTAGAATAGTCCAGCCTTTAGAGTCACAGGCAGGTTCATTTTTATTGACCTTGGTATACAGTTCATCTCCTTCTATTTCTTGGTGAATGAACTCATGCAGTAAAGAATAGAGGATTAAGGTTAGTTTGAGGCTAGATAAACGACTCTCCCAATCAATTACACTTTTCTTTGATACACTAAACGTACGAGCTGTCCCATTGAGACTCATTCCTTCAGTTCTCGCCTTGAGAATCTGAATAATCCGACTCAGAGATGTTCTTAGTCCTGCAATTGGGGTTGCAAAGGTCTCACTGTAATATACGTCGCATTGACGACAATGCAGGATTGTCCGTAAACCATTAGCTTGCGTCATATATTTGGTATGGCAGTGCGCCTCGTTCTGATTGCAGCACGGACAAGAATGAGAAAATAGATCCATTTGGCAACTTTTTAGACGACAATCCCTTATTGCTCTTATCTAAACTCAGTGATGCTTTATAGTCACCCACGCAACGAAACCAGTGCCGATACTTTACTAAAAAGGTTAATCGTCTCAAAGATCAAGATAAATAAAATTGCCAGGGTGATAACTATAGGAATTAAGGCGAAACCAACTAAGATTAGCCTAAACCCAGTCTCAATCCTGGCAACAGTGTAAATTTATGGATGAGTAGAAAGATATTCTTAGCCAAATTGCCCAGAAACGTAATCTCTAGTCTGTTTATTTGCCGCATTTTTGAAAATCACTTCAGTGCGATCAAACTCAATAATTTCACCTAAATACATAAAAGCGGTGTAATCAGAGATTCGAGTTGCCTGTTGCATATTGTGAGTCACGATCAAAATCGTCACCTGCTTTTTCAATTCCTTCATCAACTCTTCAATACTAATTGTCGAAATTGGATCAAGCGCAGAAGTAGGCTCATCAAATAAAATCATCTCTGGCTCAGTTGCTAGAGCGCGAGCAATACACAGACGCTGTTGCTGACCACCTGACAGAGAGAAAGCCATGTCATGTCTACGGTCTTTCACCTCTTCCCAGAGCGCAGCACCACGCAAAGCCTTTTCTACTTTCTCATTAATCACATTGGTTTTGGTAATTCCGCGAATACGCAATCCATAGGCGATATTTTCATAGATTGATTTAGGAAAAGGGTTAGGCTTTTGGAAGACCATACCAATTCGCATTCTTACTTCAATCGGGTCAACATTTTTGCCTAAGATATTCAAAGATTCAAGCCAAATTTCACCCGTGTAATGATTGCCAGGATAAAGGTCATGCATCCGATTAAAAGCGCGTAGTAAGGTGGTCTTACCACAGCCGGAAGGTCCAATCAACGCCGTGATTTTCCGATCTTCAACTTGAAGATTTACCCCTTTCAAAGCCTGTTTTGGACCATAAAAGAAGTCAAAATTACTAACTTCCGCCTTAAAATTCTTAGTCTGTTCTGGATTAGAAGTCATGATCAATTACCACTTAATTCGATTACGGAAATAAATACGCAGATAGATGGCAGCACCATTCATAATTACAGTCAGCAGTACTAGCACAATACCAGCCGCACCTGCATTTAACTGAAAAGCTGGCTGTGGACGAGATACCCAATCAAACATTTGAATTGGCAAAACCGTAAAGTCAGATTTGAGCCAACTGAAGGAGATAAACGGAAACTCACCTTTAATAGGAGAATCAGGTAGGCTCGTGATAAAAGTAAGCGCCCCAATTGTAATTAAAGGCGCAGCTTCACCGATCGCTCTAGAAAGACCGACAATAATTCCAGTTAAAATCCCGCCAGCAGAGGCTGGTAACACATGATCCCAAACCATTTGCCAGCGACTAGTACCAATCGCATAGGCACCTTCTCTTAGAGTTTGAGGGATGGCTTTCAAGGCTTCGCGCGTAGTTACAATTACCACTGGCAAAATCAGCAAAGATAAAGTCAAAGCCGCAGTAATGATACTTTCACCTAGCTGCAACTGCTGCTTGAATAAACCTAATGCCAGCAAGCCGTAAACAATCGAAGGCACACCAGCCAAGTTGGCGACATTAATCTCAATTACATCGGATAACCAGCCTTTCTTCGCATACTCTTGCAAATAAATTCCAGAGGAGATACCAATTGGTACTGCCAAAACCATGGTTACTAGCATCACGGTTGCTGTACCCACACTTGCCACTAAGATCCCTGCTTCTTCAGCTCTAGGAGAAGGCGGTGAAGTCAAGAAACTCCAGTTCAACCTGGTTGCACCTTGCAGAAAAAGCTGGGTCATCAAGCCCATTAAGATGGCAAAGCCGAAGAATAAAGAAATAAATGCAATAACTACAAAGACCTGATCCCAAAGTTTCCGCTTTTTAATCGATGCCCTAAGTACCTGAATATTTTCGATCGCCATAATTTAGTAAACCTCACGATAGCGCTTGATCAACCAGAAACCAAGCAAGTTTAAGCCAAGCGTCATAAATACTAGCGTTAACCCCGCCGCAAAAATTGTATTGTATTCTAGGGAGCCGTGGACAATATCGCCTTGGCTGACCTGCATAATGTAAGCCGAAATCGTAGCCGCCCCATCTAAAGGGTTCCAGGTATAGGTGGTTTGTAACCCAGCCGCGATCGCTACAATCATCGTCTGACCAATTGAGCGTGAAATCCCTAAAATATAGGCTGCAATGATTCCTGAAATCGCCGAAGGCACAACCACCTGTAGAGCGGTTTGAATCCGAGTAGCACCCACCGCATAAGCGCCTTCTCGCATTTGCACAGGCACAGCCCGCATCGCATCTTCTGAGATAGAACTGATCAGCGGCACAATTGAAATTCCCATTACTAAGCCCGCACTAAGCATATTGAATCCACCCAATTCAACCCCAAATGGACGCAACATGGTTTGTAGAATAGGCGAAACCACCAAAAGGGCAAAGTAGCCGAAAACCACACTGGGCACACCAGCAAGCATCTCTAAAATTGGCTTTAGCCATTCCCTAAGAGTGCCATTGGCGTACTCGCTCAGATAAATGGCAATCACTGTGCCGATTGGCACTGCGAAGAATACAGAAACGCCAGTGGTAACCAGAGTTGGCGCAATCAGGGTAATAATTGCATAATTCTTATCCTCAAACAGAGGCGTCCACTTAGGGTCGGATAGATTAAAAAAATCTCCGAGAGAAACTTCTTTGAAAAACTCAAGCGTATCTCCGACAAGCACCCACATGATCCCAAAAGTGGTGAGTACTGAGGATGCAGCCGCCATGAAGAGTAAAACTTCAATTACTCGCTCCTTGGGCGCACGGAGCGTTCTAACCTGACGGAATGTTGGACTAGATTTGGATACAGCAGAATCTGTAGACATTTTTGCTAAACCGAAATATTAGGAACTCAGAAACACATTTAGAAAATACACGAAAACAGGCTTAATTTGTTGACATTCCCGCCGATAAATTCGGGGCTTTTTGATAAAGGTAGGACTTACGCAGGCTAAATATGCAGATCTCTTATTAGTGGGAGTTTGAGGGCTTCGCCCTCAATTGGGGCTGTGCCCCAAACCCCCCTATTTACCATGTTTGGTTTATTTTTTGCCTAAGTCCTAAAGAGAAAGATAACGCAAATAAATTGATCAGAATCAAATATAAGCAGAAAGGGAAATCAGGTAAAAATTACCTAACTTCCCATTAGTTTTTGATATTTTGCCTTTAGAAACCTATCAGATCGGGATTAAATAAAGTGTTAATTACTCAAACTCACCTAGCAGATTTAAGGGCAAATTGCAAACTTAAGCGTAAATTCAAGAGAGAGCAAATCAACAGAATTACTCTTTAGCTTCTCTGGCAAGCAACTGATCGATAGTCAAACCAATTTCTTCCTTACCACCAAAAATAGTGCCCGCCTTACGACGAGTAAACTTAGTCATTAAGGAAGTATAAGCCTTAGCAGGGAAAGCTACATACCTAGCTTCCTTACTAAACTTTGCTCCATTCTGCATCAGATAAGATACAAACTTACTCACTTCAGGACGAGCAGCAGACTTAGTGCTGATGTAAATAAATAGGGGACGAGCAAGAGGCTGATAGGAGGCATCCTGAACAGTTTTATCGGTAGGTAATACACCCTCAGTTTTACCAGGAGGAACAACTGCCACTGCCTTAACGCGGGTCTTATTTTCTTCTAAATAAGCTTTGCCGAAGAATCCTAGAGCACCTTTATCACGGGAAACACCTTGAACTAGAACATTGTCATCTTCGCTAGGGGTATAGTCAGTGCGAATTGACTTAGATTTGCCATTGATCGCTTCGGTAAAGTAGTCAAAAGTACCAGAAGCAGAACCCGCTCCAAACAATCTTAGAGGCTGGTTAGGGAAACCAGCACGAACCTGACTCCAGTTGTTAATTTTAGAACCTGGCTCCCAGATACTCTTCAATTCTGGCACAGTCAGCCGAGTAGCCCAGGTATTTTGAGGATTAACCACTACCGCCAAACCGTCATAGGCAATAGGTAGCTCAATGTAGCTGATCCCTTTTTCCTTACAAGCTGCCATTTCTCTAGCAAGGATTGGACGAGAAGCATTGGAGATGTCTGTTTCGCCAGCACAGAATTTGCGGAAGCCAGCACCAGTTCCAGATACGCCTACAGTTACCCTTGTACCAGGATTAGCTTTTTGGAAATCACTAGCTGCAACTTCCAGAATAGGGAATACAGTACTGGAGCCATCAATTTTCACAGTGGGCTGTTGGGCTTGGGCAGTAAGAGGAGAAATAGCAATTAGCGCACCAGCTAGAAGTGCAGAGGCACCGCTAAGTATCAAGTGCTTGGACAATTTGTTAGCGATCATTGTGGTTTTGGTTGCAAGACTTTAGCACTACTCTTTAACGGTATTCAATCATCAGCCTAAAGTAATTAAAGATCTGTTAAAGCTTTGGTTAAGAATTAGTTAAGATAAATTTTTTGAGCTTATTTCCATAGACTGAGGAACTAGTACCGATAAAGCTTGTCTATAGGTAGATCTTTGAATTTATCTCTGGCTGAGAAAGACTAGTTTTTGCTTAAAAGTGGGGTATACAAATTAAATTAGGTAACTCGGCTTAATAGAAATAAACCCGCGCCAAAACAGAGAATATTGGGCATCCAGGCAGCCAGTAAGGGTGAAAGAATTTCCACTTGACCAAGCGCGCCGCAGACAAATAGAAGTAGGTAGTAGCCAAAAATAATTACCACACTCACACCAAAACCACGGGCAGTGCTAGTACGCTGAGGTCGCATACCCAAGGGAGAGCCAACGATCGCGAAAACTACGCAGATAAAAGGCAAAGCATATTTTTGTTGTAGTCGGACTTCTAGCTTTCTTACTTCTTTGAAATTGCCAGATTGACGCACTAAAGAAATGTGACGACTAAGCTCAGAGATATTCATCTCTTCAGCATTCCGCTGCTCTTGGGCAAAGTCTAGAGGCGCACGGGACAAATGCAGGCTCTGTTGCTCAAACTTAAGGATGCTACGGTAGGAGCCAGTTGTGTCGATCACATAGTTAGTACCCTGTCGAAATTCCCAGACATTGGCATCGGGTAACCACACCGCAGACTTGGCTTTGAGAATCTGTTGAATCTGTCCTTGGGAATTATCAATCACGGTCACATCTAGCATTTGTTTGCCATCAAATCGCTTAGCTAGAAATAGGCGAATCAATTCATTCTCCACTTTGCCATTTTCATATTCCACATCGCCATATTGCTGATAGGAAATATTACGGTTTTTGAACTGGGGATTTTCCTGCTTTAGCGCTGCTCGAAGCGTGCTTTTTGCCTGATAGTTGGCGGTTGGCACAATTACTTCATTAAATACAAAGGTTAAGCCCGTAACCAAGAAACTCAAAGCGATCGCGGGCGCAATTAGCCGATATACACCCACGCCACAGCTTCTAAGCGCCACAGTTTCGCCATCAGAGGAGAAGCGACTATAGGTAAGCAAAGTAGCCAGCAACATCGACATTGGGAAAGAGTAAACCATGAAGCCAGGTAGCTGGAGCGCAAACACTTGTAAGGCGATGAAAATGCTTAAACCAGTATCGGTAATTAACCGAATCAATTCAAATAGCGAACCGATCGCCAGGGTAATCGAAGAGAAAGCACCTACACCAAACAAAAAGGGTGCAGTCATCTCACTCAGCAAGTAGCGATCCATCAGGGAAATCTGAGGTAACCATAGCCAAGTGTTGGAATGGGGTGAAAATGTCTGATTACCTGTGCCTAGGTTGGGGGTAGTTTGCTTGGTGATGCTCAAGTTAGGTGTGCCTCAGCAGTTGGGAAAATTCTAAGCGGGCTAAAAGAGTTTTAGCTTGATTATTTCTTCTAGTGTAATTATTTCAAGCTGGTCAAAGTAATGCTTGATACTTTCAAAGGCGAAAGTTCTCACCTAGATAATAGCGGCGCACTTCGGGATTTTCAGAAAGCTCACGGCTACTACCTGCGGCAAATATTTCTCCCTCCCGCATGATATAGGCTCGATCAATTACGGCTAAAGTCTCTCGCACGTTGTGATCGGTGATCAAGATGCCCATGGAGCGATCGCGCAGACTTGACATGATCACCTGAATTTCGCCCACAGCGATCGGGTCAATGCCGGCAAAGGGTTCATCTAGCAGCAAAAACTTCGGCCCATCTATGCCAATCGCAAGCGATCGCGCAATTTCGGTACGGCGACGTTCTCCACCAGAAACACGACTGCCCAGCGTATTTGCAACTTCATTCAGGCGGAAATCATCCAAAAGTTGATCAATCCGTTGGCAATGTTGCGATCGCGGGACGGCAGTTTGTTCCATTACCAGGCGCAGATTATCGCTAACACTAAGGTTTTTGAAAATCGTTGGTTCTTGAGCCAAATATGCCATCCCTAAACGAGCGCGTAAATTAATCGGTAAATCGGTAATATTGCGATTATTCAGCGATACCATGCCTTGATCGGGATGCACCAGCCCTGTTGCCATATAAAAAGTGGTAGTTTTTCCTGCGCCGTTTGGTCCCAGCAAGCCCACGATTTCACCCTGTTGCACATCTAAGCTAACTTGGGAAACTACCTGGCGACGCTGATAGGCTTTGCTGACATTTTGAAGCGCAAGTTTCATGGAGTCGGATTAGCAGTCGGATTGGCAGGTGGGCTAGAAGTCTTGCTAGATGGGGGACTAGGTGCTACAAGATTGGGAGCCACGGGACTTTTGAATGCAGGTTTTACCTGTTTTACGGGGGTTGTGGTTGCGGCTTCATCAGGCACGATATAAGTTGACTCTACCTGACCGCTAGTCTCTGGTTTGGCTTCAAACTTCCCTTCATCAATCAAATAGGTGATAGTTTCAGCCATAATCTTATTACCCTGCTGGGTAACGATCACATTCCCAGTAAGAATGATCCGCCGTTCCTTAGAAAAATACCGAGCCTGGGTAGAGGTGGCGACGATCGCTCTGGCAGGATAATTCATCCGCACATTGCCCTTAGCCGTGACTACGCCAGTTTTAGAGTTTGCTTCTTGGGTATCTGCGCGAATGGTTAAAGCAGTATTAGCAGGGGCTGGCTTGGGTTGGGCGATCGCGGTGCTATTGATCAAAACAGCTAGAACGCCCGTTAAAGAACTTATTAGCACACTAAGGAGTAAACCTGGGATTTTGACCATAGGACTGCGATTAATAGGGCGGGGAAATTGCGGTTATGGAAGTGAACTAAACAAGTCTAGGATACTCTCAACAATTTCTGTGATACTTCGCCCATCTGTGTCAACTTCGATTGCATCACTAGCCCGAGTAAGTGGGGCAATGGTGCGGTGACTATCTTGATAATCGCGATCGCTAATGCTTTGCATAATGGTTTCAATCTCGATCTCTTTCTGGTTACCTTTGGCGCATAGTTCTCTTTGGCGACGTTCAGCCCTTTCTTTGACCGAAGCAGTCAAATAAATCTTCAATTCTGCATCGGGAAAAATTTCTGTGCCAATATCCCGCCCCTCCATTACTACCCCGCCAACTTGGCCATAATCCCGTTGTTGCTTACTCAAAACCTGGCGTACTTGGGGTAGAGCCGCGATCGCTGAGACTTTTGAGGTTACCAAGCTTTGGCGAATTTCTTCAGTCACATTTGCCCCATTCAACCATACCTGCACAGGTTGATCGGTCGAATTTGGCGGCAGCAAGCTAATTAAGGTCTGGTCAAGCAAATCGCTGATTTCGGCTAAGCAATCTTTGGAGTTAAAGTCCCAACCAATTTCGGCTCGGAGAATCGCTAAGGTGATAGCTCGATACATAGCGCCCGTATCTAAATAAAGCAAGCCTAAGCGTTCAGCTACCAGGCGGGCAACTGTAGATTTACCTGCTCCAGCAGGGCCGTCAATGGCAATGATTGGCTTACGGGTCACTAGCTAAATTTGATTGGTCAACAAAATATTATCAATTAATCTGATTTTGCCCAAGTATACCGCGATCGCTAACAGACCTGAATGAGCGATAGAACTTATGCTTTGCATGGTATGCGGGTCTACTACTTGCAGATAATCTAGCTTTAATTCGGGCAGATTGGCTAGGTAATTTATTACAATTTGGCACAGGCGATCGCTATCTTTTTGATCGTTGATAAAAACAGATTGGGCAGCTTGCAAACTGGCAAAAATTTGCGGTGCAACTATTCTTTGAGCTTCAGTCAGATGTTGATTGCGAGAACTGAGTGCCAAACCCTGTTTGTCTCTGGCGATCGGACAGGAAATAATCTCTACAGGTAAATTTAAATCTTTTACTAAACTTTTGATCACGGCCACCTGCTGGGCATCTTTTTGACCAAAATAGGCGTGTTGCGGCTGCACAATATTTAAGAGCTTGGTTACTAGCGTGGCTACACCGACAAAATGACCTGGACGCGATCGCCCACAGAGCACCTCAGTGATCGCAGTAGGTGGATGGATTAGAGTCTTTTGGCTTGAATCTGCCCAATTTTCGCCAAAGATTTCCTGGGCATCTGGGGCAAATACTGCGTCTACGCCTGCCTGCTGACATAGCGCCAAATCCTGCTCTAGCTGCCGTGGATAACGCTCGAAATCCTCACCTGGGGCAAACTGGATTGGATTTACAAAAATGCTAACTATGGTGGTTTGATCTTGAGCCAGCGATCGCTGAATTAAACTTAAATGTCCCTGGTGTAGTGCGCCCATAGTGGGAATTAAACCTGTAGCAGTCAAGCTCAAAGCCTGACGACTAGCCAAAAACTCATGCAATTGATTAATCTTGCTAAAAAGCTGAGTCATCCTAACCGCTTAAACTCTTTGACGTGGGAGGGACACCACTTCCAATCGCACAGGCGCGACACCTGAAGCCAAAAAGCCCAGGGCAGAAGCGGCCGCTTTTGAAACATCCAAAACTCTACCACCGTGAAAAGGACCGCGATCGTTTACCCGCACCACGACTGATTTGCCATTGTTAACATTGGTTACTTTGACGGCAGTACCAAAGGGTAAAGATGGGTGAGCCGCGGTCAAATCAAATTTATTGAAAACTTCGCCACTGGCACTAGGTCTACCGTGGAATTCGGCACCATACCAAGAGGCCATGCCAAAAACTGCTCGAATCCGAATTCGCTGGGTCACGGGCAGGGCTTTTATGCTGGCAACCTGCTTAGGTACTGCTGGCAATGCTGGTAACGCGGCAACGGTATTTGTTGCACCCATCAATCTTCTAATCAATGCGGTGGCAGCGATCGCGTCCTGTTGTGGATTTCCTGTGCTGTTGGCAAAAACCAGGGACGAACTTAAACGAATATTGCCGCGATCGCCAAGTTTGATCCAAGTTTCGCCAGCCAAAGATTCGGTAGTAATTTGATTTGGGTCAAAGCCAGAGAGACTAAGCGAGTTGAGCAGAGCAGCTAGATTCAGGGCACGATCGATTGAACTTAAAGGCTGAGCCGACGGCAACTTTATGTTATTTTGATTTTCGTTGGGGTGGCGATCGCTGTCTTGGCTAGAAACAACTGAAACGATCGGAATGCCGCGCAAGTAGACGGTAGCTGAATTTTGATTGGCATTTTTGTAGGCAAATACAGAAGCGATCGCGTTTTTTTGGCTGCGAATTATACCCTGCGATCGGGTTTCACCAACCTTTATGCCATTAGCAATCCCGTTGGTAGATTTGAGATTTTGGGCATTAACCAAACCAGGGAAGGCCTGAGTTGCACTAATTGCGGTGAGTGCTAGAAGGCAGCGTATCCAGGGTTTTTTAAGCATAGAGTCAAATAATTAATCAGTGAAATTGCACGTTTGGGAATTAGCTCAAACCTAACTACTTAGGCATAGGCACTTTGGCGCACGTTCTTCCAACTTAGGGCTAAAAGATCTACCCAAATCGTCTTGCCCAAACCGTCTTGGCAGTGGGTTAATTAACCCAAGTCAAATTGTTTTTTGTCTCTAATACCTTAGATAATTAAGAAGTGATCGTTATGTATATTTGGATACAACTTTTTTGTACTTCTATGCAGTTGTTCTATAAAATTGCTGAATCATTGTCAAAATTAGCGGGGATCAATCTTTTGAGAATCAGAGTCAGAGCCATTTGTAACAGTTAAGTAAATTAAGTCGAAGATTTAGGAAAATACTTTAAAATTTCTTGCCAGATGCGGAAAATAGACTTGCCAAACAGCTAATTTCTAATCAATCTATAAAAATCCACAAAAAAATTCTGGTAATCTTTCCAAGTCTAGAAAGAATAACCAGAGTATAAATGCAGAGAATATGAATTGAACTATAGAATTTACTCTATAGTGAACTGCTTAACAGAAAGTCTAACGACCAATCACTTAACCGATTATTGCCCAAGCTGAGTGGGGAAAAAAGGAAAGCTAGCGTCAGGCACAATTGGATACTCCATTGCCAATACTAAGCTTTCATCCTCTTCGGGGCTGTTGAAGTTAGCGATACTCCATTCACGCGGTGCAAAGTTGATTAAAGCAATAGTGCCACTAAAAATTGTGGCGATCGCCGCCGCCGCAACTAAACCAAGATTACGGCGTTTTTGCTTAACCTTTACCCTGGCTAGTACCCGATCAATCAAAATTTCGGCATCAACAGGTGCCGACACTGGCATTTCCACTAGCATTTGCCGAAGTTGGCATTGCTCCTGATAGAGGCGATAAAACTGAGGATCTTGTTTGAGTGCGTCTTCTACTTGCTCAATTTCTTGAGGGCTAACTTCACCATCTAGATAAGCACTGAGCAGCATAAAATTTTCCCAATCCTGATCGGCGGCGGGATCAAATTCAGAATTAAATTCTGGCTCAAAATTGGGTTCAAAAGGCATTTGCGGAATCATGTTCATTACCCACTGACAGGGCTAGTTTCAATAATCAAATCTATCAATCAAATCAATGTTTTGCGATCTAGTAAAAGCTTGGCTCCATTAAAACTTAAGGGTGAAGATAAGGTTGTAGCTGAGATTGCAGTCTTGCCCTTGCCCTAGCGATTCTCGATTTTACGGTACCTAGCGATACCTTGGTAATTTCGGCGATTTCTTCATAAGCCAAACCTTGGATCTCTCTTAATACAATAGTTTGACGGAAACTTTCTGGGAGGTCAGCGATCGCAATCTGTAACTTTTCGTAAAACTCTTTGGTAGTTAGCTGATCAATCGGGCTAGGTTGATTGCTGGGCAATTCCCAAGTTACTTGTTCATGATTGTCTCGCTGCAAAGGTGCGTCAAGAGAGATCGAACGTCCCATGCGTTTACGTTTGCGCAATTCATCATAGAAAAGATTTGTGGCAATTCGACTTAGCCAACCACGAAATTTTTCAGGTTCTTGCAGTCGCTTGATATGGCGATAAACCCTCAACCAAACTTCTTGGGAAAGGTCAGCGCGATCGCTCCAATCAGGCGCCAATTTATATAAAAGCGAATCCACTTGGGATTGATGACGACGCATCAGTTCAGCAAAAGCCGCCCGATCAGGCTGATTAGCTGCTTGACATTTTTGCACCAGTTCTAAGCTAGAAACTGAATTAAGGATCTTGCGATCAGATAGGCGATCAGACACAGGAGCTTTTGACCAGGTGGTGGTGCAAGGGGGAGTGATGGCAACCGTTGGATTTAGGGTAAGACTGTAGCTCATCAACTAGCTCCGAAAAATCATTTATCAATATGCCAGTTACGACCATTTACCAGACCAAAAGGTTCCATTTTAAAGTTTCTCTCAGAAGTTTTGTTTAGGAATTTTTGATCGGGACTTGATTAGTTTGACAATTTTATGAGCTTAGATTTATTGGTATGATTGGCTACAAGTTAAAAGCGATGATAGCAGGTATTTGTGATGCAGCGATCGCAGTGGGTGGCAGTACTAACAGGATTTTTTGCCGTGGGCTTAGGCGTAGGCTATTTAATCTTGGTGCAAATGTTGGATTGGCGGGGAGAGATGATTCCTGCGCCTATTTCTAGTCTTATCTGGTTCTTGAGCTAGAAATTCATGGCAGAAAGTTCGAGTACAGCTAATCTTTGGCAGGGTTTCGCCAATACGATTACTAGCTGGTGGCAAAATAGTAAAATTTTTGCAGGTTTTAACCTAATCTCAAGTTGGAAGTCCCAAAGCCTGCTGGTTAATTCGCTGGGGATTGAGCTAATCCTTTGCCTACTGCTTGGCACTTTACCGTTTTTGACTAATGAGCAAATTGGTGCCTTAAGCCTAGTAGTTGCTTTTTTTTGGCTACCCTTTGCCCTAGAGAGACCGAGTCCGATCTATCTACCCTTAGGAATTTATTGGCTGGTGGCTGCCTGTGCAACTCTGCTTTCACCCGTGAAAATGGCGGCAGTTGATGGCTGGATCAAATTAAGTTTATTCTTTATTATTTTCTTGGCATTTCAGGTGGTCATGCGGCGGCGGCGATCGCTTCTGGTAGGTGGATATCTACTTGCTGCCCTAATAGTAATTGTTTACGGTTTGCGCCAATCGCTCTATGGAGTCGGCGCTTTAGCCACTTGGGTAGATGCAACTTCGGATTTTGCTGGTACTACCCGCATTTTTAGTTTTTTGGGCAATCCTAATCTATTGGCTGGATACTTGTTGCCTTGTTTCCCACTAGGCGTGGTGGCGGCGATTCAGTGGCGAGGCTGGGGGGTAAAGATATTGAGCTTAGCGATCGCTTTACTCGGGGCTTTAAGTGTAATTCTCACTTTTAGTCGCGGTGGTTTAATTGGTTTAGCTCTAGAAACTCTAGTTTTGGTTAGCCTCTTACTTTTTTGGTGGAGCGAATTTTTGGCAAGCTGGATGATCCCTACTTTCTTAAGTGTTGGTACTACTCTTTTGCTTTTGGCAATTACCTTCATCTCTTCCCTTCGTATTCGCATCTTCAGCATTTTTTCTGGTCGGGGAGATAGTAGCAACAACTTTAGGATCAATGTTTGGCAAGCTGTTTTGCAGATGATTAAGGCGCGTCCAATTTTGGGAATTGGGCCAGGAAATAAGGCTTTCAACTTGGTTTATCCGTTTTATCAAAGACCTGGATTTAGTGCTTTGGGTGCTTATTCAGTGCCGTTAGAGATTGCTAGCGAAGTAGGAATTATTGGGTTAATTTGCTACGTTTGGTTGGTGATTACTGTGATCCGCAGCGGTTGGCAAAGGTTGCGAATTTTACGTCAGGAAAGAACTATTACAGGATTGTGGTTGATTGCAGGCTTGAGCGCGATCGCTGGGCTATTGGGGCAAGGAATTTTTGATACTGTTTGGTATCGTCCTCAGGTGCAAGTTCTATGGTGGCTGGCAGTAGGTTTGATTTCTAGTTTTTTGTAATCTCAATACTTCTGAGAACATTATAGATCTTTAACCCCTACCCTATGAATAAGCTTCTCAATCGCTAAATACATATTTTGACTGATTATTTATAGGTTTCATTCTCCTAAGGTTGATATGTTCGATCAACTATCTAAATTCAGTAGGAATACAAACAATGAATATGGCACAACATAAGCGAGCAATTGGTACTTTTTCAAACCATGCCGATGCAGAAGCAGCATTATTGGAGTTAAGAGATAGTGGATTCCCGATGTCGATGGTTTCGGTAATTGGACAAGATGCAGATCGCATGACTAACTTGGGTGGTGCACATGGAACTGAGAATGTAGCTGATCTGACCCCAAGCAATAAAGCGAGCGCAGGTGCTACAACTGGCGCTGCCGCAGGCGGAGCCGTTGGTGGACTTACAGGCTTATTGGTAGGCTTGGGCATGGTGGCAATTCCAGGAGTAGGTCCAATCATGCTCGCAGGAGCAGGTGCAACCGCTTTGGCAACATCTTTAACTGGAGGTGCTATTGGTGCAGCAACTGGAGGAATCGCAGGTGGGCTGGTGGGCTTGGGCATTCCTGAAAATCGTGCTAGGGCTTACAGCGATCGCCTTGATCAAGGTGATTATTTAGTGATGATTGATGGTTCAGACGCAGAGGTTCAGCGCGCTCAGACTATTCTTAGCCATAGAGGAATCAGTGATTGGGGTATTTATAATCAATCTGTAACTAGAGAAACCGCTAATCGAATGTAGATTGAAGTTTTTCTGCTCTTAGCCTTGTTTGCGCCTATATCCTGAGCAAATAGAGCAAGAAAGTTCGGTAACTTAGATAAACGGATTAGATGGGTGTAAAGGCTGCACCCTACCTTTATAGATTAGATTAGAGATTGATTCAGAAACTAAACAGAGAGAAAATTGAAAAGATGAATACAAAAGTAATAGCTTGATTACTGTTCGGTCTTTTGATGGTTGGCGCAAATGCCTGTACTGATGCTAGGACTAGCATCGAAGCTCCTAGTTCTATAATTGACAGCAACCACTCCCCTCAAGCCACAGAAGTAGCTAAAATCGATGCCCAAAGTGATACCCGATCTAAGCAGTGGATGCAGAGATTAAAGCCAGAGAACAAAGGGCAAAAGCGGTTGGCGATGCAGGAAATCGAAATGATGGCGACCTTGCCAGCGAAGTACGAAGCAAATTGAAAACAAATACCCCAGGTGGAAACTTGACTGTGGCTTCTAAAGAAGGAATTGTAACTGGATTAGGCACTGCACAAAAGCCAGATCAATTAATCAAAATTGCCAAATTGGGAATAGAAATAAAGGGGTTAAGAGTGTAATTGTTAAGGCAAAAGTTGGAACTAAATCGAACTAAAATTCTACAAAGCCGAGTAAAGTCAGTTATGAATTAGAGAAATCGATAATAGATAATATTTTTTGATTCTATTTGATTTCTTCTACCTAGCCCCAGTTCCCGATCTATTGATAGTGTAAATTCAACTAAACAGAAGTATCCTATAATCATCAGGTAACCCCCTAAATATCGGTCAATTATTCGGGACAACCCAATTATGGAATTGCATCTGCTATTGTGGTGAAAGAAATTAGCAGTCAAAGAGTCCTTAGATTTAAAGGATAAAATTACAATCTTTTTCCTTCTTGATTTCAATCTCCTGTTGTCAACTTCTTCTTACTAATCTCAGGATACCAATTTTGGGTTGCCAAAGTAGTTCATTCTTAATTCAAAAACATCTATGAATTTACCCCCAAAAAACTTTCTTCCTTTAATCCCTCATCCTTTAATTTCTAATGAAACTTATAGCGATATTGACGATAAATTAGATGATTTGAAAAGTAGCGCAAAAAGTGGATTAGCGATCGCTATCTTAATCATTTTAGTTTGGGCAATAAGTTTAGGATTTCTGTTGAATGCCGCAGATGTGGCTCAAATGATTTGGGGTTGGAAGTTATTGGCGGTTTTAGTTCAGACTTTTCTTTATACAGGACTTTTCATCACTGCCCATGATGCGATGCACGGATCCGTTTCCCCTAATCATCCTCAGATTAATAATTGGGTTGGCTCTTTCGCTTTGCTACTTTATGGCTTGTTTTCCTATCAAAAACTCTTAAAAGCCCATTGGCAACATCATCATCATCCAGCCAGCGAGCTAGATCCAGATTTTCATAATGGCAAATGGAAAGGTGCGGTAACTTGGTATCTTTACTTCATGGTGCGATATTGGAGTTGGTGGCGCCTGTTTGGGTTAATTACTACTTTCTATATTTTGAGTCGCCTTTTTCATATTTCTGAAAGTAATCTAATTTGGTTCTGGATTATTCCCTCTTTGCTTAGTTCGATCCAACTTTTCTATTTTGGTACTTTTCTACCCCATAGGGAACCAAAGGCAGGATATACTGATTCGTTTCGCACTCAGAGCATTTATCGTCCTTTGTGGTGGTCATTCCTCACCTGTTATCACTTCGGTTACCACTATGAACACCACCGTTTTCCCGATTTAGCTTGGTGGCAATTGCCTAAAGTAATCTAGTGAGCGAAAAATTTCTTGACAATTTACC
>Ga0163144_10008052_pt1 | contig 22890 bp, 18 predicted proteins | sample OliLak19BULKMAT1_FD_123175 | JGI IMG/M metagenome (GOLD analysis project Ga0163144, IMG submission 123175) | Freshwater microbial mat bacterial communities from Lake Vanda, McMurdo Dry Valleys, Antarctica - Oligotrophic Lake LV.19.BULKMAT1 | ecosystem: Environmental > Aquatic > Freshwater >...
AGGAAAGCCGAAGGTGAAGTAAAACAAGAAAGGGGCACTCTTTTTGCAGGCTGGTAGGCAGGTTGCGTATTTTAAATATCCCAAAACTTCATCATTTGTCGCTTCTGGACATAACATCGCGTTGCCACGGTTGACCGTATACAAAGACAATGAATAGAATACTTAAATCTTTTCTGATAATATTTTTTCTTGCACTTGCTTTCAATGTCATATTATTTTTTGCAATGGATTATGGCGGACGCGACCTTGGTTTCATAATTCTATTAATGCTAAATCTTGCTGGCATTTTTCTTTATAATCTTTTAATTGGAGATATACTTATTTCGCCAATAGTGACAGACAATTCAATGCAAATATTAACAATGTCTATCGGGACAGCAATTAGTTGGTGGGTTCTTTACATAGTATTCGTGTTCATTAAACAAAAGATTAAAGGCAGACAGTAACATTCTCGGTTGACAGTTTCTTCGTCAAGATAGAAAAATGGAATCAACAATGCAATTGACATAAGCTGCTCTGAAACCTAATGGGGTTCAATGTATTCAACCCATTCTGGGTTGTTTGTGTGCTTCCTCTTCTCCTCCGATTACATCGGAGGGTATTCAAATTCAAGCCTTTCGGGCTTAACGTAATGACATTGCACGCGCACTAGCTAAGAAAGGAACTTTTTTGCAGATTCAATAGCTTTGCTCAACCCATCAGGATTAGTGCCTCCGGCTGTAGCGTAGAAAGGTTGTCCGCCACCGCCACCATTAATTTCTTTTGCCAGCTCTTTTATAATATTCCCGGCATGAAGATTTTTTTCTTTCACCAGGTTGTCGGAAAGCATAACTGTTAAGCTCGGTTTTCCGTTTATCATTCCCCCAAGGACCAAAAATAAATTCTCCACTTTATTTTTTATTTCAAACGAAAGATTTTTTATTGCTTCAGCAGAATTAAGCTCGATCTTTTCCGCAATGAAATTAATGCCATTGTTCTTTTGAACCTTGCCGATCAATTCTACCTGCAGAAATTTTGCTTTTTCATTCAGCAGCGATTCTACCTGCCTGCTTAACTCTGTATTTTGTGTTTGCAGGTCCTGAATATTTTTTACAACGTCTTTCGGATTCTTAAGCAGTTCTTTCACCTGATTCAAGGTGCTTAGCTGGCCGTTTATAAACCCCTCAGCTTTGATGGCGCTAACTGCCTCTATCCTTCGTATGCCTGCGGCCACAGCGCTTTCCGAAGTTATTTTGAAATAGCCAATCTGGCCGGTTGCGCGTACATGCGTACCTCCGCACAGTTCAATGGAGTAATCTTTGTCGAAGGTCACCACGCGAACCGTATCCCCGTATTTTTCACCGAACAAAGCCATCGCCCCTGTTTTTTTAGCGTCTTCAATGGCCATCACACCCGTGCGTGATGGAATATTCTCGCGGATCTTTTCATTAACGAGCGCTTCTATTTTTGAAAGCTCTTCATCTGTTACTTTTGAAAAATGGGAAAAGTCAAAACGCAGATGTGCTTCATTTACCAACGAACCTTTTTGCTCCACGTGTTTTCCCAGCACAATCCTTAAGGCAGCATGCAACAGATGGGTTGCCGAGTGATTGTTCATCGTAAGCAGGCGTTTTTGCTGATCCACACTTGCTTTGAATTCTACCGATAGATTTTTTGGAAGAGCTTCGGAAAAATGGACAATGAGATTATTTTCTTTTTTTGTATCAGTAATGATAATTTTCTCAGGCTGTTGACTGCTACTGCCACCTGCCACTTCAAGAACTCCTGTATCTCCGGCTTGTCCTCCGCTCTCCGCATAAAAGGGAGTCTGGTTAAGGATGATCTGATACATTTCTTTGCCTTTCGCTTTTACTTTGCGGTACTTAACTATTTTAGAAATTGTTTCAAGCGAATCGTACCCTAAAAAATTTGTACCCAATTCTTTATTGGGAGCTCCAACATCTGTCCAATCTGCAGTGTCCACTTTTGCATCGTCCTTTGAACGGGATTTTTGCTTCTTCATTTCCTCATTAAATTCCTCTTCATTAATACTTAAGCCATACTGGCGCGCAATAAGCGAAGTGAGATCCAAAGGAAAGCCATAAGTATCGTAAAGTTCAAAAACCGTTTTTCCATCCACAACATTATTTGTTTTGGAATTGGAAACACTGATACACACTGCATCTATTTTTTTCAGGCCTTGTTCCAGGGTGCGGAAGAACGAGGTCTCTTCTTCTTTCACAACCTTCTGAACAAAAAGCTTTTCTTTTTCCATCTCCGGAAAAAAATCGCCCATCTGGTTTGCAAGTACGGGCACTAGGCGGTGCAGAAATGGTTCTTTAATTCCTAGCGACTGATATCCATAGCGAACTGATCTGCGTAATATCCTGCGTATCACATATCCTGCGCCTGTGTTTGAAGGCAGCTGCCCATCCGCGATAGCAAATGAAATTGCCCGGATGTGATCTGCAATAACACGCATGCCTATATTGGTGATTTCCGCCTGCTTATTTTTGTCTTCCGGTTTGTACCGAAGCCCGCACATGTCTTCGATCTTACGTATAATGGGCTGAAAGATATCAGTATCATACGTAGATTTTTTATCCTGCAAAGCCATACACAATCTCTCAAATCCCATTCCGGTATCTACGTGCTGTGCAGGAAGTTTTTCCAGCACTCCGTTTGCTTTCCGGTTGAATTCCATGAAAACCAGGTTCCATATTTCGATCACCTGGGGATGACCTGTATTGACAAGCGTTTTCCCATCTATACTTTCTCTTTCACGTTCATCGCGCAGGTCTACATGCACTTCAGAGCAGGGTCCGCAGGGACCGGTATCGCCCATTTCCCAGAAATTATCTTTTTTATTTCCGTTGATGATCCTTGCCGGGTTGATATAATTTTTCCATGTATCCCAAGCTTCTTTGTCAAAAGCAATATTATCATCCGGGCTTCCTTCAAAAACCGTAACGTATAATCTGTCCGGAGAAATTTTATAAACGCCTGTGAGAAGCTCCCACGCCCATTTGATCGCCTCTTTCTTAAAATACCCGCCTGCCGTCCCTGAATCTGAATGAAGGCGGGCAGGATTTCCAAAGCTCCAATTGCCGAGCATCTCGAACATGGTGTGGTGATAGGTATCTATACCTACTTCTTCCAGGTCATTGTGCTTGCCGGAAACACGCAGGCACTTCTGAGTATCGGCAATACGGGGATATTTAATTTTTGCGTTTCCAAGGAACAGGTCTTTGAACTGATTCATGCCCGCATTGGTGAACATCAGCGTGGGATCATTCTTGATAACAAGCGGTGCCGATGGTACGATCTCATGATCTTTGCCCCGGAAATATTCCAGAAATTTTTCGCGAACTTTTGCTGATTTCATATTACCTACTAAATTACTAATATGTACTAATCTACTAATAGAACAGCCTATTGGCGCTGATCTATAAGAATCAGCTGTAAAAATAAAATTTTTCCTACCTTTACATGTGCTTTTAGTACAGATTAGTCCAGAAGGGATGCCTTTGGCATATAATTAGTGTCAATTAGTATATTAGTAGTTCAAAATGTCTAAGATCAAGTACCGCTTTAATACACATTCACTGACCTATGAGAAAGTAGGGTTCAGCTGGAAAAAGATTGGGCTTAAAGTGCTCTCTTACCTGGCTATAGGAACTGTATTTGGTGCTGTAACCGTTACTATTGCATTTACTTATCTCGATTCTCCAAAAGAGAAGATGCAAAAAAGAGAGATCGAGTGGATGACCTATCAGTATAACATGCTCAATAAAAAGCTTACGGAGGTTCAAACGGTTTTAGGGGATATTGAAAAACGGGATGATAACATCTACCGCATGATCTTTGAAGCGGATCCCATTGCGGATGAGATACGAAAAGCGGGCTTTGGCGGTGTGGATAGATACAAAGAGTTGGAAGGATATGAAAATTCCAAACTGATCATAGAGAGTACCCAAATGCTTGACCAGGTTTCCAAGCAGCTTTATATACAATCCAAATCATTTGACGAAGTGATAAAAATGGCGAAGAATAAAGAGGCCATGCTTTCCTGCATCCCTGCTATTCAGCCAATTTCCAATAAAGATCTCAAGCATGAGCCATCGGGATATGGAATGAGAATGCATCCTATTTATAAATATTCAAAATTTCATGCCGGTATGGATTTTACAGCAAACATCGGTACCAAGATATATGCTACCGGAGATGGTGTGGTGGCAACTGCTGAATACGGTTCCGGTTATGGGAATCATATAGTGATCAATCATGGATACGGATACCAGACCTTATACGGACATATGGATAAGATCAGTGCTCGGGTAGGACAAAAAGTGAAACGTGGCGAATTGATCGGAACTGTTGGCAATTCCGGGCTTTCTGCAGGGCCGCACGTGCATTATGAAGTTCATAAAAATGGAGATCCTGTTAACCCTGTTAATTTTTATTACAATGATCTTACACCTGCCGAATACAAGCAAATGATAGAAGTTTCTTCCCGCGCTTCTCAATCCTTTGACTAAGGCCATGCTAATGTGATACGAGGATAACTGCCTTTTATAGTATTTGTGCTATTCCTATTAATCGTATTATTTGTATCATTTGTATCATTTGTATTCATTAGTATATTCGCATTGTATTAGTTTTTTCATTGTATTAGTTTTTTACATTTGCTTCTCATAAAAATATAAGATGCCCTATAAGGAAAAAGAACCGGAAAGATTATTCTTCACTATTGGTGAAGTGGCAAAAAAATTCAAGGTAAATACGTCCCTTATCCGTTTCTGGGAAAAAGAATTCGATATCCTCAATCCCAAAAAAAATAAAAAGGGCAACCGTTTATTTACTAAAGAAGACCTGGACAATCTTCACATTATTTACCATCTTGTAAAAGAGCGCGGCTTTAAGCTGGATGGCGCAAAGAAAAAACTGAAGCAGAACAAAGATGAAGTTGTCAATTCTGTGGAGATGGTAAAGTCCCTGAAATCTATCAGAAGCTTTTTGGTAGAGATGAAGGAGTCGCTTTGATCCTAGTAATTCAATCTTTTTTGTAAATAATTCTCAGCATAATCTCTGATCCCTTCTTCCAGCGAGTGAAATTTTACTTCACAGCCAGCATTTTTTAGCTTTTCCATTTTGGCCTCTGTGAAATACTGGTATTTATCGCGGATATCGGCTGGCGTATCAATGAATTCTATATCCGGCTTTTTTCCAAGAGCAGAAAAAACATTTTGAGCAAGATCTAAAAAAGTTCTTGCTTTCCCGGAACCCAGGTTGTAGATCGCGGAATGTTTTCTTGTCCGCAAAAGCCACAGACATACTTCGGTAACATCTTTCACATATACAAAATCACGCAGCTGTTCCCCATCCTTGTATTTTGGATTGTGCGAGCGGAATAATTTTACTTTCCCTTTTTCCTGTACCTGGTTAAAAGCATGAAAGACCACCGAAGCCATTCTGTTCTTGTGATATTCATTCGGGCCGTACACATTAAAAAATTTCAGCCCGGCCCAGAAGCCTGGCTTTCGTTCTTGTTTCAATACCCATTTGTCGAAATCATTTTTTGATTCTCCATAAGGATTCAAGGGCGACAGCTTTTCAATTAAGGTATGATCGTCATTATAGCCAAATTCCCCTCCTCCATATGTTGCACCTGAAGAAGCATACACAAAGGGAATTCCATATTCAACGCAGATATTCCAGATATTTTTAGAATAGTTCAGGTTCAGCGAATCAAATATTTTTTTGTCGAACTCGGTAGTGTCCGTTCTGGCGCCTATGTGAAATACAAATTGTACCAGGCGCTGGTTTTCGCGCAGCCATGCAGGAAATACATCACGATGCACTTCTTTCGAGTAAATTTTTCCTTCCAGGTTTTTATTTTTTTCTTTTCTGGAAAAATCATCCACCACCACAATATCCTTGTAGCCTTCTCGGTTCAGTTTGCCCACCAGGCAGCTTCCTATAAATCCTGCGGCTCCTGTTACAATGATCATGGGTGCAAAGGTATAAAGGTATAGAGGTATAAGGCAAAGTTTTTTCCCTATACCTTTAAATTCCTTATTCCTTGTCTAGTTGAAGATATGAAGCACCGTTCCGTCAAAAGCTGTCTGGTATTGCTTGAGGGAATTTATAGCCGGGCCTTGGTTGGGAGAGCCATCGGTGATCAAAAATTTAGAAGTGCAGGCAGCATCTTCGGCAAGAAGGCCGCTCGCATCCACAGTTACAAAACTGCCGGTGGGTACATCATAGGTGCAATGCCTCTCGTAAGCCATGAATTCAGTTTGTGATTTTCGGTAGACTATAATACCCTTGGAGCCTCCCGTTACGTAGATATACCCGCTTGTGGCGTTCAAGGGTGCAAAGGCAGGCTCGGTAGTATATAAGTAGACATCCACAAATACATCCGGAACTTCATTGCTATCCTTTTTGCAGCTCAAAAAAGAGAAAAGTATTAACACAACGATATAGAAGAAATAATATTTAAAAACTTTGTTCATTACTCGTGTTGCAGCTTAAAACAAAGATACGTTATTTTTATCTAACTTGCTCCTGTGAAAACCCTTCTGAAATTATTTTTACTTGTTTTTCTTTTTGCTTCAGCTCCTGTTTTTTCGCAGGATTCAGAAGGAGATAAGAAGAAGAACGAGGTAGAAGACAGAAAAATGAAGAGGAAGAAAGCAAAGGCGGAGTGGAAAGCGAAGAGACTAAAGGATCGTGGTAAAACCAAGATGGTTAAGTCGCATGAGAAACGTTTGCAGACCAAAGAAACGCGTAAGCGCATGAAAAAGAACCGGCAGAAAGCTACGCGCACCAATCAGAATAAAAAGGAATTCTTCCTCATCCGGTTATTTAAGCCAAAGCCCAGAACGGGAGCCTGGTAAAAAGCAGAAGTAAAATGTAAGAGGGCAGAAGGCCGATGGAAAATATCTAACGTCCAACTTCCAGCAGTTCTTTAATCTTTTCTTCCAAAGCCGGCCCCCGTAGATTTTTTCCGGCAATATTTCCTTCTTTATCAAGAATACATGCGAAAGGAATCCCTGTGAAACCATATTGCGCCACTACAGGGGATTGCCACATTTGAAAGTCGCATACGTGATTGTTCCAGGAAAGCTTGTCGTTTTTTATTGCCTCTAACCACGCTTCTTTTTTCTGATCCAGAGATACGCTGAAAATTTCGAGGCCCTGATCTTTATATTTATTATAGAGAGAAACCAGGAAGGGATTTTCCTGCCGGCAAGGCTTGCACCAGGCCGCCCAGAAATCCACGAGTACTATTTTTCCTTTCATGGATGAAAGCGTGCGAGCTACACCGTCTTTATCGTTCATGGTGATATCCGGTGCCGGCATACCGTATGCTACTTTCTTTTCCTTATCCACATACGTTTTGAACCCTTTCAGTGTTTCGATCTCCGGATATTTTGCGGTAAGAGCATCCGATACTTTTACAAAATAGGCAATGTCTTTATCTGCGCTTAACATTTGAATGGCAGCAAGGGAAGCAAATGAGGTAGTGTGCTCATCAATGAATTTTTTGATGTATACAGTTACTTCATCTGCCTGTTTACGGTAATCAGCAGAGAAGGCATTGAATGTAGGTTCCAAAGTTTTAGATAAAGAATCCAGGCTCAGGGAATCTTTCGTGGTATTCATATACGCTTCAAACACTCTGCGGATAGAATCCTGCTGCGTTCTGACCGCTTCCATGCCTTTGAATTTCTCTTTGGTGGCTTTGTTGAACTCAAAGAACAGCTCAGAGTCGGCAGAACCTTTTACTTCGGATGAGTCATTGAGGTTTTTAGCATTTCCTTCGATCGTTATTTTCTCCGTGCTGTCCGCTATAATGGTAGCATAGTTGGAAGGAGAGATCTGCACGCTGTAGAAACCTTTTTCAGGAACTTTTTTGATGAAAACAAATTCCCCGTCTTCGTTCACCTGTACAGAATCGATGGTTACAGGCTGGGCGGAATTTACATTCACCAGAGAAACATATTCTCCACTGCTGTTAATAAGCTTCCCTTTTAATTGAAAGTTTTGATCTGCATTATTTCCGCAAGATGCCGTTAAAAGACAGATGCCAGAAACAAGCATCAGGAAACCAGTTGAATTTTTCATAAATTTAATTTTTATCTAATATTTCTTTTACAATTTGATTTGCAATTTTCGGATCAGCTTTTCCTTTGGAGAGCTTCATCACTTCGCCCATGAATAAGCCGATCAATCCCACTTTGCCGTTTTTGTATTCCGCAACTTTATCCGGAAATTTTGCAATGGCTTGCATCGCAAATTCTTTCAGGGAATCGGAATTACTTTCCTGCACCAGGTTCATCTCTTCAGCAATTTTCATCGGAGATTTTTTGGGATCAGCAAGAAGTGCAGGAAATATTTTTTGTGAAGCAACGGAATGACTTACTTTTCCTTCCTCCACGATCTTTATCAGTTCCACAATTTTTTCAGGAGACAACGGAAACTGTTCTATCTCTACTGCATTTTCATTCAAATAGGATTTCACCGATCCCATCATCCAATTGCAGGCAGCCTTGTAGTGTCCCTCTTTCCCCGCAGGGGGAAGAACTCCCTCTCCTGGGGAGAGGGTTGGGGAGAGGTGCGTTATCAATTTTTCAAAATACAACGCGATCTCCTTCGTATCCGTCAAAACTCCTGCATCATATTCAGAAAGCCCGAATTCCTGTGTGTATTTTTTGAAAAGAGCATCCGGCAGGGGAGGCAGTGTATTTTTTATTTCTTCAATATAATTTTGTTCAACCAAAACAGGCTGCAGATCCGGCTCCTGGAAATAACGGTAATCATGGGCGAATTCTTTGGAGCGAAGTGAAAAAGTAGTTCCGCTGGTAGCTTCAAAGCTTCGGGTTTCCTGTTCAAATGTTTGTCCGGATTCTAAAAGATCGATCTGCCTTTTTATTTCGTAGTCAATGGCTTTCTGCACGTTGCGTATGGAATTCATATTTTTTACCTCCGTCCGTTTGCCCAATGTTTTCGCCCCTTTTAAACGGACCGAAATATTCGCATCGCATCGCAGACTTCCTTCTTCCATATTCCCATCGCAGATATCCAGGTAACGAACAAGCTTTCGTACTTCGGTTAAATATTTATACGCTTCTTCTCCCGAGTGAAGTTCAGGTTCGCTCACCATTTCCAGAAGAGGCACACCGGCACGGTTCAGGTCGATCAGTGTATCATAAGGGTCCTGATCGTGAATACTTTTTCCTGCATCTTCTTCCCAATGTATGCGAGTGAGGTTGATGCGTTTTTCACTGCCACCCCGCCTAGATCCTCCCCCCAGAGGAGGACTTTCACGCGTGTCTCTCTCTCCTGAGGGGAGAGATGGAGAGGGGTGGTCGTGCTTTATCGTTATATACCCTCCTGTACATATCGGGGTTTTATCCTGCGTGATCTGATATCCTTTTGGCAGATCGGGATAAAAATAATTTTTCCGTGCGTAATGGTTTTCTTTCGTGATGTTGCAGTTGCAGGCAATACCCAGGCGTACCGCAAATTCCAATACTTTTTTATTTGCCTTAGGCAGCGTTCCCGGATGTCCGAGTGTGATCACACTTACATTTGTGTTTGGAAGCTCCCCAAACTCGGTTGAATCCGAAGCATAGGCCTTGCTCTTGGTAAGCAATTGGATGTGTACCTCCAGGCCAATAACGGGTTCGTATTTATCGTAGACGGACATTCGTAAAAATAAGTGCACGAAGATAAAAATTTATCAGGGCGGTTTGAGGGCATATTCTCAAAGGGGGTGTATGAAATACCGCACACCCCTTCTCCCGTGGGAGAAGGCGGGGATGAGGTGAAAAAAGTGCAGTATTTTGTCCACCCTCTCGAATCATCATTAACACTTTTTAACTATTGCCTCTTTCCATACTTCGTGTTCTTCGGTTATTACCTTTATCTTTGTCGTGTTTATATTTGTATGAAAAAACCACTTCAAATTCTTTTGTTTTTTTTATTGTCAACTGCCATTTGCCAATTGCCAACTGCCTTGGCCCAGGATAAGCTTTATTTTCAGCAGGAAGTTAACTATAAGATCAATGTTTCTTTAGACGACAAAAAGCATGAACTAACGGGAGATGAATCGCTTGAATACATCAATAATTCTCCCGATGAATTGACTTTCATTTGGTTCCACATCTGGCCCAATGCGTATAAAAACAACCGAACAGCACTTGCCAAACAGCTAATTGCCGATGGTAACAAGGATTTTTATTTTGCTTCGGATGCCGATAGGGGATATATTAACGGATTGGACTTTAAAGTGAACGCTCAACCTGTAAAAAAAGAACCCCACCCCGCACATATAGACATTGTAAAAATCATTCTGAATGAACCCTTAAAACCCGGAGGAAAGATAACGATCACAACACCCTTTCATGTAAAGATCCCGATTGGCATTTTTTCCCGCCTGGGACATATAAACCAGCAATATCAAATAACACAGTGGTACCCAAAACCCGCAGTGTATGATAAGTACGGCTGGCATCCAATGCCTTATCTCAATCAGGGAGAGTTTTATTCTGAATTCGGGACTTTTGATGTGTCTATCACACTTCCGAAGAATTATGTGGTAGGCGCTACAGGTACATTGGTAGATGGAGAAAGAGAAATTGCCTGGCTGATGAAAAAATCGGATGAGACAAAGCTTGTTGACTTCTTTAATCCAAGGGATACTGTCACTCCTGCTTCTTCTTCCGAAAGTAAAACGCTTCGGTACCAGGCAGCTAACGTGCATGACTTTGCATGGTTTACAGATAAGCGCTATCGTGTTTTGCATGATGAAGTGGAGCTTCCGAATTCAAAAAAGAAAGTGGATTGTTGGGCGATGTTTACGAATATGCAGGGAGAACTTTGGAGGAAAGGTGCCAAATATGTGAGCGATGCAGTGTATTATTATTCATTGTGGAATGGAGATTATCCTTACCCGCATGCTACCGCGGTGGATGGCGCCCTGAGCGCGGGAGGAGGCATGGAATATCCGATGATCACTGTGATAGGCAGCTCGGGAAGTGCGGAGAGTTTGGACCGGGTGATCGCACATGAAGTGGGGCATAACTGGTTTTACGGCATTCTTGGTTCAAACGAACGTGACCATGCATGGATGGATGAAGGAGTAAATTCTTTCAATGAGCAGCGTTACATGGAAAAGAAATATCCAAAGGATTCTGTCAGTTCCAGGATGCAGGCAAGTGTGGGAGGAATGCAGCTGAATATTGGCAAGCTGCTTGGCATACCGGATCTTAGTGAAAAAACATTGTATGATCTTGGATATCGTTTTAATGCTGTACGGAAACTGGATCAGCCTTGTGACCTGCATTCGGCCGAATATTCATCTATCAATTACGGCACGGTTGTGTATGGAAAAACCGCAGTTGTCCTAACGTACCTCCAAACGTATCTGGGTACGGAACTTTATGATAAATGTGCGCAAGCTTATTATGAAAAGTGGAAATTTAAACATCCATATCCGGAGGATATGAGGAAAGTGTATGAGGAAGTTTCGGGGAAAGATCTGAGTTGGTTTTTTAAAGAAATTATTCCTACTACTAAGCAGATAGATTATAAGATCAAATCCGCTAGTAATAAAGGCCCTGTAGAAGGTGGTCTTTTTCAATATGAAGTAAAAGTAAAGAACAAAGGCAAGATTGTCTCTCCGTTTAGTGTTTCAGCTATAAAAGATGGTCGAATAGTATCTACAACCTGGTTTGAGGGAATTGAAGGTGTAGGGAAAGTAAATATGAACGCCAAGGATTTCGATCATCTTAAAATAGATGCACAAAATAACATTCCTGATCTTAACCGTCAGAATAATACATTGAAAATGCGTGGTCTCTGCAAAAAAACAGAGCCGTTCAACCTGAAAATGGTTGGTGTGATCAAGAATCCGGATAAAACCCAGCTTTTCTGGGCTCCGGTGATAGGATGGAACTACTACAATAAGTTCATGTTAGGGGCTGCGATATACAACAACCTGCTTCCTGAGAAGAAATTCGAATTTGTACTTATGCCAATGTATGGCCTTGGAAACAATGATCTGGCAGGAGGTGCAAGCGTTCATTATAATATTCATCTCGATAAAATTTTTCAGACCATTCGTTTTGGCGTAAATGCTGAAAGGTATTGTTACGGCACCACACTTTTACGGAATACCAACTTCAATAAGGTGACTCCGGAGCTAATCCTCGAGCTAAAGAAAAAGCATTTGAATAATGCCATTAAGCAAACGATCCATGTCCGCCAGGTGAATATCCTTCAGGAAATAGCTGCAGGGGATTACACAGTCTCTCCTGTGAAATATCATTATGATACAACGTACGCGGCCATTAATAATTTATCGTACAAGTTTGTCAACGAACGCAAGATCCATCCTTACAATGTAATCGTGGATTTTCAGCAGATCGATAAGATCATTAAGACCTCCCTTACTGCCAATTATAAAGTGACGCTTAAAAAGGATAAAAAAGCAGTCGACATTCGCCTTTTCGCAGGCAAAATGTTCAATCCTACAAACAATGGAAACTATTTTTTCTTCGCAAGCGGGGCAACAGGCACGCATGATTATATGTATGATCATGTTTTCCTGGGCAGGTCGGAGTTCCCCTATACAAATAATGTATCACATCAGTTCGCAGAAACCGAAGGAGCTATGAAAGTGTATACTCCGCTGGGCCGCTCCAACGACTGGCTGGCATCTTTAAATCTTAAAACTTCACTGCCCGGTAAAATACCTTTCAATTTATTTGCAGATTTCAGTGTTATTCCTCGCGATATTGCACTTAATCAAGCTATGTTGTACAATGCCGGCATTTACATTCCCCTCGTAAAAGATATTGTGGATGTGTATTTTCCTATTCTTGTTTCAAGGGATATTAAAGATGTTTTTTACCTGAACAATACGGATCTGAAACCCCAGACTCCCGATCAGAACGACCCGGATAAATTCAAGCGGATGGCAAGAATGATCCGCTTTACATTCAATATTCAGAAGATGAATCCGTTTGAGTTAGTTAGAAATCTATCTTTGTAGTTTCTAATTAAAAATCTGTGGCTAATATTTATTTTCTTTCCGATTTTCATTTAGGCGCTCCTGATTATGAAAGTAGTCTGATGCGTGAGAAGAAAATAGTAGCGTTCTTAGATTCTATTAAAAAGGATGCCTCCGAAATTTATTTGTTGGGCGATGTTTTTGATTTCTGGTTCGAATACGGAAAAGCTATTCCCAAAGGCTATGTACGTCTCCTGGGAAAGCTGGCTGAGCTAAGCGATTCCGGAATAAAGCTCCATTACTTCACCGGCAATCACGATATGTGGGTGTTTGATTATCTGCCGCGCGAATTGAATTTGAAAATTTATCGCAAGCCCGTCACACGCGAGATAAGCGGCAAGAAATTTTATCTCGCGCACGGAGATGGCCTGGGCCCAGGAGATCATGGTTATAAATTTATCAAATCTATTTTTGCAAGTAAGGTATGTCAATGGCTTTTTGCACGCCTGCATCCTAATCTTGGAATTTCCATCGCACAATTCTGGTCAGGTAAAAGCCGCAAGCTTACCGAAGAATTACAGTTTCATGGAGAAAATGAATGGTTAGTTATTCATTCCCGGGAAATTTTAAAGAAAGAACATTTTGATTATTTCATTTTCGGGCATAGGCATCTGCCAATTGATTATAGCCTCACCCCATCCCTCTCCGAAGGAGAGGGAGCATTTCCCCCTTCGGGTGAAACGGGAAAGGGGGTCTCACGCTATATCAACCTCGGTGAATGGGTAAATCATTTTTCTTATGCAGTATTTGATGGGAAAGAATTGGAATTGAAGTATTATGGGAGTGCATCCCTACGGGATAAGTGATTGAAAGATCACCTGCTGATTCTCCCGTACCTCATGTCCTTTTGGTTGTTCAGTAAACCTTCAAATATCAGTTCCTCGTTATTATGCTGTGTGATCTTGTTTGAAATAGAATCCTTTCCATTAGTTATTAGCCATAATGTATTTTCATTTAGGAAGTAGGTATAGCGCAACACCGTATCGATACTATTGCGGATCACGATGTTATTTCCAGGTTCAAATGAAAGCGTATGGTACATCTCCAGCTTGTTTGTAAACCATCGGCCGCTGTCCAGTCTTTCGGTGTTTTCATTGACTTGACCAGACATTAAATCGCGTTGCTCCATCTCATCGTGAATTTCCGCATACGTATTGCTGAACCGCCCGGCCTTGTAATAAAAATAAAATAAGCAAGAGGCCATCACCAGCATTATCACACCGTATAGAAATATTTTTTTCAAAATATAATTTGATGAATTGGCATTGTTTATTGCCAATGACCAACTTTCTCTGTAAGTTCTACCAGCCTCGTTGAATATCCCATTTCATTATCGTACCAGCCAATTACTTTTACCATTCTTCCTACAACGGAGGTGAATTCGGCATCCAGCACACAGGAATATGGATTACCGATAATATCAACAGAAACAAGCGGCTCCTCGGTGTATTGTAAAATACCTTTCAAAGAAGTTTCAGAAGCTTTTTTAAATGCAGCATTGATCTCTTTTGCAGTAGGAATTTTTTTTCCGCTGGAGGCGGATCCGCCTCCAGCGGACAATATGCAGGAAATATCCGTAAGAGATCCATCGGGAACGGGAACACGCATGCCGCAGCCGCCTATCTTCCCTTCGAGATGAGGAAATATTTTTGTGATTGCTTTTGCAGCACCTGTGGATGTAGGAATGATCGAAAGTGTAGCCGCCCTTGCTCTTCGCAGGTCTTTATGTGGCGCATCGTGCAAACGTTGATCGCCTGTATAGGAATGTATTGTGGAAACATACGCATCTTCAACACCCCAGTTCTCGTCCAGTACTTTGATCATGGGGGCTGCACAGTTGGTAGTGCAGGATGCGTTTGAAATAATTGTATCGTCTTTGCTGAGGATGTTGTCGTTCACACCAAGCACCACACTTTTAATCCCGTCTTTGGCAGGAGCGGAGATAATTACTTTTTTTGCTCCTGCCCTCAAATGCTTGCCAACGCTTTCTTTATCCAGAAAATGCCCGGTGGATTCAATCACCACATCCACTTCAAGGTTTTTCCATGGTAGCTTCTCAGGATCTTTTTCTGCAAACACTTTTATTTCTTTGCCGTTAATGAAAATTGAATCTTTTCCTGCTTTAATTTCTCCCTGAAAAATGCGGTGTACCGAATCATATTTTAAAAGATGGGCAAGCGTGGTGCTGTCCGCAAGATCATTGATTGCAACAATCTCGATGTTGCTTTTTGATTGCACAGCACGGGAAAAAGTTCTGCCTATTCTCCCGAAACCATTTATAGCAACTTTAATTTTTTTCATAATTGTAAATATTGCTCAAATATAAGCGCACTTATGGTACAGATAACAGATATTTACAGATTTTCAGATAACAGCCTTGCGTATCCATGATATCTGTACCAGTTAATCGGCATATCTGAAATGATCTGTTATCTGTACCCAATATTAAAAAAAGCATAAATTTGCTATACCCAATTCCGATCTATGCCAAAGATTGCCGAGCCCAAGAAAAGCAAGTCAAAACCATCCACTAAATTTACTAAGGAGACATATAGCTTCTGGTATGAGCAGATGCTTTTGATGCGCAGGTTCGAAGAGCGTACGGGCCAGCTTTACATTCAACAAAAAATTCGTGGTTTTTGTCATTTATACATTGGCCAGGAAGCGATTGCGGCCGGCTCGGAAACAGCAATTCGTAAATCGGATAAGGTAATTACAGCTTACCGGGATCACGCACTTCCCATCGTACGGGGGCTGCACCCTAAATACGTCATGGCAGAGCTTTATGGAAAAGCTACAGGATGTTCCAAGGGAAAAGGCGGTTCCATGCATATTTTCTCTAGAGAGTATAATTTTTTTGGCGGGCATGGTATCGTTGGCGGACAAATTCCCATGGGAGCGGGCATTGCCTTTGCGGATAAATACAACGGAAACGATAACGTTACGCTTTGTCTGATGGGAGATGGAGCGGTTCGTCAGGGAGCTTTGCACGAAGCGTTCAATATGTCCATGATCTGGAAGCTTCCTGTGATCTACATCATTGAGAATAATAATTATGCGATGGGTACTTCGGTTGAAAGAACATCCAACGTGCATGAACTATACAAATTGGGGTTAGCCTATGATATGCCTTCTTTCCAAGTGGATGGCATGCGCTGCGAATCAGTTCAAGAAGCAATAGCATCGGCTGCCGAAAGAGCTAGAAAAGGCGATGGCCCTACACTGCTTGAAATTAAAACATATCGTTATCGCGGACATTCCATGAGCGATCCGGGAACTTACCGTTCCAAAGATGAAGTGGAACAATATAAAAAGCTCGATCCGCTTGAACAAGCGCTCACTATCCTGAAAAAAAATAAATGGATAGATGATAAAGGTGTTGAAGCAATGGAAGCGAAAGTGAAAGCATTGGTGGAAGAGAGTGTTAAGTTTGCAGAGGAATCGCCTTTCCCTGATCCGGGAGAAATATATAAAGACGTTTACGAACAGAAAGATTATCCATACATCAAAGAGTAATTATAATGCCAATATACAAATGAATACGAATTATACAAATGAAACGAATAGTGGAAATGGCTGTTATTCGTTTCATTGGTATGCATTAGTATATTCGCATCTCACTTAAATTTTTTTTACATGGCGGAAATAGTACGTATGCCCAAACTCAGCGATACGATGACGGAAGGAACCGTATCGAAGTGGCTGAAGAAAGTTGGCGATAAAGTTAAATCCGGTGACATCCTTGCCGAAATTGACAGCGACAAGGCCACGATGGAGTTTGAATCTTTTTACGATGGTACCCTGCTGCATATTGGCGTGCCGGATAAAAAAGGCGCTCCTGTAGATACAATTCTTGCAATCATTGGAAAGGAAGGAGAAGATATTTCTAAAATACTTGAAGCCGAAAAAGGAGGATCCCCTGTTAAGAAAGAAGAGCCGAAAGTTGCCACGGCAAAAGAAGAACCTAAAAAAACAGAGTCAAAAAAGGAAGTTGTTGCGGAAAAAAGATCTGAACCCGTTGTGCAGTCATCCGGTGCAAGTTATCAGCCTGCGGAAAATACGGGTGGAAGGATTAAGGCCAGCCCTCTCGCAAAAAAACTTGCCAAAGAACAAAATCTCAGAGTATCTCTCATTGGCGGAAGCGGAGATGGCGGAAGAGTAGTAAAAAAAGATATTGAGAATTTCCTGCATTCCTCTAACGGCAATTCGGCTACTTCAATGAAGGAAAGTTTTAAGGATGAGCCTGTTTCTCAAATGCGCAAGACCATTGCCAAGCGCCTGAGCGAAAGCAAATTCACTTCTCCTCATTTTTATCTCACCATGGAGATCAATGCGGAAGAGCTGGTGAAAATACGCGGCACCATCAATGGAGTTGCTTCTGCCAAAATTTCATTTAACGATTTTATCATAAAGGCAGCAGCAGCAGCTCTTCGTGAGCATCCCAAAGTAAATGCTTCCTGGCTGGATGATGTTATCCGTTACAATAATCATATTCATATTGGGGTGGCAGTAGCGGTAGAAGAAGGGCTACTGGTTCCGGTAGTGAAATTTGCTGATGGAAAAACGCTCTCTAAAATTGCAGGTGAAGTAAAAGAGTTTGCTCAGAAAGCAAAAGATAAAAAGCTTCAGCCTAAAGACTGGGAAGGAAATACATTCACGATCTCAAATCTTGGAATGTATGGCATTGAAGAATTTACTGCCATTATCAATCCTCCGGATGCATGTATCCTTGCGGTTGGAGGAATAAAAGAAGTGCCCGTAGTGAAGGATGGTAAGGTTGTTCCCGGGGTAACTATGAAGCTTACTCTTTCCTGCGATCACAGGGTAGTGGATGGGGCGTTGGGTGCCGATTTCTTACAGACGTTAAAAACATTATTGGAAAATCCTGTGCTATTTTTAGGGGCCAACTCAATTTAATAATTGTATTAACTTTACTTTTAAATCTATCCTTATGGAATCACACGGAGAACACAAAAGAGATAAAACAGTTCTTATTTTCTGGGTAATCATCGGTATCGGAATTGGTTTTGTCATAGGTGCATCTACCCATGAATGGATACCAAGTCTTGCATGTGGTCTTATCGTGGGGGCATTGATGGCCGTTTTTGCGACCAAGCCTGGTCTTGACTGATACTTTCCACAATTGTTTGCCGGGAATGCACATTCGTCATAACCGGTATTATTCCATTTTCATTTCCGCACCTCGCATCCGGGCACAGCTTCCTGAAATTTTTTTGTAGAAATTTTTGTGCCTGTAATATCAAGTACTTTCAGGTTTTTTAGTTTTATTATTTCTTCGGGAAGAGACTTTAATTTTCCGCAGTTGGAAAGATCCAGCACTTCCAAATTCATTAATTCACTTATCTGAATAGGAAGAGCGGTAAGTTCAAAACAACTTGCCAGGTTAAGCTCTTTCAGTTTTTGAAGCGAGCCGATCGTAGGAGGAAGAGTAATTATTGGATTGCTTTCAAAATTCAATATCTCAAGCGCAGCATATTTAGTGATCAGCTCCGGAAGATGCTTGAAATTATTTTTTCCCAGGTTGAGTTTTTTTAGATTTTTCAGGCTTTCCATTTCGGCCGGGAGCTCGCTGAGCTTGTTCAGGTTGGCGCTTAGTATTGTAAGTTTTGGAAGGCCAGCTATTTCGGCAGGCAGAAAATTTATTACGTTGATGTCCATTGAAAGAGATTCAAGATTTATGAATTCCCCGATCTTAGGACTTAATTTTTTGGTTCCATCAGTTCCTATGATCAGGCTTTTTTCCGCTACATCAAATTGCAGGTTGTTGAGGTTGAGGATATACACGTGTACTTTATTTTCAAGCGCATCTGTTAAGTTGGAATAGTTGCATTCAATGCAAACCAGGCTTTCATCTTCAATCTTGAAATGCTGATTTTGTTTTACAGGGTTCAATTCCGTTACGGGAATAACATCTGCAACCGCATTATCAACGCCTTCTACGTTTACGCCTATTGAATAATTGCCGTAAGCGAACTTTTCAAACCGGAAAATACCATTGCTGTCTGTTCTGGTGGAATCTACCGCTGTTTTTATTTCAGGCCATTGAAGGTATACTCTGCCATTTTTCAAGAGCGTACTGTCACTTTTTCTTATTTCCCCTTGTAATAAGGTGTTTGTTTGCCCTTGACAAAAAGAGTAAACAGCCCCTGACAGGAGAATTATGAACACAGTGCTTTTGTTGATAAGAGATTGCTTCACAGAATTAAATTTTATTTTACCCCGCAAAATTAATGAGTTTAGCACCGCCAGGCACTTTTTGTATGTTGACAACATGTTAATTAGTCTGAATAACCCAAACTTATTTACATATTACGGAGTTATTACTTAACTTCGTGGTACAATTTCACATTAACATTCACATTTTTACTTTCAGCCTCATTTGCCTATGGACTCCCGCTCAAAAGACACTCGCGACACTCGTAAAAGAACAAAGAACACGATAACTCCTCAGCAATTAATTGAGCTCGGCAAACTTCCTCCCCAGGCAGTGGACCTGGAATGTGCTGTTCTCGGTGCATTAATGCTTGATAAGGATGCTCTATCCAACGCCATTGATATTTTAAAGCCGGAGTCTTTTTATAAAGAATCGCATCAGCGTATATTTTCTGCCATACAAAGCCTGTTTTCAAAGGCAGAACCGGTAGATATTCTGACTGTTACCCAGGAGTTAAAGCGAACAGGTGAATTGGAAATTGCAGGAGGTGCATTTTACGTAACCCAGCTCACCAACCGTATTGCTTCGGCAGCAAACGTGCAGCTGCACGCCCGCATTGTGCTTGAAAAACATCTTCAGCGGGAGCTCATACGTATTTCTACAGATACGCTCCAGCGTTCGTACGAAGATACTTCGGATGTTTTTGAATTGCTGAATAAAGCAGAGCAGGATTTGTTTTCCATTAGCCAGACAAACATCCGCAAAGACTTTGAGCACATTCGTCCTCTTTTAGGAAAAACCATTAAGGAAATTGAAGCAGCACGTAACCACGAACTGAGCGGAGTACAAAGCGGATTTACAAGTTTGGATAGGATAACAGGGGGCTGGCAACGCTCAGATCTTATTATTCTGGCAGCCCGTCCCGGTACAGGAAAAACAGCCTTTGTGGTTACCATGGCGAGGAACGCGGCTGTGGAATTTAATAAGGGCGTTGCTATTTTTTCCCTCGAAATGACCGCTAATCAGCTAGTAAGTCGTTTTATTTCCGGAGAAACAGAACTCCCTGCAGATAAATTAAAAAAAGGAGAACTGCGTGAGCACGAATACCAGCAGCTCAACAGTAAGATATCACGCCTGGTGGATGCACCTATATATATTGATGATACTCCTGCGCTTTCTATTTTCGAATTCCGTGCAAAAGCAAGAAGGCTCAAGGCTCAGCACAATGTTGCTATGGTTATTGTGGATTATCTTCAACTGATGGTTTCCGGGCAGGAAGGGAAATTTTCCCGTGAACAAGAGGTGAGTATGATATCACGCTCGTTAAAAGCAATTGCTAAGGAATTAGATGTGCCTATCATCGCACTCTCGCAGCTCAGTCGTGCGGTGGAGCAGCGCGGAGGAAGCAAACGCCCTCAGCTTTCGGATCTGCGCGAGTCAGGAGCAATTGAGCAGGATGCCGATATCGTCATGTTCATTTACCGTCCCGATATGGCCGGTATTACCCAGGATGAAAATGGAATGTCAACCGATGGTATGGCGGAGATCATTATCGCCAAGCATCGTAACGGAAGAATAGATTCCGCAAACCTCATGTTCATTCCTCATCTTGCAAAATTTGTGGAGCCTAGTTCTTCTGTTGTGCCTTCTCCTTCTACAGGTGCGAATATGGATGATTTTAATGCAGATAACACTATCATCCGCGGTTCCCGCATGAATGATATTGAGGAGGATTTGTAGGGCTGTTTTTCTCCCCATTGTAAAGGGGGATGGCTGTATGCTGTTTGTCCCTCGCTGCCCGCCCGGATGAACCGTTCGGACGAGGATGGGGCAGGAACCATCCTTAGGTAAAAACTTCTACCTCTGCACAATTATTTTTTGACTCGATAGTTTGTTTCCTGATTTTAACAAAAGAAAATAAACTCCGTTGGGCAGATCGAGAGTTATAGTAGAAGCTTTGCTGCTGATGTTTTCTGAATAAACTTCTTCTCCCAAAACATTAATTACGGTAAGCGAATACTCTTTCGTTTTTGTTTTGATATTGAATGTTCCATTGGAAGGGCTAGGAAAAACAGAAACATCACTTAAAATATTTTTTTCGGATAGTCCGGTTGTATTTCCGCAGCCCTGAGAGTTTTGCAAAGAGGCTCTTGCGCCAAACAATGTAGCCTCCATTCTTGCGGTCTGGCCATAGGTGAACATGGTAAGGCAAGCATCACCGCTGTAGTCCATCTGATTGTAAAACATGACTCCGGGATAATCGGATGTGCAGCCATCATATTTTGGAAATGCGGGGCAAGTGCCAAACGAAGTGTAAAAATCTTGCACTGGAGTATCTGTGACAAAATCGTCCGTGGTGCATCCGGATTGATCTCCCCAGATGTGATATAAGTTTAACCAGTGTCCTACCTCGTGCACTGCCGTTCTTCCTAGATTAAATGGAGTAGCAACATTTTCAACTCTGCCAAACCAGGTATAATGAACCACAACGCCATCTATATTGGCAGCACCTCCGGGGAATGTTGTAACAGAACTATTCATGTTACAGATCCATATATTCAGATATGAATCTCTGTCCCAAATGGTATTTGGTTTTACAAGCGAATTCATGGATGAGTTCGTATAGCTTGCCTGGCCGCCAAGTACTCTGTCAATACCGGTTGTTGGATTTCCTGATTCATCTTCTGATGCAAGACAAAATTCAATCAATGCGTCATCGGATATGCCACGAAATGCGCCCGGTACGGAGCTGATATCTGCATTTTTTCTTCTGAAATCTTCATTCATAACATCAATTTGCGATTGGATCTGCAAGTCAGAAATATTTCGGCCTGTTCCTATCGCTTCTCCATAATGGACCACATGAACCACTACAGGAATTGTAATTACGGGGCGTGGAGTATATATCAATTCTACAACCAGCTCAGCGCAAAGAGAATTACTTAAGCAGCCATATTCATCAATTAGAATGTCATAGTTTCCGCTTGTGAGAGGATTAAAGGTGATTTCTGATTGCTGGCCACACCAATCGTCATTGTAGCCCACCAATTGCGCCCCTCCGGCAGTATAAAGGGACATTTGCGTATCAAAAATATTTGCTCCGCAGGTAGAAATGCGATATACATTTCCCTTTACCAATCCCGTTACAGTAACAAATTCTCCTCCTTTCACACAATTAGGGCTTGGAGACACTATTTGATTTAGATTGGTGGGAGCTGCAATTGTTTTAGCAAGTACATTGTCATAGCCCCAATGTGAAAGTGAAGTTGGATTGCTTCCTTTTTTTAGGGCAGAAATCTTTTGTTCTGCGGGATTATATTCAGTAACATTTTTTAATCTGCCATTCTCTTTGATCCATTGTTGATCTTGCTTTTCTAATGCCTCCTTTTTTTCTTTTAATCCGGGATCATTGATAAACATTTCTCCAAGAGCTTCCATGGTGCCGCACTTTTCAGTTTGTGCATTTAGAAAAAGAGAAGCTTGTAACAGAATTAAAAAAAGAATAATCTTTTTCATGTTAGCTGGGGGTAGCTATACATTAAACGGGATAAATTTCCGCAGCTTTATTTTCAAAAAATTGAAACTTCAAGATCATTAGGGTTTTTAGATCCGCATTATATTTTGGATTAATTGTTTCAAAAAAATCAGTGATTGC
>Ga0163144_10008053_pt1 | contig 22887 bp, 15 predicted proteins | sample OliLak19BULKMAT1_FD_123175 | JGI IMG/M metagenome (GOLD analysis project Ga0163144, IMG submission 123175) | Freshwater microbial mat bacterial communities from Lake Vanda, McMurdo Dry Valleys, Antarctica - Oligotrophic Lake LV.19.BULKMAT1 | ecosystem: Environmental > Aquatic > Freshwater >...
CGTGCTGACGGAGCTTGCTGCGGTTCGATACCTCCTGTCGGACGCCGGCCAGGAAGACCTGCTCGAAACCCTCGGACCACAGGACCGGGGCAAGATCCTCGACCAGGCGGGCATTCGCCAGAAGGCGCTCGAGGGTCAGCTCGCGGACCTGCTCACGGAGGTCTACGTCCGCCACGGAGAGTTCTTCGCGCTCATCTCCGACGTCGACAGCAGCCGGCCTCGCGAGACGTTGGCCGAGAACCTCGAGCACATCGCGACGCTCCTCATGGACCGTCGCTACCCGCAGCACCCGACCTTCCTCTCGGACCCGAAGAAGCAGGAGCTGGAGGCGCTGCTCGAGTGGATGGTGCAGGCGGGCGAGACCAACGTCTCGGTGGCCTACGACGAGTCGGTGGGGAAGGTGCTCAAGACGCTCGGTCAACCGCTCGAGCTCGTGAACCTCGGTCAGACCAAGGCATCGCTGCGACTCGACTCCCGCTACATCAAGGACGTTCTGCAGCGGACCGACCAGGACTCCGTCGCGTGGACGCCGATCGCTGACCACCTGCGGGAGACCTATGGCTTCCAGCCGTTGGTCGTCGATCTCTTCCTCTGCTTCCTCTGCCAGCGGGACCACCGCGCGTTGCAGGAGTTCGATGGGGAACCCGTCGAGGTTCGCATCGGGATGCCGCAGACCACGCGGGTGCGCTTGCAGCGCGGGGAGCTGGTGAGTGCCCCGGACTGGCACCGGCTACGTGATCTCGGCAACCAGCTCTTCGAGGAGCCTCGCCCTCCTGCCCACCGCTCACTGCAAGGCCAGGACCGCTTCGCGGCAGCTCTCAGGGGCCGCGGGCAGGCCAAGCGCACGGTGCTCCAAGGACTCCACTCCCGGCTGGTGCATCTCGGCGTCGAAGCGGGCGATCGCCTCAAGGAGCTGTCCACTGCCAACACCCGGCTCGGCGCAGTGGCCCAGACGACGACCGACAGCCACAAGGTGCTGGCCGAGTTGCTCGCAGCTTGGCCCGATGACAGCTCGGACGCGATTCGCTCGATCGTTCAGCAGGCGGAGACCATCCGAGATGCGCTGGGAGAGCTCAACGAACACGGGCGCGCAAACCTCAAGGCCGGCGTTCAGCACCCGGCCGTCGGCACCGAGGTTCGGGGACACCTGAGCGCGCTTGAGGGTCGACTAGCCGCAGCGCAGGCCGAGCAGCCGCTGACGAAGGACTGGGTCTCGACCTGGAACAAGAAGGCACAGGAGCTGATCAAGAGGCTCATCGAGCAGCCTCAGCCGCAACCGCCGACGCCTCCACAGCCGCCGGTCGTGCCTCCGCCGTCGGTGCCCCGGATGGTTCTTCTCAAGGTCCGGGTAGATCCGAACGACGCCGATGCCATCTCGAGCTTCCTCGCGCAGGCTCGAAAGGCGATCTCCGAGCAGGGGACGAAGACCATCAACGTCGTCCTGACGCGCGAGGAGGACTCTGAGTGAGTGCAGCTCAGCTACTCCTGCGTCGCCTCCTCGACCAGGCGGGCGGAGCCACTGAGACGGGCTATCTGCTCGTCATCGATGGGGAGGGGCTTGAGAACCTCCCGGACCAGATGCCGACGCCGAAGGGCGCCTACGGCGTCCATCGCATCACGACTGAGCTCGGTCTGCGGCACCTCTTGTGGAAGGCCAAGGGGGCGCCCCTTATTGCGGTCATGCCCGAGGATGTTGCACGGCGGATCCAGAAGGCCCCCGACCTGCTTCGCCGAGCGCGCAATCAGCGGGTCCACGCGCTCTCCGTGAACGACGTGCTCGAGGTCGTTCTCGGCGTTCGCGTGGTCGGCGCCGACGCGCCCTACATGCAGCAGCTTGCGCTCGAAAACGTCGACAAGCTTGGCGTGGCGCTGAGCCATCGCACGCTTCCGACCGTCGTTGACCGCAAGCTGCTGACCGAGCTTCTCGTCGACGTCAGCGTGGGCGAGCAGGTGCGGACGCGGAGTCCGGCTCAACTCCTCGCGGCGTGGGTGGCGGAGCCGCCCCGCTGGTCGCCGAACATCAGCCAGCTCGTACGCGACGCGATGCCCACACTCCACGGCGACGAGGGTCGCCTGCTTTCCTGGGCCCTCGCCGAGCCGGAGGTCCGGCTGCGCGAGCTCGTCGTCCATGGCGCGGTGCTAACGGTCGAAGCGCCCGAGCTTCCGAAGCCCGCGTGGGGCTCGCTGTGGAAGGCGGCGACCGAGCCCCCCATCGAGATGGACCGGAGGATCCTGAGGCGGACGGTCTCGCGCCTCGCAGAGGAGACGCTCTCGGCGCTCGGTGACGGAGCCGCCACGTTGCTCTCGGAGGCGGACCGCATTGGTCGGGAGTGCCTCACACCGACGCAGCTCCAAACGAGCCGCGTACTCCCGCTGGCATTCTCGGATCGCTGCCACTCGTTGGCGCAGCAGGCCGCTGCGGGCAAGCCGATCAGCGCTGCGGATATCGCGTGGTTGGCCGGGCACCGCGCCGCTCGGATGCACCGAGCCGACCTCGCGGTGCTCGAGGCCATGGCACGCATCTCGCGCTATCTCGATCAGCCCTTCAGCCCGCAGACCGAGTTGCTCGATCAGGTTCGGGACTACCAGCGCGAAGGCGCGTTCGCCGATCTCGCGATGCTTCAACTGCGTCGAGCGCTCGCGAGCAGCGTCCACTACCACGCGGAGGCCAACAAGGTCATCGCGGCGTGCCGCGGACGGCGTGACCGCGAGAACCGGCACTTCGCCGAGGGCCTCGCTGCTGGCTACGAGGCTGCGCTGCACCGAGACGGCCTCACCCCGCTCCATCGGCTGTGGAAGCGAACGGTCGCGCCGATCTGGCAAAGCGAACCGAGGGCGCGGCTGTTCCTCGTTGTGCTCGACGGCTGCAGCTACCCGGTGTTCTTGGAGCTGCTCCATGCGCTCTCGCAGGACAACACGTTTCCGCTGGGCATGAAGCCCGATGTCGACGGACGGGTCGCCGGTCTGCCCGCGCTGTCCCCGCTGCCCACGGTCACGAGCCATGCGCGCGGCGCCATCTTCCTGGGCGAGCTGCCCAACGATCCACTCGTGGCCGAGACGGTCTTCCGAGATCAAGACGAAGCGAAGACGGACAAAGCCCGCTTTAATCAGAACGCCGCGCTCGGCACCCGAAGCCGACGCCTCTTCCTGAAGGCAGACCTCGCGGACGGCGGGCAGGGCCTGCTCGCCGCACTCGAAGACGAGTCGCTCTCCGTGGTCGGGACCGTCTTCAATGCGGTGGATGACCAGATCGGATCTTCGAACACCGGCGCCACCGTGCGCCTTGCGCCGGAGGACATCACGGCGTTCAAGCCTGCGCTGCGCGTGGCGCTGAAGGCAGGCCGCAAGGTGCTCATCACCGCGGACCACGGCCACAGCCCATACATTGATAAGAGCCTCCGGTCCGGCAACGGGAAGACGCCCCGCTACCTCCCGCTGGGGAAGCACGATGCGGTGCCCGACGGCTTCATCGAGATCGATCTCGTGGGGCTCGGCGGCCCGCCGGAGCGTCGTGCATTTGCTTGGCGATCGGGCGCGTACCTCGGTGGCCCGCAGGTTGGTTTCCACGGCGGCTGTGGACTCGAGGAGGTCGTCGTGCCTCTCGCATGGATCGAGCGCGACGGCCTCCATGCTGACGAGCCTACGTGGTGGTATGGGCGAGGGTCCCTCGCCGAGGTCAGTGTCGAGCTCCGTCCGGTTGCGCCGCCAATCGTTACGCCGCTGCCCTCGGACAAGATTCAGCCGAAGGCCAAGGCGCAGCTCTCGCTCTTCAATCCAGTCGACAAGGCTGGCTCATTGCCGCTTCCGCCGGCGCTGCTCGGCCGGCTCAGCGTCGATGAGAAATCGATCCTCGTCCTCCTGCGCGAGAACGGCTCCGCGCGCGCGAGCGAGCTGGCAGAACAACTGAAGAAGAACCCTGGACGTCTCAACGGGCTGATGCGGGCCCTGCGTCGGACTCTCCACGCCGAAGGGCAGGTCCTCTTCACCGACGAGATCCTGTCGAGCGGCGAGACCATGTACCGCTACCAACCGAAGGAGGGGCGCTGATGGCCGTCGTTCCCGAGTCCGCGGCCATCGTGAACGCCCTCCGCAGTGGGCTCGTCCCGAACGAGGGCCTGGAGTACTTCGCGACCGGGCTCGACCCTATCGTCGAAGCGGTGAACCAAGAGCTCGACTTCGTCTCGGGTGGCAAGGGGCTGTCGAAGTGGATTCGGGGCGAGTACGGGACGGGAAAGACCTTCGCCGCGCGGTACCTCTGCGGGAAGGCGCGCCAGCGAAAGTTCGCGACCTCCGAAGTTCAGATCTCGATCAACGACACCCCGCTTCATCACCTCGAAGCCGTTTACCGGCGCCTCATCGAGCGACTCGAAACTGCGGCCGACGGCCCAAACGCGTTCCAGGCGATCGTCGAAGGGTGGCTGTACCAAGTTGGCGACGAGGTCACGCGCCTGCGTGGGATCTCCGAAGACGACCCGGGATTTGCCGACGCAACGGAGCAACGTCTCGAGGACAAGCTCGCCGACCTTTCGAAGCGCAACCCCGCCTACGCGCAGGTGCTGCGGGCCTACCATCGGGCGACGCACGAAGGAGACTTCGCCACCGCTCAGGGCCTGCTCGCATGGCTAGCCGGGCAGCCCCACACCGACCGCTCCGTACTCAAGGCTGCCGGCACGAAGGGCAAGGTGGACGGCCAGGCGTCGCTCACGTTCCTCGCGGGACTTCTGCAGCTGCTCCGACACTCCGGCTACGGGGGCTTGGTGGTCGTCCTCGACGAGGTCGAGACCGTCCAGCGCATGAACTCGCAGACCCGCGAGAAGTCGTTGAACGCCCTCCGGCAGCTGATGGACATGCTCGCGAAGGAGGAGCTGCCCGGCCTCTACCTCGTGGTCACCGGCACTCGGGACTTCTTCGAGGGCTACAAGGGCCTGAAGGCCCTGGCCCCGCTCTACCAGCGCGTGCAGGTGAACTTCGACAACGATGGCCGCTTCGACAACCTGCGCGCGCCGCAGGTTCGGCTCAGTGCGTTCACCGACGAGCGGCTTCTGACCGTCGGGACCCGCATCCGGGATCTCTACCCAGCCAAGAACGCCGACAGGGTCGCCCAGCGCGTCGATGACCGCTTTCTGCGTGCACTCGTCGCCCAGGTGACCGCTGGCTTCGGTGGCAAGGTATCGCTGGCGCCTCGGCTCTTCCTGCGCGAGCTGATCGACGTGATGGACCGGGTCGACATCCACGAGGACTATGACCCGGCGACGCACTACCGCCTCGAGCTCGAGGACGGGAAGCTCACAGCAGAGGAGCTTGCAGCGAAGCATGGCCGCTCGATGGATGTGGCTGAGGAGGAGATCGCTGACGAAGCGGAGCCCGCCGCGAAACCGAACAAGCGTCTGGACGGATAGGGCATGGCTGGGATAGAGCGCCTGCATCCCCATTTGCAGCACGCCATCGTCCACGACCTGGGGTGGCGCTCTCTTCGACCCGTTCAGGATCTGACCATCGACGCGATTCTCGACGGGTGCAACTCCGTCGTCCTGGCTCCGACCGCCGGCGGCAAGACGGAAGCGGCGATCTTCCCGCTTCTCTCTCGCGTGCTGACCGAGAACCTCAAGCCCGTCTCGGTCCTGTACGTCTGCCCGATTCGTGCCCTCCTCAACAACCAGGAGGATCGGCTGCACTCGTACGCGCGCATGGTCGGGCTCGAGGTCTTCAAGTGGCACGGCGACGTGAGCGACTCGCGCAAGCAGCGCTTCCGCGAGTCGCCTGCACACATCCTGATGACTACGCCGGAGTCACTCGAGGTCATGATGATCAGCGCCCGCACTGATGCGCGCGCGATCTTCGAAGGTCTCTCCGCCGTGGTCATCGACGAGGTTCACGCTTTCGCCGCCGACGATCGCGGAGCGCACCTTGCGAGCCTGATGGAACGGTTGGTGTCGATGTGCGGGCGCGACCTCCAGCGCATCGGCCTATCAGCCACCGTCGGAAATCCGCTGGTGATTGGCGAGTGGCTGCAGGGCTCGAGCCGGCGGCCATTCCGACTGGTTGATCCACCCCGACCCAAGGTTGACAGGGGCCTTCGTCTGGACCTCTGCGCGGACATCGCAAAGGCCGCCGCCGGAATCGGGCAGCTCGCACGCGGGAAGAAGAGCCTGGTTTTCGTGGAGAGCCGGTCGAAGGCAGAGAAGGTCGCGCACGCCTTGGCGGGGACTGGTGTCGAGGTCTTCATTCACCACAGCTCGGTGAGCCGCGCCGACCGGACACTTGCCGAGGAGCAGTTTGCGCGAGGCCAGAACACGGCGATTGTCTGCACCTCGACGATGGAACTTGGGATCGACGTTGGAGATCTCGACCAAGCCTTCCAGGTGGATGCACCCGCTTCGGTCGCGTCGTTCCTGCAGCGCCTCGGCCGAACCGGACGACGGGCGAATACCCGCACGAACTGCACGTTCTTCTGCCTCAGCCCCGAGTCGCTGCTCCAGTCCGTGGCTCTGCTGCGCCTTGCGGAGGCGGGCTGGGTCGAGGACGTGCAACCAGCTGCGCACGCAATGCACGTCCTCGCCCATCAGGTGATGGCACTGATCCTTCAGGAAGGCGGCATCTCTCGGCACAAGCTCTCGCCGTGGGTCGAGGCCGCGTATCCGTTCTCGAGCATTCGGCCGGAGCGGCTCCAAGAGCTGGTCGACACGATGATCGAGCGCCAGATCCTTTACGAGGCTGACGGCCTGCTCTCGCTCGGGCAGCGCGGGGAGAGGCTGTACGGCCGCAAGAACTTCTTCGAACTCTACGCCGTGTTCACGGCGCCACCGGTCATGCGCGTGCAGCACGGGAAGGAAGACGTCGGCTACATCCAGGCGAGCTTCGTGTCGATGCACGACCGAAACAAGGGCCCGCTGTGCTTTCGGCTGTCCGGTCGCGCCTGGGAGGTCGGCCAGATCGACTGGTCGCAGAGCGTCTTGCACGTCCGTCCTGCCGAGCACGGTCGCGTGCCCAGCTGGCTAGGCCTTCCAGGCGTGCTCTCGACCAAGCTCTGCCAGGCCATGATGGACGTGCTCCTGCACGAACGGCAGGAAGCCGAGTGGCTCACGCGTACCGCCGCGGTCGAGCTGGCCTCGATGCGCGAGAGCTACGGCGGTGTTCTTGAAGAGGGTACGGCACCTCTGGAGAATCACCCCGACGGCATCCTATGGCACACGTTTGCGGGTGGCGCCGTGAACCGACTCCTCGCCGCAGGGCTCGAAAAGAAGTCAGGCAAGAAGTGGGTCGCAGGGAATCTGTCAGTCCGGTGCAAGGACCTCCCGGTGACAGCTGCGGGCGACGCGATACGCGGGCTTGCTGATCTGGACTGGGAGCGCGTCGCCGCGGATGCCGCGCGGGACATGGCTCGCGGCATGCTGAGCAAGTTTCAACCCTGCTTGCCCGAGGACGCGGAGGACCGACTCCTCGCCGAACGACTGCTCGATCACCCGGGTACTCTGCGCTTCCTCGCAAGCGTGAAGGTCAACGGCGTGCGGGTCGCAGCACGGCCAAGCGGTGTTCGGCTCGCAGACGTCGAAGCGACCGGCGCAATGCCGCTCGGGTTCGCCGTGCCTGCGGTCGCCGGAGCACCGGCGACACCGCGCAACGAGGTCCAGTGGGTCGACACGCCGGCAGGACTGCGCGCGGTGAGCGAGGAGCTTCTGGGCGCGGACGTCGTCGGACTCGATGTGGAGACCGCGCTCGATTTCGGCACGCTCTGCCTGGTCCAGATCGCAACCGCGCAGCGAACGTATCTGGTAGACCCCTTCGCGGTCGGCGATCTCAAGCCGCTCGTCGATCTACTCAACGGGGCTCGCCCGATAAAGGTGATCCACAACGCGCGCTTCGAGCGTCGCGTCCTCGCCGCGGTGGGCATCGCGCTCGACGGTGTCTTCGACACGCTGGAGGCGTCGCGCCGAGCCCGAGGCACCGACGCTATCGGTGGCCACAGCCTCGCGATGGTCTGCGAGCGCGAGCTCGGAATCGCGCTCGACAAGTCACCGCAGACCTCGAACTGGAGCCGGCGGCCGCTGGACGGTGATCAGCTTCGCTACGCAGCCCTCGACGCGGAGATCCTTCTCGCATTGCACGATCGCTTCGCGGACCACCCTTCGGCCGCGTTCGCGGGCGAGGGAGACACCCCCGCGTGACGATGTCGCAGCGTTTGGGGGCAACACGCCGAACCTTTAGAAGTGGGCATACGAGCGTGGCCAGGCCGCGCACCAGCATCGAGACGAGCGATGCGCCTGTGTTTCTTGAGGTTCAGCGCGGCCTTCGCCGGGTCGATCTCAAATTCCACGGGCCGAGCGTAAGTGAAGCAAGCTCCGTTTGCCAGTCTATCCGCATGACCGTGGCCGGTTCTGGCGCGCGGGCGGCCCAGCCCGGGCGCTCGTAGGCCCGTGGCCCAGGGGGAGAACACTGAGGAGCTAAAAGTCGCGTACTGTTCAGATCAGCCATGTGGCTCGCCTCCTGCTATGACGCCTCGAGCGCGCCCCGCGCGGCGTTGCCCGCGTGGGAGAAGGCGGTGGAACTTGGCCCCCAGAATGTGCTCAACTGCGATGGCAAATGCGTTTGCCTCGCTCGCCTCGGCGGTCTTGACGAGGCTCTGGACGTGCACGACAAGTCGCTCACCATCGACCCCCGCTTCAGTCTCGGAAAGTTCCACTAAGGGTATGCGCGAAGCCGATATCGGGAGACTTGAAGCCGCCGTCAAGTCTCTACAGCAGTTTCTGGCCCTGGCCCCGCCCAATCTGGCCCAGCAGGCGCGGCAGCGCATCCCGGAATTGAAGGCATGAGCGAGACGTCCGCCGGACTCGCCGTCGCCTGGCGCATCGCAGCTTCTGAAGCCGGGGCGGCCGGGTATCCGAAGATCGAGTGCCCGCACCTCCTGCTCGGCCTTCTCAGTCTCGACAAGGCGAACCCGCGGGCGCTCAAGGATCTGGGGCTCGATCCTGAACAGTTGACCCGCATCGCCGCGGAGCAGACCGCGATCAACGATGTCTTCGAACGGGCGCACGTGACCACTCGCGTGCTGAGGCGGGATCTGCGCACCCGCATCAAGAAGAAGCCGTTACGCCCCAAAGGCGTGATGTCCCGAAGTGCCGCCTCCAAGGAAGCCTTCGCGCGCGCCGATGCCCTGGCCCAGAACGGGCCGACCAACGCTCTTCACCTTTTGAGTGTTCTGCTCGGGGATCCGGATCCCATCATCGCGGGGCTTCTGGCCGCGCATGATCTGGGGTCGGAGGTGGCGGTGCGCGCCGAAGCCGCTGCCGGGCAGTCGTTCTCGGGCCGCGCGGTTGCTGCAAAGGGCGGCGACCAGCGCTCGCACGATTCGGGAGACTCCTCGCACCCTGAGGGGGCGCTCGCCCGGTTCGGCCGGGATCTCACTGCCCAGGCGCGACGCGGTGAGATCGGACCCGTCATCGGCCGGCGCAAAGAGATTCTGGGCGTTCTCCAGACCCTCGCCCGCTCCACCAAGAGCAATCCGCTGCTGGTGGGCGAAGCGGGGGTCGGCAAGACCGCGATCGTCGAGGCGGTGGCCATTCGCGGAGTGATGGGCAAAGACGCGCAGGTCCTGGGCGGCAAGAGGATCATCGAACTGAACGTGGGCGCCTTGCTCGCGGGCACCGAATACCGTGGGGAGTTCGAGAAGCGGATGAAGGAGTTGCTCGACGAGTTGCGCGCTTCGAAAGATGTGATCCTCTTCATCGACGAGATCCACACGATCGTAGGCGCGGGTCGCGCCGGATCCGGCCTCGACGCCGCCAACCTGATGAAGCCGGCCCTGGCGCGTGGGGAGATCAGCGTCATCGGCGCCACCACGCTCAAGGAGTTCCGGCAGCACATCGAGAAAGACTCGGCCCTCGAGCGTCGTTTCGAGCGGATAGAAGTGCCCGAACCCTCGGTGGTCGAGACCCTGGAGATTCTTCGCGGGCTGAAGAGCCGCTTCGAGAAGCATCACCGTGTACAAATCGCCGACCCTGCCCTCGAGGCCGCGGTAACCCTCTCCGTACGTTTCGATCCCGAACATCGGTTGCCCGACAAGGCCGTCGACCTCATCGACAAGGCAGCCGCCCGCTCTCGTGTGCCCTCGCTGTCTCATCCCGGGGCTTCGGGTTCTTCCGGCAAGGAGCGGGTGGGCGCTACGGTGGACGCCCGAGTGGTGGCCGAGGTTCTGGCCGAGAAGCAGGGCTTGCCCATCGAACTCGTCACCGACGAGGCCGGCGAGGGCGCTCGTCTGCTGAAGCTCGAAGCGCATCTGAAGTCGAAGATCATTGGTCAGGACGAGGCGGTGGCCAAGGTCGCGGCGCGGGTCCGGCTCGCTCATGCCGGCCTCTCGGAGCGTCGGGGTCCGCTCGCGGTCTTTCTGCTTCTGGGTCCGACCGGCGTCGGCAAGACGGAAATGGCGCGTTCGCTCGCGAAGTTTCTCTTCGGCGGCGCCGACGACCTGTCCCGATTCGACATGTCCGAGTACTTGGAAGAGCACAGCGTGTCTCGGCTCATCGGGGCGCCGCCCGGTTATGTCGGACACGACGAGCCAGGGCAGCTGACCGAGGCCATCCGGCGCAAGCCGTACTCGGTCATCCTCTTTGATGAGGTGGAGAAGGCTCATCCGAAGGTCTTTGATCTCTTCCTGCAACTCTTTGACGCGGGGCGGCTGACCGATTCGCAGGGCAGGGTGGCGGACGCGCGCAACGTCATCGTGGTGATGACCAGCAACATCGGCGGGACGACCCCTTCGTCGCGGGCCGGTTTCGCGGCCGGAGCGGAGCCTGCCCCTCTCACGAGGACCGGCCGGATCAAAGCAGACCTTCGGCGTTTCTTCCGGCCTGAGCTTCTGAACCGGATCGACGAGACCGTCACCTTCCGTCGCCTTGATGAAAGCGACGTGCGGCGCATCGCCCGCCCGCTTCTCGCCGCCCTGGTCACCAAGGTCCGCAAGACCCATGGGGTGTTCCTTAACTTTGAGCCCGAAGCCGAGACGTTCGTGGTCCGCTCGGGCTTCGACGCCGAGAAGGGCGTGCGCGAACTGAAGCGCGAGATCGAACGCCTGGTCGAGATGCCTCTTGCGAATCTCGCCCTTTCCGGAAAACTCGGGAAGCACCCGATCTGGAAGGCGGTATACGAAGAGGGCGGGCTCCACTTCCTGCCGGAGTGAGGCTGCGCGATCTCGCGACCCCCCCGATGCCGCTTAGTTAGTTAGTTTGTTAGCCTCCTCTCACCGCCATGTTCGAACCGGCCTTCAAGACCCGCCCGATGACTTCCGATGAGCTTCTGAAGAAGACGCATAGGCACGACCACGCGATCCAATGATGTTGACTCCGCTGACGTTCGCTATTGCCGCGTTCCTCGGTGGGCCGCCCGGGATGCCTCCCACCCAAACCCCCGCGCCCACGCCCACGCCTACGCCGGCGCAAACGACCGCGGCGTCTGCTGCAGCGCGAAGAGACGAGCAGATAACCGTCACCGCGAATCGGATCCCCGCGCGCGTGAGTGAGACTGCGGCCAGCGTGGCCATGGTGTCGGGCGCGGACCTCGCGGTCACCGCGGCGGCCACGCTCGACGACGCACTTCGCCAGACCCCGGGCTTCTCACTCTTCCGCCGTACGGGGAGCCGGGCCGCCAACCCCACCGCTCAAGGAGTGTCCCTCCGAGGTCTGGGGGCGAGCGGTGCCAGTCGGGCCGCGGTGTTGAGCGATGGCGTGCCCTTCAACGACCCGTTCGGGGGATGGGTCTATTGGGGCCGAACTCCGCGGGCCGCCATCGACCGCGTCGAGATTGTGCGCGGGGGAGCGTCCAGCTTGTACGGAACCGACGCCCTCGGCGGGGTGATCAATCTGGTGTCACGAAAGGCGACCGCTCCGGTCTTGAACATTGATGTCTCCTGGGGGGCCGAGCGATCTCCGCTCCTCTCGCTCTTCGCGGGGGGGCGCCGCGGGAAGTGGGGCGTCCAGGCTTCCGGCGAACACTTTCAAACGGACGGGTACGTCCTGGTGGACGTGGCCCAGAGGGGACCCGTGGACACGAAGGCCGGAGTGTCCTATTCGAGCGCGGATCTGACCATCGACCGAGTGACCGCGAGCGGAGACCGCCTCTTCCTGCGTGGGTCCCTTTTCGACGAGTCGCGGCGAAACGGCACGCCGCTCCAGACGAACGGCACCTGGCTGCGACAGCTGGCCGCGGGGGGCGACTGGATCACCCGGCCGCTCGGGACCGTGACCCTGCGCGGTTACATTGGCAGTCAGGTCTTCGATCAGGACTTCTCGGCCGTGACCGCGGATCGCCGAAGCGAAGCCCTCACCCGGCGTCAACGCACTCCTTCGCGGCATGGCGGTGTCTCCTCTCAAATCGCAAGAGGCCTGGGTGCGCGTCACGCGCTGGTTGGGGGACTCGAGTTTCGCGAGGTTCAAGGCGACAGCGACGAGATCGGCTTCGGAGGAGGTCGAGCCACCCTGACCGCACTCTCCGGAGGTCGCGAGCGGATCACTGCCATCTACGCCCAGGATGTCATTGCTCTCTCGACACGGCTGATCGGAACCCTGGGCGGGCGTTTCGACCGTTGGGAGAATTCTCGCGGACGTTCCGTCACCACGAACTTCGCCACCAGCCTCACCAGCTTCGTCGCTTTCCCTTCACGGGTTGAGACGGCCTTCAGTCCGCGCTTGTCCCTGCTGTACAAGGTCGGGCCGACCCTCAGCCTGACCACGTCCGGCTATCGGGCCTTCCGTGCCCCGACGCTGAACGAGCTTTACCGCTCTTTTCGTGTGGGCAATGTGTTGACCCAGGCCAACGCCGCACTGCAGGCGGAGAGACTGACCGGCGGCGAAGCCGGCCTACGGTTTGCGTCCCGCGAGGGACGGTTTCGGGCGAGCGGTTCGGCTTTCTGGAGCGACATCTCACGCCCCGTGGCGAATGTCACTCTCTCTTCGACTCCCGCCCTCGTCACCCGCGAACGGCGCAATCTGGGGCGCACCCGGTCGCGTGGTCTCGAACTCGAAGCGGAGTCGCGTCTGCTCGAATCTTTCTCGATGACCCTGGGTTATCTCTTTGTCGATCCGCGGGTGACGAGCTTTCCCGTGAACCCGGCGCTCGAGGGGCTCCTTCTTCCGCAGGTCGCCCGGCATCAGTTCACGTTTCAGACCCGCTACACCCATCGGTCTTCGTTCACCGTCGCGGTGCAGGGGCGGGCTGCAGGCGCCCCGTTTGACGACGACCAGAACCTGCTCCCCCTGGATCGTCTGTTTGTGGTGGATGCCTTCGCCTCCCGCGCGGTCAGCCGCAACGTCGAGGCGTTCGCCGCGATGGAAAACGTTCTGGACGCGCGCTATCAGGTTGGTCGCAGCGGAGTGACCACGATCGGCGCTCCGCGTCTCGCCCGCGTGGGGCTGCGTCTCAAGTTCGGACCGCCGTAGGTCGACGAACTCTCTCGCGACCTCCCGAGGGTCGCGTTTCCGGCCGTCCACCTCGTAATTCAGGCGTCGCATGGTGTCGGCGTCGAGTCGGCCACCCAGCGATTCGAGGGCATCACGAAGACCCGGATGTCGCGCGAGAGCCTCTTCGCGCACGATCGGAATCGCGTCGTAGGGAGGGAAGTAGCGCTGATCATCTTCAAGCACGACGAAACCCTTCGCCGCGATGAGGCCGTCGGTCGTGCTGCCCACGGCCAGGTCGATCTGGTTGTTTTCGAGGGCCTGGTAGAGAAGGCCCAGGTCCATCTCGATCGGAGCCTGAGCAAACTTGAGCCTGTAAGTACTCGTGAGGGCGGGGAAACCGTCCTCCCGTTCCAGAAACTCTCCGAACATGCCCAGTCGAAACCGGTCCGAAACCTTCACCAGATCGGAGATCCGGCCGAGGCCAAGCCGCTCGCTGTCGCTCTTTCGAACCACCAAAGCGAAGTTGTTTTCGTACCCGAGGGGCGAGAGGACGGCGATTCCGAATCGGGCGTAGTCGGCTTTCAGGGCAGCGAGGACGAGGGTGCGGTCGGTCTCCTTAGGTCGTTTGAAGATGTCCATGAGCGCGGTCCCGGTGTATTCAACGTAGACGTCCAGTGATTCCGAGAGCAAAGCGCGATGACACAACCAGGCGCCGCCCAGGTTGAATCGTCGTTCGACCTCGAGGCCGCGCCTTTCGAGGGTCGCGGCCACGATTTCACCGAGCAGAACGGATTCCGTGAAGTTCTTCGATCCCACCACCACCCGCGGTGTCGCGGAACGGATGTCGACCAGGGTGAAAGCCCCGGCAAGCGCAGCGACGACGAGGGCGGTGACTGCGCGAAGGGGCCGCGCAGTTTGCGCGAGCCGTCCAAGAGCGAGGTCGACCACCACCGCCAGCAGGGCCGCGGGCAAGGCGCCAGCCAGGACGAGATTGGAGTCGACCGTGGCGATGCCGCGGAAGACGTAGGTGCCAAGACCTCCCGCACCCACCGCCGCCGCGATGGTCGCGGTTCCGATCGACCAGACCGCGGCGAGTCGAACACCGCCGAGAATCACGGGCAGGGCGAGCGGGAGTTCGATAAGGCGGAGGCGGTCGAAAGGCGTGAGTCCCAGGGCAAGAGCGGCTTCGCGCAGGGTCGGGTCGACGCCGCGGATTCCGTCGTAGGTGTTGCGAAGAATGGGCAGCACCGCGTAAACGATGAGGGCCAGGATCGCGGGCCTTGGCCCGATGCCGCCGATGAGGGGAAGCGGGATGAGCAAACCGAACAGGGCCAGGCTCGGGATGGTCTGAACCACATTTGCGACCGCGAGCACCGGGCCCGCGAGGGCTTTCTTTCTGGTGAGCAGGATCCCGAGAGGCAACCCGATCAACGTGGCCACCAGCGTCGCGAAACCCGACATCGCCAGATGCTCCGCGACCAGGCGTCCGAGTTCGGTTCGTCGTTCGCCCAGGAAGAGCAGGAAGTCGATCATTCGGGAAGGCTCGCGGCCACGAAGGAGGCGACGTATCCAGGCGCAGGCGCTCGAAGCAAGTCCCCGGGGGCCGCGCGTTGGGCCAGACGGCCCTGGTCCAGAACCGCGATTTCGTCGGCCACGCGGCAGGCCTCAAAAAGGTCGTGAGTCACGATGACCGCGGTCTTGCCGAGCCGTTTCACGAGCGAACGGAACTCGTCCTGCAGGCGCCTTCGCGTGATGGGGTCGAGGGCGCCGAATGGTTCGTCGAAGAGGAGCAAGGGTGGGTCGGCGGCGAGCGCGCGGGCCAGACCCACGCGCTGACGCTGACCTCCCGAGAGCTCCCGCGGGACTCGATGGGCGAATTCCTGCGGATCCAGGCCCACGAGAATCAGGAGTTCGCGCACACGGGCCTCGACCCTCGGGGTCGCCCACCCCATCCGCTCAGGGACCAGGCTGATGTTCCGGGCCACCGTGAAATGGGGGAACAGGCCTCCATCCTGGATGACGTAGCCGATGCGCCGGCGCAGCTCGACGGCGTCCCAAACCTCGGCCGGCTGGCCCAGGACATTGATTCGCCCGGCATCGGGCGTCAGCAATCGATTGATCAGACGCAAGGCGGTGGTCTTGCCGGAACCCGAAGCCCCCAGGAGCGCCAGGATGGAGCCTTCGGCGACATCGATGGAGAATCGATCGAGAACCGCGGGGCCGGTTCCGAAACGTTTGGTCACCTCCTGCAGATCGACGAGCGCGTCCATTCTCCGAATCTTACGGTGACGCGGAGACTGCAATAGGTGCCTCGGTCGCTCGGGGTCCTTGTTTCGACCGTCTTACCCAACCCTGGTGTGGCGGCCGACATTTCCTAAAAAATCAAGGCCCTCAAACAATCAAGGGCGGTCGTTCCAGCTCGACCTTGCGCTTGCCGAGCTGAGTCCGGCAGAACTGGCACACGTATTCGTACAGGTCACCATCGGGGAGGATCAGAAGGAGGCGCTCATCCACCGGCTGAGCCCGCTGGCAACGCGGGCAGTAGAGGCTCGAGGCTTTGAAGGACTCGAACTGTTTGGCAGCGGTAGGATGAGCGCGGCGATTGGGCACGGGGCTATTTTCGACGAAATCGCCTCCTCGTCTGAAACTCCTCACCGACCGCGACCGTCTTCATAGATACCATGCAAAGATTCCGCGAGGCTGCGCGCCACTTCTGGGTTGAATGGCTGCGCCCGCTCGCGGTCATCGCCCTTGTTCTGGGCTCGTTCCGTTCCGCGGTGGCCGACTGGAACGACGTGCCCACGGGCTCGATGCGGCCGACCGTTCTCGAAGGCGAGCGAGTGTTCGTGAATCGCGTGGCCTATGACCTGAAGGTCCCGTTCACCACCTTGCGGATCGCGCAGTGGGCCGACCCGAGCCGGGGCGACATCGTGGTTTGCTACTCGCCTCACGATGGAAGGCGGCTTTTGAAGCGCGTGGTGGGGGTCCCGGGTGATCGCATAGAAATGAAGGACAACCGGCTGATCGTGAACGGCATCGCCGCTCACTACCAGGACACCACTCTGCGCGACGGCGATACCACCATTCTCCACGAGACGGTGGACCGGCGCGGTCATCTGGTCGAGGTGGCGGGCGACTCTTCGGCCGGGGCCACTTTCGGTCCGGTGGTGGTTCCACCCGAGCGCTATCTGGTGATGGGCGACAATCGCGACAACAGCTTCGATTCCCGCTTCTTCGGCTTTGTGCCCCGTTCCGAGATCCTGGGCCGGGCCACCCGCATCGTGGCGTCGGTGGATCCTGAACGAAGTTTCAGACCGCGCTTCGAGCGTTTCTTCAAACCCCTGCTGTAATCACCCATTTCAGCCAAACGGGAAATCGCGGAATGCGATTTTTGCGTTTGACGCGGGAGCACGACCGAGTGGAATGGTTCGGCATTCCGGGGCGGCGAGGAAGAATCCAAGATACCGATAGCGCAAGGATCGTCGTAAACTCTCCGGCCCGACCCCCGGAAGGGATTCGCGGTGACGCGCAAGAAAGGGTAGGCTCTAAGGCCCACTCCGAAATTTCGTCAGGCCCATGTAGCTCAGTTGGCAGAGCACATCCTTGGTAAGGATGAGGTCAACAGTTCGATTCTGTTCATGGGCTCCACACCTCAGCATTAAGAAAGCCGCCAGCCGAAAGTCATGAGAGACATCATCAGCCTCCAGTGTCCGGAGTGCAAAAACCGGAATTACTCCACGGACAAGAACAAGCGCAAGACCACCGAGCGCCTTGAAATGAGCAAGTATTGTCCTTTTTGCCGCAAGCACACGCCGCACAAGGAAACGAAGTAAACTTCACAGTTCCGGCGCTTTCCAAGGCGTGAAGTGGATCAGATCGCTCGGCTTGATCGTTTGATCAGCCGCCGCGATCTGGCATCAACCAAGCCAGGGAAGCGGGCCGAAGGCCAGTAGCTCAATGGTGGAGCATCGGTCTCCAAAACCGAGGGCTGGGGGTTCGAGTCCCTCCTGGCCTGCCAAACGAACAAGTCACAAAGCAGATTCAAGAAACTTAAGGACGCATTAGGCAGGACATGGCTTCTGAAGATAAAAAGTCCGAGGGCAAGCCGGAGGGCGGAGATTCTCCACTTCAGGCCCGAGCCGCCTCGGCTCTGTCCTACATTCCGGGCAAGCTCGTCGAACTCAAGACCTTCCTCACCGAGGTTCGCTCCGAACTCCGCCGGGTCACCTGGCCGCCGAAAACCGAGGTCTACCCGACCACCATCGTGGTGATCGTGACCACCATCATCTTCGGCGTCCTTCTCTACGGCGTCGACGTGATCTTCTCGCAGGGCCTCGCCGCCCTGCTCAAGCAGGTTTAACAAGTGCCCAAGAGCTGGTTCATCATCCACACCTACTCGGGGTTCGAGAAGAAGGTCGCCGAAGGTCTGGTTCAGCGCGCCAAAGCCCACGGGGTCGAGGATCAGATCGGCCGCATCGAGATCCCCACCGAGGAAGTGGTGGAGATGAAGGCCGGCAAGAAGGTGCAAACCGCCACCCGCTTCTTCCCGGGCTACCTCCTCGTCGAACTCGAAACCGAAGAGTCGCCCGAGGGCCGCAAGATCCCCGACACTACCTGGCACTTCGTGCGCAACACCCCGAAGGTCACCGGTTTTGTGGGTTCGGGCCAGAAGCCCGTGCCCCTCAGCGACGAGGAAGCCGACCAGATCTTCAATCAGGTCAAGGAATCGATCGAGAAGCCTAAGCCGAAGTACAACTTCGACAAGGGCGAGACCGTCCGCATCGTCGATGGTCCCTTCACAAGCTTCCAGGGTGTGGTCGAGGACGTCAACCTTGATCGCAACACCGTCAAAGTCATGGTCACGATCTTCGGGCGCGCCACCCCGGTCGAACTCGATTTTCTCCAGGTGGAAAAGCAGTAGGCGCCGCAAAGCAGTAGGCGAAACCGCATTCAACAAATTTTGCCCGGCCGGTTCGCAGAAACGGTTCGGATCGTTATAGACTCCACGGCTCCGCGCAACCAAGGGCCCCAGTAGGTTTCAATGAAGAAAGTCGTATCGCAGGTCAAATTGCAGATCCCGGCCGGCAAGGCCAACCCGGCCCCGCCCGTGGGCTCGGCCCTTGGTCCGACCGGCATCAACATCATGGACTTCTGCAAGGCATTCAATGCCAAGACGTCCAAAGACGACGGAATGATCATTCCCGTGATCGTCACCGTCTACGCCGACCGGTCGTACACCTTCATCACCAAGACCCCTCCGGTCGCCATCCTCATCAAGAAGGCCGCCCAGATCGCCCAGGGGAGCGGTACGCCGAACAAGACGAAGGTCGGCAAAATTTCAATGAAGCAGGTTGAGGACATCGCGAAGCTCAAGCAGGTCGATCTCAACAGCACCGATCTCCAGGCGTCCATGCGTCAGGTGATGGGAACCGCAAGGTCCATGGGCGTCGAAGTTCGCTAGCAGAAAATCAAGCGTTGCTCTAAGGACAACCACCAAGACGTTGCGAGCGCATAAGGGGAACCCCGCGCCGGCGTCCTGTCCTGAAGCAGTGCCGGGTCAAACTAAAACAAGGTGGGAGCGATCGAACCCAAGGTAGTCCCTACGGGGAGCCTCTCAGGGCCCTTCGCGAAAAGGAGTGCAAGTCAGAACCTATGTCGAAAGTCGGTAAAAAGTTTAAGGCCGCCGCGAAAGCAGTAGGCGACAAGCCTGTGGTCCTGCTCCCGGAAGCGGTGAGCAGCGTGGTCAAGCACGCCTTCGCCAAGTTTGACGAAACCGTCGACGTAGCCATGCGCCTCGGGGTTGATCCCAAGCACGCCGATCAGATGGTGCGCGGAACCGTGGTTCTGCCCCATGGTCTGGGCGGCAAGGCCAAGCGGGTCGCGGTCATCGCGGCCGGCGACAAGCTCAAGGAAGCCCAGGCGGCCGGAGCGGATTTCGTCGGCGGCGAAGATCTCGTCGCCAGGATTCAGAACGAAGGCTGGCTCGATTTTGACGCCCTCGTGGCCACCCCGGACATGATGCGTTCGGTCGGTAAGCTCGGCAAAGTGCTCGGCCCCCGCGGCCTGATGCCGAACCCCAAGACCGGCACCGTCACCACCGACGTGACCAAGGCCATCAAAGAGATCAAGGCCGGCAAGGTTGAGTACCGCGTCGACAAGAACGGCGTGGTTCACGCTCCTTGCGGCAAGGTCTCCTTTGGCAACGTCAAGCTCACCGAGAACATCCTCGCCCTCGCCGAGAGCGTGATGAAGGCCAAGCCGCCCGCGGCCAAAGGCAAGTACGTCCGCTCGGTAACGATTTCTTCCACGATGGGCCCGGGCGTTCGGGTCGATCTCGCCTCCATCGAAGCGCAGGAGTAGGTCAATGGCACTCAAGAGGCCCGAAAAAGAAACCTTCGTCGAAGCGCTTCGCGGTGACTTCAAGAAGTCCCAGCACGCGATCCTCATAGACTTCCGAGGAATCACCGTGCCCGCGGTCACCGAGTTCCGTCGCAAGATCCGCCAGTCGGGCGGCAGCTACAAGGTCATCAAGAACACCCTGGCCGTGCGCGCGCTCGAGGGCACGCCACTCGAAGGCCTCAAGGACAAGTTCATCAAGACGACCGCGATCGCGTACTGTGACAGCGACCCGGTGGCTCTGGCCAAGGTCATCGTGTCCTTTTCCAAGGATCATCCGCAGATCGTGGTGAAGAGCGGCCTGGTGTCGGGTTCGCAGATTCTCGACGCCGAAGGCGTCAAGGCGCTGTCCACGATGCCCGGGCTTCCCGAACTTCGGTCGCAGCTCCTGGGCGTTCTCCAGGCCCCGGCTTCGAAGCTTGTCCGCCTGCTCAACACCCCTGCTCAGCAGATGGTGCGGGTGCTCAAGGCGCATCATGACAAAGACGCCGAGAAGAGCGCCGAGAAGAGCGACGCGGCGCCGCAGTCGTAACCCCATTTTTCCGGTTTTTGAAACCTTCCGTTCCTTAAAGACAAAGTGTAGTGAGAGGAGATAGACGTGGCTGACATTCAGGCAATTGCAACCGAACTGAGCGGGCTCTCTGTGATGCAGGTGGCCGAGCTCGTTAAGACGCTCGAAGAGAAGTGGGGCGTTTCCGCGGCGGCGGCGGCTCCGGTGATGATGGCGGGTGGCGGAGGCGCTGCGGCTCCTGCGGCGGCGGCCGAAGAGAAGACCGAGTTCGCGGTCCATCTCCTGGCCGCTGGCGCCAACAAGATCAACGTGATCAAGGCGGTCCGCGAAGTGACTTCGCTCGGCCTCAAGGAAGCCAAGGACCTCGTCGATGGTGCGCCCAAGGTTGTCAAAGAGGGCATCACCAAGGACGAAGCTGCGGCCATGAAGAAGAAGTTCGAGGAAGCGGGCGCTCAAGTCGAAATCAAGTAGAGCGAGAAGGCAACAAAAACCCTGACTCGCCTCCTACTCGAGACGTCTTCCGCCTTCCCGAGGCCCGCAGCCTCCGCCCGCAAGGGCGGGCTGCGCCTTGGGGAGGCGGAGGTGTCTCTATTCGCAAAAGCCGCCCGGTAGATCCCCATCTACAGCCCCCCTTCTCCTCCACCTTTCCCTTCATAGGCAGGGCCCCGACCGATGTATCAAGCTCCGAAGAACGTCTACCGTGAACGCAAGGATTTCGCCAAAATCCCCACGGCGATCCTGATCCCGAATCTCATCGAGATCCAGCGTCTCTCGTACGAACGCTTCCTCCAGATGCGCGTGCTCCCCCAGGATCGCGACGACTCCGGTCTCCAGTCCGTTTTCAAGAGCATCTTCCCGATCAACGATCTGCGGGAGAACTGCGCCCTTGAATTCGTCGACTACTCGATCGGCAACTGGGAATGCAAATGTTCGCGGCTGACCGGTCTCGACAAGCTGGCCCGGCCCTGCACCTTCTGCGGAGCCACGTTCGTGGCCAATCCGGGCGGTGACCTCGAAATCTCCTGCCCGAAGTGCGGCCATCTGAACCCGAACAAGGCCCCGGCCTGCGACACCTGCGACGAGCCCGTGGCCCTCAAGCTGAAGCACGAAGCCGAAGAGTGCCAGGATCGCGGGATGACGTATTCCGTGCCCCTCAAGGTCACCATTCGGCTGGTGGTCTGGGACAAGGATCCAGACGACGGCACCAAGACCATCCGCGACGTGAAGGAGCAGGAGGTCTACTTCGGCGACATCCCGCTCATGACGGACAACGGAACGTTCATCATCAACGGCACCGAGCGGGTCATCGTCAGCCAGCTGCACCGCAGCCCCGGCGTGTTCTTCTCTCAAATCGAGAAGGGCCTTTTCGCCGCTCAGATCATTCCTTACCGCGGCAGCTGGGTTGAGTTCGAATACGACGCCAAGAACCTCCTGCATGTCCGCATCGACCGCAAGCGCAAGTTCCTGGCGAGCGTCTTCCTCCGCGCCCTCGGCATGGAACGTGACGAAGACCTCATCCGCACCTTCTACAAGTGCGACAGGGTCAGCTTCCGCGAAGGCAAGATCCTGCTCAAGGTGGCGCCCCATCTCATCGGGAACAAGCTCACCAAGAGCATCGCGGGGGCGAAAGACGCAAATGGCAAGCGCGAGGAAATCCTGCATGCCGGTCGTCGCGTCACCGCCGCGATTTACGAGACCCTGGTCAGGCAGGGCATCCAGGAAATCGAGATCGATCCTACCGACTTGATGGGCGCCTTCTCGGTGACCGACGTCGCCAGTCCGGTGGACGGGGTCATCCTCGCCGAAGCCAATGCCGAAATCACGGTCGAGAAGCTCTCCAAGATCATCGACCCGGTAAGCCAGGTCGATACCATCGACGTGTTCTTCCCCGAGAAGGACGACGTGGGTCCGATGATGTCCAACACCGTGCGCAAGGACAACATCAAGACCGCCGACGAGGCCCTCGTCGAGATCTATCGCCGCATCCGTCCGGGCGACCCGCCAACGCGTGAGACCTCCCGCGCCCTCTTCGACAACATGTTCCTGAACGCGCAGAAGTACGACTTCTCGCGCGTGGGCCGGCTCAAGCTCAACACCAAACTCGGCCTCTCGACGCCCCTCTCCGAGAAGACGCTTCTGCCCGAAGACGTCAAGGCCGTGGTCGCCTACGTTCTGCGCCTGCGCAAGAACCCCGCCGACGTTGACGACATCGATCACCTCGGTAACCGCCGCGTGCGGTCGGTTGGCGAACTGCTCGAGAACCAGTTCCGCCTGGGTCTCGTCCGCATGGAACGCGCCATCAAGGAAAAGATGAGTGTGTACCAGGAAATGGCCACGGCCATGCCCCACGACCTCGTGAACGCCAAGCCGGTCATGGCCGCGGTTCGCGAGTTCTTCGGCTCGAGCCAGCTCTCCCAGTTCATGGACCAGACGAACCCGCTCTCCGAGATCACCCACAAGCGGCGTCTTTCGGCCCTCGGACCCGGCGGTCTCTCCCGCGAACGGGCCGGCTTCGAAGTCCGCGACGTCCATCCCACCCACTACGGCCGCATCTGCCCGATTGAAACGCCCGAAGGTCCGAACATCGGCCTC
>Ga0163144_10008054_pt1 | contig 22883 bp, 23 predicted proteins | sample OliLak19BULKMAT1_FD_123175 | JGI IMG/M metagenome (GOLD analysis project Ga0163144, IMG submission 123175) | Freshwater microbial mat bacterial communities from Lake Vanda, McMurdo Dry Valleys, Antarctica - Oligotrophic Lake LV.19.BULKMAT1 | ecosystem: Environmental > Aquatic > Freshwater >...
GCCACTCTCCGCGACCTCCCCGTCTCCGCGTTTCGTTCCCCCAAAACTTTGCGCTCCCGTTCCGCCCTTTGCGCCTTTGCGGTTCCTATTTCCTCCTCCAAGCTCCGCCGCATGTCCGTCCCACTCGACCCGAAAAACCTCCCCCCGAACCCCACGGCGGACGACATCCTCAACGCCTTTCTCGAATACCTAACATTCACCGGCACCGAGCCCTACGACCATCAGGAGGAAGCCATCCTCGAACTCTTCCAGGACAAGAACGTCATCCTCAACACCCCCACCGGCTCCGGCAAATCCCTCGTCGCGCAGGCCATGCAGTTCAAGTCGCTCTGTCAGGGCCGCCGCTCGTATTACACCGTCCCGATCAAGGCGCTCGCCAACGAGAAATTCCTCTCCCTCTGCCACGTCTTCGGCCCGGAAAACGTCGGCATGATCACCGGCGACGCCACCGTCAACCACGACGCCCCCATCATCTGCTGCACCGCGGAAATCCTCGCCAACATCGCCCTCCGCGACGGCGCTGCCGCAAAAGTGGACGACGTCATCATGGACGAGTTCCACTACTATTCCGACCACTCGCGCGGCGGCGCCTGGCAAATCCCACTCCTAACATTGCCGCGCGCCCGCTTCCTTCTGATGTCCGCCACCCTCGGCGATTCGTCGTTTTTCTCCAAAACCCTCACCGCGCTAACAGGCGCGGAAACCACCCTCGTCCAGTCCGACCAACGCCCGGTCCCTCTCGAGTTCGAATACTCCACCACCCAGCTTCAGGAAAAAGTCGCCGAGCTCAACGAACAAGGTCGCTCACCGGTATATCTCGTCCATTTCACCCAGAACGCCTGCGCCGACACCGCCCGCGACTTGCTCTCGACCAACTTTTGCACCAAGGAGGAAAAAACCGCCATCGCCCGCGCGCTCGACGACGCGGATTTCCGCAGCCCCTACGGCCGCGAACTCGCGAAAATCCTCCGCCACGGCGTCGGCATCCACCACGCCGGCCTGCTGCCGAAATACCGGTTGTTAGTGGAAAAGCTAACCGCCAAGGGCCTGCTCAAGGTCGTCTGCGGCACCGACACCCTCGGCGTAGGCGTCAATGTCCCCATCCGCACCGTCATGCTAACAGCCCTCTGCAAATACGACGGCCGCGGGACGAAGATTCTAGCAGTCCGCGACTTCCGCCAAATCGTCGGTCGCGCCGGCCGTCGCGGATTCGACACCGTCGGCTACGTCGTCGCCCAAGCGCCCGGGCACATCATCGAGAACCTCCGCCTCGCCGCCAAAGCTGCGGCTAACAAAAAGAAGTCTTTCGAAAAACGCAAGCCACCTGAAAAAGGTTTCGTCCACTGGGATGAGCAGACATACGAAAAACTCCAGACCGCCCCGCCCGAGCCGCTCGTTTCCAGCTTCTCCGTCCACCACCACACGCTGCTCAACGTCCTCTCCCGCACCACCGAAGATGGTTGCGCCGCGTTGAAAAAAATCATCGCCGACAGCCACGAGCCTCCCTCCAAAAAGAAGCTCCTCAAACAGCACGCCTTCAAACTCTTCCGCGGCCTCATCGGCGCGAAGATCCTCCACATCATCCCGCCCTCAAAACGCACCGGGCCGCAAAAGGTCGTCGTCGATGTCTCGTTGCCCGAGGACTTTTCCATCAACCACGCCCTTAGCCTTTACCTGATCGACGCCATCCCGCAGCTCGACCAGGAAGCCGACGACTACGCCCTCAATGTCATCTCCCTCATCGAATCGATCTTGGAAAACCCCGACATCGTCCTGCGCAAACAAGTCGATTTATTAAAGGGAGAACTGATGGCCCGCCTCAAGGACGAGGGTATGGAATACGACGACCGCATCGCCATGCTCGACGAGGTCGAACACCCCAAACCCGGCGCCGATTTCATCTATCAAACCTATAACTCATTCAAACTCACCCACCCTTATCTCGGTAGCGAAAACGTAAAGCCCAAGACCATCGCGAGAGAAATGATCGAGAACTATCAGTCGTTCGAGGATTACATCAAGACCTACAAGCTCGAGCGCGCCGAAGCCGTCCTCCTCCGCCACCTCAGCGAGGTTTACAAGGTCCTCGCCCAGACCGTCCCCGACACCGCCAAAACCGAGCACCTCCACGAGGCCGAGTCCTTCCTCGAACTCATCGTCCGCCACACCGACTCCAGCCTGCTGGACGAATGGCAAGCCCTAAAAGAAGGGAGCACAGGCGTCTCGCCTGTTTCTTCCTCTTCCTCTTCCGATCCCCAAGCCTCAATCGCCGCTTTCAAATCCCGCATCCCCTACACCAAGGACAAGACCGCCTTCACCCGCCACCTGCGCAACCACGTCCTCACCCTCGTCACCGCGCTTTCCCGCTACGACACCGAAGCCGTGCTCAGCCTCATTGAACCCAACGACTCCGACGGCAAACGCTGGTCCAACGAGCGGCTGTTAGTCCTACTCAACACCTATCACGACGCCCGCCACCAGATCCGCCTCGATCCCGAAGCCCGCAACGCCCGCCACACCCACCTCTCCGAAGACGGACTAACCATTCACCAAACCCTCATCGACCCCGAAGACCTCAACGACTGGTCCCTCCACCTCACCCTCGATCTCGAAAAATCCAACGAACGCCGCACCCCGGTCCTCCACTTGGAATCCCTCGCGCCCATCTGACGGACCGCGAAATTTATTTCGCCCGAGCAGCCATGTGCTGAAGATAAGTTCACGGCAAGCCCTTGTCACTCCAGTCCCGTCATGCCAATCACGAGGACACATCCTGTCGGAGTAGCGCAAGAGTTGGCGGCTTTCGCCAATCCGTCACGGATCTCACGCGAGCGGCCTCCGAACTCCCGCACCCCGTCCATCAATTCAAAAACTTCGCGCCATCCAGGTTCGGTTTTCGTGCTGGAAACCTCACCCCGCTGGCGGTAGTTTCCCCGCAACTTGGATGAACAAAACCGACTACCTCTCCCGGATCGCGACCGCCCGCTCCACGAAGTCATCGAGGACTTCGGAAGACGCCTACGCCCAGGTGGACCGGATGGCGATATCGACGAATGGTCCGTTTACGACGAAAGCTTCCGACGCCTCGTCGCTTGGGCTGAAGAAACCGGCCGATTCCACCAAGGTCTCCAAGCGTTGAAAGAAGGCGGTCGCGAGCACGACCTGACCTATGATTCGGCCACCGCATCCTGGCTGAAATTCACGAAGCCGTCCAAAGCGGGCTATGTGGTTTCATTTGAATTCGGATCACCCACTTTGGAACCCGGACTGCCCTTGGAATACCTCAAACGACTGCGGTTGCAGAACGAGATCTTCCTCGATCAGGTCACTTTCGTCGGAGTGGGTGGACACCGCAATCACTCCACCATCATCACCCGCCAGCCGGATATTCCCGGAGAGCCGGCGGATCCTTCCGAAATCATCCTACTCATGACCCGGGAGCTTGGCTTCGAAATTCTCCCCGCCCGATTCTCCGTCGGCTATCAGGACTCGCTGGCCTTCATTCGTGAAGATGTCGCCGTGTTCGACCTGCGTCCCGCAAACGTCGTGAGAACCCCGGATGGCCTGATCATCCCCATCGACTCGATCCCTGTCCGGTTGGATGAAAAGGCGAGAGCCATTCTTGCAGGGATCTGAACTCCGACCCCGACTGAATCGAACTAAAGGGACAAATTGGATAGAAATGGTCTAAAATGGACTTAATCGGACCAAAATGGACTGGTAAATGGACGGATCTTCCCAATACTGCCGACCATGAGCTTCGTGCTGCCCGACTCAGTTCCCATCCTTCCGGACATGCTTCGGCTCATTAGCGAAATCGATGAGTTCAAAGGCCACTGGCGCGCGTGGCAATCTCTGACCCCCGAGCGGCTGCAGGGATTGCGCCGGGTCGCCACCATCGAAAGCATCGGATCGTCCACCCGGATCGAAGGCTCGCGGTTGACCGATCGCGAGGTCGAAGCGCTGCTCGGGCGGTTGGAGACCAAATCCTTCGCCACCCGCGACGAACAAGAAGTTGCGGGCTACGCCTTCGTCATGGAGCAGGTCTTCGCGTATGCCGATCAGATTCCCGCAACGGCCGGTATGTTGTGCCAGCTCCATCGCGATCTCCTGCAATTCAGTACCAAGGATGAGCGTCATCGCGGCGAGTGGAAAACCCTGCCGAATCATGTCGCCGCCTTTGATGAAGACGGTACTGAGCTGGGCATCGTTTTTGAAACATCGAGTCCCTTCGAAACCCCGGCGCACATGGAATTCCTGCTCGACTGGCATCGCCGCGCCGAGGCGGATACCAACCTGCATCCGTTGCTCCGCATCGGAATGTTCATCGTCGTATTCCTCGCCGTGCATCCATTTCAAGACGGCAATGGCCGCCTCTCCCGCATCATCACCACCCTCCTGCTCCTCCGCGCGGGTTACAGCCATGTGCCCTACAGCTCGTTGGAAGGCATCATCGAGCAAAACAAGGAAGCCTACTACCTCGCCCTCCGCCGCACCCAGACCACCTGGCGGAGCGCCGATGCCGACTGGTCCGCATGGTTGGTTTTTTTCCTCCGCAGCATCCGCCAGCAAATCACCCGCCTCCAGCAACGTCTCGACTCCGCCCAACCCACCCTCTCCCCGCTCGCCCGCCAACTCGCCGCCTTGTTCGACACCCGCGAAACCCTCACCAACAGCCAGGCCGCCATCCTAACAAGCGCGAACCGCTCCACCCTCAAGGCAAAGTTCAACGAGCTCATCGCCACCGGTCTCATCGAAGCCCACGGCAAAGGCCGCGGGGCGTACTATGCGAGGAAGAAAATCGAAGGTTCACTGCCGCGGACAGTACCACGAATCCGCTGACCACTTGCCCCGGCCCGACCAGCGTGTGGCCGGCACTCGGGATGTACAGGGTGGATCCGTCCGGCACCACCGCCTGGTATTCTCCGGAAGAAGTCGCGTAGCTGATGGTTAACTTCTTGGCCATGCCAGACGCGGGATCCAGCCCCATGGTCTGGGTTCCGATTGTTAGCGAGTAGGGTTTGGGGATATTTTGTCCTCCCGCGGGATTCATCGTGTAAACCGAGGCCGATTGCCAGACGAGGCGGAAGGACCCGTTGTTAGGAATTCACGAGGCGCTTCAACGACGGCCTCTCCACCTCGAGTTCATTGCGCCGATCTTAACTGCCCGCGAATCCTGAGTCCGCTCTGGCAGAAATAATCAAAACATGCCCGCGATTTCTGTTACCGGGATGTCATGGGCATTCGCGACGGGCTGGCAAGTGACTTTCCCGGCCATGACATTGATCCCGCCTAGCAGCTCCTTGCGAGTCTGGCAGGCCGCGGCAAGGCCCTTGTCGGCGATGAGCATGGTCCAAGGGTGGGTGACGTTGTTGAGTGCCTGGGTCGCGGTGCGGGAATAGGCACCGGGCATGTTCGCCACGCAGTAGTGGACCACGCCCTCCTCGACATAGGTCGGTCGGTCATGGGTCGTCGCGCGGGTGGTCTCGGCGCAGCCGCCCTGGTCCACGGCGATGTCCACGAAGACGCTCCCGGGTGCCATGAGCCGGAGCATTTCACGGGTGATGAGTTTCGGTGCCCTCGCGCCGGGAAGAAGCACGGCGCCGATGACCAGATCGGCACGCGGCAGCAGGTCGGATAGATTGGCCTCGTTCGAGAAAATGGTGTGGGAGCCCATGGTGATGTCGAGGAAGCGCATGCGCTCGAAATCCACCTCGAGGATGGTCACGTCCGCGCCGATTCCAGTGGCGACGCGGGCGGCATTCACTCCGGCGGTGCCGCCGCCGAGGATGACGACGCGTCCCGGCGCGACTCCCGGGACACCACCTAACAAACATCCCCGGCCACCGCAGTGCTTCGCCAGATGATAGGACCCGACAATGGAGGACATGCGTCCGGCGATCTCGCTCATCGGCTCTAGCAGCGGCAGGTGGCGGTTCACCTCGATGGTTTCGTAGGCGATGGCGGTGCAGCCGGATGCCATCAGCGACTCGGTGAGGGGCTTGCTCGCCGCGAGATGGAGATAGGTGAAAAGGATGTGTTCCGGGCCTAACATGGCGACCTCGGACGGCTGGGGTTCCTTCACCTTGACGATGAGTTGCGCTGCGGAAAAGACGGCCCCGGCGCTCTCCAGGATTTCCGCTCCGGCGGCCTCGTACTGGGCGTCGGAGTAGCTGGCACCTTCCCCGGCACCGCGCTGGACGAGCACCCGGTGGCCGCGCTTCACCAGTTCTGCGACGGAATTCGGGATCATGCTGACGCGGTTTTCCTGAGCCTTGATTTCCTGAGAGATGCCGATGTTCATGATGCGCGGAGAGTATCGGGATGGATCGGTAAGGCGACGCGAAAGAATGTGTCCCGACTGTCTCAGTCGGGTTCTTCAGGGAGATCCGGCTGAGACAGCCGGATCACATTCCCCGCCGGGAATGAAATCAAATGACCTTGGCCATCCCGTTGACAGGCGGGCGGGGTATGGATCATAAAGCGCCATGCTTTTCTGTCGGTTTCTTCTGGTCCTCTGCGCGGCGTCGTTATCGCTGGGTTGTGCGGACATGCGGAATGATTCCACCTGGCAGGCGGCGGTGCAGCGCCAGGCCGGCCAACTCGGTTATCGCAACTGGATCGTGATCGCCGAGGCGTCCTTTCCCGCCCACAACCGGCCCGGGATCCGCCAGGTCAATGCGCCTGTCGGGATCCCCGAAGCTCTGGATTATGTTTTGCGGACTCTTGAACAATCGGAAACGGTCCGCCCGCAGATCTATGTCCCGCGTGAACTCCGCTCGGTGGAGAACGACTTCGCTCCGGGGATCGATGAGTTTCGGAAAAAGCTCGAGGTCGCGATGCACGGCCATGAAACCACCGAACTCGACCAACAATCGCTGCTGACCTTGCTCCAGGATGCGAACCGCAGCTTCGACGTGCTGGTGATCCGGACGCCCACCGCCTTGCCGTATTCGTCCGTTTTCCTCGAGCTCCAGCCGGGATACTGGGATGTGGACTCGGAAACCCGGCTTCGCGAGCGGATCGAGCGGGAACGCATGCAAAAGATCGTGCGACCCTAGCGCGATCATGCATTCTCTCCGCGTGAGCCGAAAAGACGAAGAACTCCGCCAAGATCGTGAAGCAGCCTGGGTCGGCGATGCCGTGCTCGCGCTATTTGCCCGCCAGTTTGTCCTCCGTGAGAGGAATTCCATGGACGGGGAATGGTTCACCCGCCTGACATCTAACGATTTCCTGAGTGCCTTCGGAAACCCGACACGGGTCGAGGCGTCGATCGGCAAGCTCTATCTTTCAGGCGGCCTGGATGCGGCTTTTGCCTGGATGGATGCCGAGCTGATTCCGCTTTTCCGCAAGCAGATCGCGAGAAAGGGATAGATTTTCCCAAAGCTTCATGGCCAGTCGTGGTCCCTGACATTTTCAAGATGATGACCGGCAAATCCCCAGCATGGACATTGGAGAGCTTGGTCGATTTCGAGCAGGCGGCCGCCGCTTCCGTAACCACTCCGGCACCGGTTAGGACCTCCGTGATCACGGCCATTCACGGGCTTGAGGGAGCCGTGGCAAGACGAACGGGGCTCCGCGTCTGGCTCGCGGGCGTGACGGATGGATCGGCTGGCAGGAAATTCGGCGCAGCACTCTCGATGGTCGCTGCCGGGCTTTCCGTCCTGACATTTCTCGCGGGGATTTCAGCGGTCATCGGTCTGCTGGATCACGAGCGGGGAGGGATCAATGTGGTGCTTTTCCTCGCCATCTTGATCGGTGGTCAATGGGGGGTGCTTGTCCTCGCGACGATCGCGTGGCTCTTCCGCCGTCGTGCGGCGGAAGGATTCAGCGGAGTGCAGGCGGTGGTCGGAAAACTTGTGCGACGCCTCGCGGGAGATACCGATGATCGCTGGTGGCGGGCCGTGATGGATGGCGGCGGCATGGCGCGGGCGGCGGTCTTGTGGCGGCTCGCAAGGTTGGTCCAGACGGCGGGGATTTTCTTCAACATCGGCATCGCCTGCGGGCTGGCCGGACTGGTGCTTGTGAAGCATGTGGGATTCTATTGGGAAACGACCACGGAGCTTGCGATGAGGTCCGGGCTTGAGTCGGTGGTCCGATTTCTATCCGCTCCATGGTCGCTGGCGTTTCCCGATGCGGTGCCAACCGCCAGCGTCATCAATGCCTCCCGCTGGCTGCCCGGTCAAACCGGCGGGCTGGCACCCGGTCCTGCCGCATGGTGGGAATTCCTTCTGATAGCCACCGTCATCTGGGGGCTAGTTCCGCGGGCGATCCTCTGGCTGCTAGCCTGGAATGCCGGCCGCAAAGCAGTTAGAAATCTGGATTTCCAAGGCCGGCATCATCGCGTCCTGTGGCGGACGATCACCGGGACAGACCGGATTGAAACCGACGAAAAACCGCTCGACGGCGTGCTCGTGCTCGATGTCGGTGGCAGCGGTCTAACTCAAACGGCGTTGCGCCCGTTTCTCCTGCGACGGCTCAGGGTCCATCCCGCCGCGTGGAAATCCGTCGCCGTGTTGGATGCGGGCGCGGAACACGAAGCGACGCTGGCCTTGGCAAAAGCTCCCGCCGGGATTGTCCTGCTGGCGGAAGGATGGGCGCTTTCCCCCGCGAGAATGGTGGATCTTCATCGCAGGATCAGGACGAGTGCCGGCCCAGCCGTGCCTGTCAAATTCCTCGTCGCCAACGTAGGCAGTGATCAAAGACCGACGGAACCGACGCGCGATGAGCGGCACGAGTGGGAGCGCTTTGTCGATGGGCTTGAGGATCCTGCGGCGGAAGTCCATTTCTTCGAAGAAATCGGTTAGGTCGCTGCGCGTGGCGGGCGGTTGATGTTAGGAGCGATGGAATCCAAGCTTCAGCTTGTCGTCGAACCGCCGCCCTGAAGACAAGCTGAAGCTTGGACTCCTGGTGGCGGTTCGGGTGCCGCGGGGTCAAGCCTTCTTGTAAAGCTCGCCGAAGACCATCGTCCCGCTCGCGGTGTTGAGCGTGCTGACCACGATCACGTCCACCGTGCTGCCGATCTTGGCGATCGCATGATTGGCGACGATCATCGTTCCGTCCGGCAGATAACCGACCGCCTGATGGTCCTCTTTGCCGGTTCTAACCAACGCGATGCGGATCCTTTCTCCCACCGCGATGGTGGGCTTGAGCGCGTCGTCGAGTTCATGGATGTTCAGCACGTCCACGCCCTGCATCTTCGCGACCTTGGCCAGGTTTTCGTCCACCGTCATCAGCCGCGCGTTGAGCATCCGGGTGGTCTCGATGAGCCGGGTGTTGTGGCTGTCTGCCCCGTCCGACATCAGGCTGTCATGGATCGAGATCTGGATGTCCGGCGCCTTTTGCATTTGCTCCAGGCTATCAAGTCCGCGCTGCGCCCGTTGCCGGTCACTATTGGTCCCTGAATCCGCCTTGCGCTGGAGATCGTCGAGGATGAAGCGCGGGACGATCAAGCGCCCATGGAGAAATCCCGAGCGGGAAATGCCAATCACCCGTCCGTCCATCACCGCCTCCTCATCCAGCACCACCGGCTGGCCGGACATGGAATCCTGGCGGAACCTGACATACGGAATGATGAATGCGAAATCGTCCCGGTTGCTCCGCAATGCCAGAACCGCCCCGAGAAACCCGAGACTTGCGAACAAGGTGACATTCACGGTCAATCTCAGCACGTCGAGCTCGGTTCCCGCCGAACCGATGTCATCCTGAAGCCTGCTCCGGAACATCAGCTCCAGCAAATTTGAGATCTCCACCCTTGTGAGCAGCCAGGCGCAGAACAAGCCGACCGCGAGTCCGAAACTCGCGGTCGAGAATCCGCGCAGGGTGAAGCCCTTCATCAGCGTTTCCACCCAGATGAAAAACCCGGCCACCCCCAGCCCGCCGAGCAGGCCGGTGACGATGGAAATGTCCAGCAGTCCCTTGGTGCTTAGCGCGATCGCCACGCCCGCAGCCTCACAGACCAACAGGTAAGTCAGCCGCGCGATATTGACGGAAGGATGGGATGCCATGGGAAATCGTCTGGCCCACAGTCCCCGACCCCGGCAAATTCAGCAAGACGAAACGCCCAAACGGCTTGCCTCGGTGCCCCTCCATCTGCGATCCGGTGAGGCGTTCGATCATCACAGTTCATCAAGGTGACTCATTCAAATCGCCCCCGGCAGAATTCAGGCAAAGGCCTTTTCCCCACCACGAGCTGGACGGTGGTCCGATCCCTGTCGGAAAATGAATCCACCTTCCGCATCCTGGCGTGGGAAGATTTCAGCAGCGCTTACTGGAAACCGCTCCATGCCTGGCTGCGCCTGCGCGGAGTCCCCCACGAAACCGCCGAGAACCTGGTGCAGGGCCTTTTCGCCAAACTCCACGCCTCGCCCGTCGCCGTCGGCCAGCTCCAACCGGCGAATGGCAAACTGCGCTCCTATCTGCTCACCTCGCTGCGGAATTTCTGGACCGACCACCTCCGCGAGGCCGCCACGGCACGGCACGCCGGCAGCCGCTTGACGGATGGGGAAATCGAAACCTTTTCCTCGCCGCCCGAGAATGAAGGTGAGATTTTCGATTACGCGTGGGCCATCGCCGTCCTAGCACGTTCCGTCTCCCTGCTCGGCGATGAATACCGCGCCCGCAAAATCATCCCTCTTTATCTGCGTCCATCTGCGTCCATCTGCGGTTTGATTTCTCCAAATTCATCGGTCTTCATGCTTGAACTGGCGGTATCTGGCGTCTCGCCTCACGCCTTTTGCATCCGGCAAGACGCTCCGGCTAGACCCATCCACTGACGACAGCGACAGCCGATTCCAACCCGGAATCCAGACGGCCTTCAAATCGCGCCATGCACCGCCAGTCCGGCTTTTGCCGCCAATTGTCGCTGGCGTGCGTCGAAGCTCACGAAAAGATCAGGCGCGAGAATGCAGGCGCAAGCCACATGCAGGATGTCCAGCGTGCGGCAGCCGAGTTCCGGCGTGTGAACCGACAGCCGTTGGAAGGCCTTGAAAATCCCGGCCCGGTCCAAATCCGGAAAGTAGTAATGGCCCTTTGCCTTCCGTTCCTCAAACAACGCCGACTGCCGGTCCGAGTCGCTTTGCGAAATCTCCCCCCAGAATACTTTCAGCCGCAGCGCGTTGGTCAGCTCCATCTCTTGCAACTCCCACACCGGCAGCGGATCCTGCTGGGAAGACACCAACTCCTGCACGACCTCGGAATCCGCCTCCAACAAATACAACTTCACCAGCGCGCTGGTATCCAGATAGATCACCAGCGCCCCTCCCGATCCAGATTCACCGTTTCGGATCCGGTCTTCCCGGTGCTCGGCAAGGCCGTCGCCAGATGATCGTCCCACTTCAAAACCTTCCGGGGAACCGCAGGAATAATCCGCACCGAAGGCTTGCCCCGGTTGAGCACCTCGAATGTCTCGCCCAGCGCCACCTGACGTTCGATCTCCGCCCAGTTCGCCTTCATTTCCCTCACCGATACCACTTTCATCGCATCCTGAATACCGGATGTTTCACGTTTTGTCAAACAACCGGATTTCCACTGCGAAATCCGATCAAAGACGCCTTGCAGCCGGAATATCCGAACCGCCTGTCGCTCGCGAAGCAGACCCTGGACGATGACAATCCGCAGGTTTGGATTAAGTGGCTGCCGCGTCTCGCGCCAGACCGTTGCGGAGGCGTCTCGCCCAATGCTGTCGGATTAAGATTTTTTTAACCGCAGATGGACGCAGATAAACGCAGATGAAAATCCAAAATTATCCCGCTTTATCTGCGTCCATCTGCGGTTTGATTTCTCCAAATTCTCCGGTCTTCATGCTTAAACTGCCGGTATTGGGCGTCTCACCCGCGATTCTTACCGATCGCCATCACCATTCGAGATCGGCAAGCGGAAAAATCCCTACGCCGCCGGTTTCCGGAAAGTCCGCCTCATTCGCCGTCAGCAGCCCCTCCATGCCCGCGACCGACGAACTCGCCAGGAGTTGGAGATCATGCAGGCGTTTTCCGCGAATCTCGAATCGGGCTGCCCAACCCAGAAACAACTCACCCGCCTGGAGCGTCTCCGCAATGAGAGAGGCCCTGCGCCGAAATCGGTCGATATTGTAACCAGAACCTTCATCCCGCGCTCAATCCTCATAAATTCCCTCCCGCGACCAATTCCGCACCCCCGGCGTCTTCACGGTCTGGAGCGCAAACTCCCCGGATTCCCCGGTTTCCACCTGCGCCGCCGCTTCGGTGATCAACGCCTTCAACTCACCTTGCAACGAGCGATGATGCCGCTGTGCCCGAAGTTTGAGCTTTTCTATCGTCAATTCAGGAACGTCCCGGATGTGGATGGATTTCATAACGGTATCATAACGGTATCATAATGGGATCAAATGACCGATCAACCCTCAAATCGACAGGCGAGGTCAGGAGGCACCGGAAGGTGATTTCTTAAACAACCGCAGCCCTCCAATTCCCTCGTCTCCAATCTCCAATCTCCTATCCACAATCTGAAATTTTGAAAAATTCTCACCTTCCCCTGTCACTCCTCCCGGGAAATCCCGTTTCCCCTGTTGTCAGCAAGTATCCCTCGTCCCCCGCGCGCCATTTCCCCCCGTGGATTGCCCTCCCCGTCCGGCCGGTTCCTCAAGAGCCGCCCGGGGCGGGGAGAAATCCTCCAGCCCGTCCGACCCGCCAAACAACGCTTCTACCAACGCCTCAAACATCATGAAAAATCATCCCCTCGTTTTGTTCCTCCTGATCATCGCCTCGGGCATTTCCGCCCGCTGAGCACCGGCCAATCGACGACCGGGCGCGACGACCTGAGCGGGACCATCAAGGCGGATGTGAGGATCAACCCTTCCAACGAGATCACCCGCTTCATCATGACCGGCGGGAGGGTGGCGCATGCGGACGAAACCCTGGATCTAACCATCGGCCCCACCCTGTTCGGAACCGCCCGCGTGCTCTTCATCACCCAGGGAGTGGCCTCGCTGCCGCTCACGGATTCCGGGACGGGCGACGTGGTTCCACCCACCGGCACCGTAGCCAATGATGGTCACCGGATGATTTCTAATGAAGGCCTCGCGACGACCCGCTATATGATCGGCGGTGGCACGGTGTCCGGGGGAGGTGCGGAATCCCGCTTTGAATCCAGACAATACGGCGCTTTCCGGGGTCACCTCGCTCACAGCGACCGAGCTCCAGCCGGGCGGATGGTGGAAGCGGATGAGGATCGTCCTGAGTCACCAGCGGAGTGTGACGCGGACGTTTCCGGTAGCCGCGAATCCGCTGGTTCCGGCGGGGACCACCTACTCGGTGGGCGAGGATGGTTCGTTCGCGGCATGTGGCGAAGGGATTTTTCCCGGAGACGATTTCATCGCTTGGTCGGAAACCGAGCGGGGCGTGACACCCGGAGATTTCGCGGACGTTGATCCCGCGACCGGCCAACCGTTGTTAGTGATGTATGCGCTGGGGGCCGGCTCCGGCTCATGGACGCTCCCGCTGGTCATCGAGCCTGGGTTATCCCGCGCCATCCTACAGCTTCCATCAGCCACAAAAACTCCGGTGAAATGGGAGTTTTCCGATGATCTGCGCGAAGGAAGCTGGCATCCGCTGCCCGGAGGCCTGATCCACGAAGGTGCGACTGGAAATCAGATCCTCAACCTGCCCATGGGGCAAAATGGATTTCTCAGGGCGTTTGTTCCGGCTCCTTGAATTCCTCCGGACGGTTCACTCCTGCTCTTTGGCCGTGGCCTTGACGTCGGATAGGGCGGCAATGAAATCTCCGAGAATTTCCGCTGGCACCATGATCGTGTCCCGATTTCCACCGATATCCTCGGTAATCTTCGCGACCAACCCCACCGGCCTCTACCGCATCGCCGCGAAGCGGGATTTTTGATGGAGCGGACACCTTGTGATTCAAGTATCAATACCTGCCCTTGGGCTTCGATTGGCAGATCCCACAGCAGGAACGAGTCAACTCGCTCAACGCCGGGGCGAATGCCGCCGGACTCTATTTCCCCGCGCAGGTTCAAGCGCTCCATTCGGGCGTCCCGTTGATTTCCCGCAATCCCGCCACCGGTCTTTTCAAGCTGACGATGGATTGGAAAAAGGCGACGGATCTGACGAATTTCTCGGATTTCCCGGCAGCACCGGCGGAGGTCTCCGTCAACGCGCAAGGCGACATCGAGTTTGAATTCAGCTCGCCGGACAGCGCCGCGTTCTTTCGGGTGGAGGCGGAGTGACCCAACGAGGAAATTGAACCGGGAGATCCACCGGCGGATCCCGGACGATCCCCCGGGACGGACGATGGATTGAAGAATTTTGAGAGGAGAGAATTTTGAGGCGGTTAGCAGCTTGCCGGATCGCGGCGTGTGGTTCATGCTTTGGCCATGGCCGGAAGAAAGTCGGAAACGCCCCGCCGTCGCCGCAGTGCGTGTGCGGATGCGGCGTTGGGAGCTGAGATCGAACGGATCAGACGAATGACAATCGAGGAGCGGGTCAAGGCGGCGCTCTCGATCCGGGAGCGCTTTGCCTGGCTCACGGCGGCAAACAATCCTAAATGAACCATGTCCGACGCCGAGAGCCATCTGCGGGCGGCGGAGCGTGTCGCTTCCTTGCTTCTCGGTAGCGGCGTGCCCGTAGTGGTCATCGGTGGCGTCGCGCTGGCTGCCCATCGCTACGTGCGCCACACCGAAGATATCGATTTGGGAGTCGATGCGGATGTTCCGAAAATGCGGACCCTTGCGACCCTCCTGCGGGAAGAGGGTTTCGTGGTCGATTTCCACGAACCCGATGGGGACGATCCGCTGGGTGGAGTGATTGATGTCTCCGGCCCGTTCGGTTTGGTCCAGGTGGTCAGTTTCGCAGACCGGTTTCCGGCGGTGATCCGGGACGCACTTGCGGGTGAGGATGCACGCATTTGCCCCGGCAGCGAACTCCGCGTGGTGCCTATCGCCCAGCTTGTGGCCTTGAAACTTTACGCAGGCGGGGCGGGGTCGAAGTCGGACATTGTCGAGCTGCTGCGCCGCAATCCGGAGGCGGACCTCGACGCGATCCGGGAGACCTGTCGGCATTACCGCCTCCGTGGTCTGGATGCGCTCCTCGCTGAGTTGGATTGATCGGCACATGGTGAATCAAACGTTCATCAGCCACGAAGGCTCCGGTGAAATGGGAGTTTTCCCATGATCTGAGCGAGGGAAGCTGGTCACCGCTGCCAGGCGGGTTCATCCCGGAGGGGTGCCTCCGGCACCAGGTGGTTCCGGCTCCACTATCTCCGTCGCATCTCCAGCGGAAAGCCCGGGATCTCGCAGGCGTCTTCCATCGACTGGAGCTGTGGTATCGGTGGAGGAATCGTCAATGGTCCAGGGGACGGTATCCCAAACTCCCGTGGGCAGGCCGCGATCAACATCAGACAAGATTGAGTTGAGCCATTCCGCCACCGTTGCCGGGTCGCTTACTGCGAAAGATGCCACGAAATAACTTGCCGATGGACTGTCCAAGTTCAAATCAGTGACTGCGTCTCCCAAGACGATGAGCGAAGCGGGCGAGGTGCCGGGTCCGAGAATGATGGTTGACGAGATATTCGAGCTGCCAATGTTTCCAGAGCCATTCAAAGTCAAGCAGCCGGTCGCGCCAACGGAACCGCTTGTGTCAATGGTGCCGACCTCGGTCACGACCACCGGGTCCGGCAGCTTGATTTCCTCCACCACCACCGGTTTCCGGATGATCTTGCCGGGGAAGAGTTTCATAAGGTCCCGTTTGCCATCGCCATTCGGGTCCGGGTCCTTCGCGTTGGGAATTCCGTCGCCATCGATGTCCTTTTCCCTCGGGTCATTGTTAGAAAAACGATCTCCCAGGTATTGACCCTTGAATGGGCCTCTCAAGCAGACTCCGCCGTCCACATTGCGGTCCTTTTTGTTGGGGATGCCGTCGCCGTCCACATCCCGGTCCAACCCGTTCGGGATGCCATCCCCATCGAGATCCCGGGTCCTGGCAATCGCACTGGCCGAACTCATGGAAGCGATCAGCAACGTGGCGATCGCCAATCCTCTGGCGGATGTGGAGCGGGAAATGATTTTGGGATTCATCCGTGGCGGTTAGGTATGGGCCGGACACTGAGCGTTTCCGAAGGGATGTCAATCTGTGAGACGAGGGAGGAATGTGTCCTGACTGTCTCAGTCGGGAGTCGATGTGAAATGTGCTGGCAACACGGCGTGGCGGCGATCAGGTCGCCGCGAGCCGACGCGCGGTTGGCGCGGCTCATCGCAGCGGATTCTTCCCCTCGCGGGCGGGCATTCGTTGGGGCGGGAAGCGGCGGCCGGTGATCGCCGCTACATTTCACCGCGCCGCCACGAGATCATACCCACGCCGGTCGCCGATGGTGTTGTCGGTGAATTCGCCGATGGGGATGGATTCATCCACCATGACGGAGCCGTCGATTTCCGGGACGTCCCACCCGCTGCGGTTTTCGTGTAACGAATCACGCGGTTTGTGGTAGTAACCCACAGGTCGGGCGCCCGAACAAACCCATGGAAGCCCCGAGGTGGATCATCGCGCGGACATCTACGCCCTCGGGGTGGTGCTTTATGAAATGCTAACCGGCGTGCGGCCCGGCAAGGATCTCGTCGCGCCTTCGCGAAAGGTGGCCATCGACGTGAGGCTCGATGAAATGGTCCTGCGCGCGCTGGAACATGCACCGGAGCGCCGCTATCAGACCGCGGGCGAGTTCCGCACGGTCGTGGAGACGATGGCGGGAATGCACGAGCCGGACGGTGCCGATTCAAAATCCGGATCCGGCGAAGGTGCGACTCCCGCGCTGCAGAAGATCCGCAAACCATCGCGAAAGAAGAAGGTGAAATTCCTCCTTTGGGACGGCACTCCGACCAAGGCATCCCTGTTGGCAATCACCCTGTTTTGTCTTTTGCTGGGTGGTCTGCTAGTCGTGACCGCCGAACCGGCATGCAGGCTCATTTACGCCACTTGGAAAGGGTCCACCGCCTTTGATGCGCAGGAATGGATGGCGACGCAGTCTCTACAGCTTCGGATCCTGCTGGGTCTCGGCGTCGGTGGCATCCTGATATTATTGATCGCCCTCATGGCCCTGTTGCTGGTCAGGCCTTTCTTGAGAAAGGGTTCTACCCCGCCCAAGCGGACATAGACCGATCAATGACGGATTCTTGGATGTTAGGCGGTTTCATTTCCAAAACAAAAAGCGGGGGCTGAGGAGAGAATCGGGGTGGTATACTGCCGCGCGTCAGGTTTTGTGGAATCGTGGCAGCGGTTTCCAACCGCATGCCCCTCTTCCAGTCTTGATCAGGCATGGCGGTTGAAAACCGCCGCCACGCCGCGTCGCGCCAATCAATAACCCCCAAAGTTTTTCTAAGGAATGGCGCAGGTATTCATTGTTACGAATCGCAGGTCGCACCCAGGCCTCGCATGATCGCGAACTGAAATCACGGAACTGCCCGGACAACGCCTTGGGAGGTCGGTTCGTCACATCGGATCGATGGCGCCCAAAGCAATGCCCAGATAATTCATGAGCCATTCCTACGCCAGAACCAGATCGCATCCGGCCGGCGAGCGCGGTTTGGGAATGGAACTCAGTCGTCAAAAGTCGTGCCCATCTTGACCAGCATCCTTCCGCTTTCGAGTTTCCAGAATTCGAGGTGAAGGAAAATGCCTTCGGGCGAATCGCAGCTCACCATTTCCATGGGAGTCGCCGTTCCGCTCCATGTGTGCCGCCAGTCGCCACCGCCCTGTGGGTTTCCGACGATATATGTTGGAGAACGCTGCGGCCAGACGTTCCAACCGTTCACCTTCGGATCGCCGGAGGCGAGCGCCGGAGCCGTACGCGACCGAATGCGGAGCGGGGCGAGAAACTCGGGGATTTCAACCGGATCCATTTCAAACATTGAGTTCACAAAACCGCCACTGATCGGGGTCACGCGCAGCCAGCCATCTCCGCGACATTGGATCTCTGCCGCGGAAGGCGGCAGCCGCACGCCGTGCTCATACTCGGCCCGCTCGCGGGAGTCGCCGGTGCTTTTGGAAATATAGGAAGTGAGAATCACCGCCAGAACGGCGCAGAAAACCACCGCCACCGTGCCTACGACCATCGCCAAATGTCCCTTTTTCATGGAATTACCATGCGAAAAACGGCTCATGATGGCAATGGACAATCCGCTCTTGGCCGCTACGCGGTCGAAGATGCATGGAGTGATGGCAACCCGGCGTGGCGGCGACGTGTTCGTTGACGAAGTTGTCGCGCTCCTGGCGGACGTCGAAAAGATCGGCAAGGCGGACTTTGCTGGAGACCATGCATGACGAGCGGACGATGGGTTCGAGCACGGCGAAGAATGCCTGTTCGGCAGGAGTCATTAGATTTTCCTTCCTCCGCATGAGATCAATGGGATTGGAGTTCTGCACGAATGCGGGCGGAGGCAGCGGCGGTGGCTGCGGGCCCGCTGCCTGGAAGTTGAGAAGTGGCGGTGTGGTGATGCCGGAACGTCTGGATTTGCCGGTTTTACCGCGTGCTTTTTTGGGTTTGATAGCAATCAGAAATGCGCCGATGGCGGAGTGCGCACCTCTCCGCGACCTCCGCGTCTCCGCGTTTCGTTCCTCCTCTAAAACTTTGCGCCCCCTTCGCGACCTTTGCGCCTTTGCGGTTCCCTCTTCCTCCTCCACCCTCCCCGCATGTCCGCCCCGCTGAACCCGGAAAAACGCCGACTGTTACCCACCCACATTTCCACATGAAAAAAATAGGCCGCAACGATCCCTGCCCAAGTGGCAGCGGAGTAAAATTCAAGAAATGTCTGGCCGCGCATTCGTGTTTGGACGGTCAGAGTTCTGCTAGTGAGATCTGGTGGGTCTGTGACCGCTGGCAAGCGCAGGCACCCGCCTTGGACGAACTCCGTGCCGCAATGACCGCCATCGACGAAATTGATCCGGCCAAGCTCGACGCGTTCCTTGAGATGGTCTTCACCGCACCGCCTTCCGAAATCGGTTTCTGGCGCACCTTGATCATGGAGTGCGGAATGAAACACTATCCGGATCTTCCGGGTCTGTTCCGGCGGGTGAGCGCCCACCTTTCCGCCGCTGGACATCCCGAACTACCTTGGCTCTACAATTCAGCTTCGGCCTGCTTGCAAGAGGATCATCCTGAGTCGTTTCCCGATGTCCTGGCCGCCACTCTCGCATTGGATCCCGTCACCACTCCGATGGAATCCCTCGAAAAGCTTGTGGAATGGGCTGACATCATGGGCCGCACGGAAGACTGCGAACGATTGCGCCAGCGCTTCCCCGAATTTCCAGAATACATGCTAGAAGATCCGGAGGAGGAGGAATCCGCCGCGGAGGATCCTGACAATTATCGCAAGAAGTCCGAACCGGAATTCCCACCCGAGGTCAGCGCAGCACTGGACAAGGCGTGGGACGATTTCAATGCGCTCGATTCACCCACCCACGAACAAGGGGAAGCCTTTATCGAGGAACTCCTTGCGCTGCCCCACGAGGCAACGTCATGGAATGACGTGTTCGCCGCAACCCTGGAGAGCGGGCATGCCGACACCTTCAGGATCTTCCACCGCCTTGCCGCCGCGCTTTCTCCCAGCCGGAATAACAATTTCGCCTACGTCTGCTGGGCAGCCGTCGAGGTGGTCGTCCGACTCAAGACACCGGAACGTCTGCCGGAAATCGCCCGCACCTTGCTCGATTTCAATCCCCGGACCTGCGATCCCGATGCGCTTTCCCACATCGCGGATGCCTTGCTGGCGCATGGCTTTGTGAATGAAATGAGCGAGTTGATGACTGGATTTCTACCGAACCTGCGCGAAAACAGGGATCTGATGTCATGGGTCGTGCCGCAGGTCGCGGAAGAGATCTTCCTGTTGCGTCTCGGATCGTTGATTTCCTCAGGCGACTATTCCAGCCAGCCCATCGATCTCATGATCACCGGTCTCCGTGCCGGCTTGGAGGATGACATCTGTGAAAAAAACGCCAGCGTGCCTCTGCTATATCTAACGCAGGACGGTGAGCAATTTTCCCGCGAGCACTTCATGCTCCCCAGTTCCACGAAGAACCGCACCGAGCAGCAACTCCTTTGGAACAAGCACCAGCAGGCGTTTGTCGAAATCGCGCGCGATGAGTGGCTAACCGAAAATCGCGATCCCTCAAGGATCCTCATTGGTTTGCACATGATCCTGCGATCCGTGGAATATTGGCTCAATTCCCCCCGCGAAAAGGGACAGAAATACCCGCTCAATCTACTCGATTATCTCAACTCCGCCGCGATGGATCGGCTTGTCCCGTTAGAATGTCGCGATTTGCTCGGGATCAACCGTGAACGGGCGGGCGTCATGTGCGACGCGTGCCTCAGCCTGATCCGTTGGACCGGCCGGCAAGGATTGCTCACCGAAAAGGAGAGCACAAAGGCCGGGAATCAAATGACACAGATGATGAAACATCTCGAGTTCTGATGCCGGAGAGTTTGTCGAGGATGAGGAGTTCCGGGCCTTCCAGAATGAATTACTCGTGGACCCGGAGCGAGGCGATCTTCTCGTCGGCTGCCGGGGCCTTCGCAAAACCCGCATGGCGCTGGCCGGGAGGGGAAAAAGCGGGGGAGCGCGAGTGATCTACTTATATCTGCCCGAAGATCACATCCTTTACCTCTTCCTACTCTTCAAGAAATCCGACACCGCCAACCTGAGCAAATCACAACGTAACCAACTCGGCCTAATCGCCGCGATCCGCAGGCAGATGAATGTCAGCCAATCGGTCTTCGCGGATCTTCTGAATGTTCCTAAAGCCACCGCAATCTCTTGGGAACGTGGCCTCCGCTCCCCTTCCGGCGCAGCGGTGCGACTGTTACAAATCGCCAAAAACAGTCCCAAAGCCCTGCTGGAAACCGCAGCCCACCCTTAGCATCGCGAGGAGGTGTTCGTAGAGTGGACGCAGTTCCTTCAACCCGTGATCGCCATTTTAGGCATCTCCGCGCTCCTCTCCCCGACCTCCCCGCCTCCGCGTTTCGTTCCTCCAAAAAAAATTTGCGTTTCCTTCGCGAGCTTGGTCCGCAGCGCTCGCCCCGAAAAATCTCCCTCAAAACCCACTGCGGACGAAACCCTCAACGCAGCGGCTTGGGGATTTCGTTGACGGTGTAGAAAGCGAAGTTGTGAAGGAGTTCGCCGCCGTCGCGGTCGCGCAGGGCATCGAGATGAAACTCGTGAACATGGCCCTTGGTGATCTTGTCGAGTTTCAGGGTGGCGGTGAGGCCGTCTTCGGAAAGCGTCACTTGGGTCACCTTGGGCGTCGTCCGGTCGATCTCCGGGCCGCCGTAGGCACCGCGATACGGGTGGGTGAAGGTCGCGAGCTGATAGGTTTCGGGTAGGGAGGCGGTTTTGGCATCGACCGGTTTGGTGAATTTCAGGCGGAATCCGCTGGGGGTGATGTTGATGCGCTCGATTTCGAAAGGAGTTTTTCCCGTCCACTCAAGGCGCTCCAACGCGTAGGGTTTGAGGCCCCGCACCGGCCAACCGCGGTTGGTGCCACCGCTGAGGAGGTTACCTTCCGCGGTGAAATGGACGTTGAGGATGCCGGTGGAAAGTCCTTCCCGGAAGGGATAACAGGCACCTTGCCAGACTCCGTTGATCTGTTCGGTGGTCGCGCGCATGATCAGCGACGCGGTGTAGTCGCCGAGGAAAATCTGGTTTTCAAAGGGACCGAAGCGGCCGCCGCTGCGGTTGATTTCGAATCCGCTGATCGAGCGACCCATGCGGATGTAGGGGAAGATGACGGCGTAGGGCACCAGTTCGGGGATCCTTTTCATTTCTGCCAGAATGGTGGAACCGGACACGGGTTCGGCCGGGGCGGGTCCCATGTTCGGTGCGTATTTATACCAATTGAAGCTGATGGGGTGCCCCATGAAGTCGCCCTCCTTCGGGAATTTCAGGCTGCACGCGCAGTTCCACGGACCTTGGCTCTCGATGTAGCAGAGGGTTCCGGTTTCGTTGAAGCCGACACCGCCGGGACTGCGCAGTCCGCTGGCGATGGGGATGGTTTTTCCCTCCGGAGTGACTTTGAGCAGCCAGCCGCGGAAGAGTTCCTGAGAGTGATAGGAGCTTGAGAGTCCGAGGGCGACGTAGAGATTGCCAGCGGGGTCGAATTTCGAACCGAAGGCGTATTCATGATAGGTGCCGTAGCCCCAGGCATCGGAAACCACGTCGAAGCGGTCTGCCAGGCCGTCGCCGTCGCTGTCGCTGACCTTGGTTAGTTCGGCGCTGTGGGTGACGTAAAGCGCACCATCTTTCCATGCCAGGCCGAAGATTTCGTCGAGCCCGGTGGCAAATAGTTGGTAATCCGGCTGCGGGTTGGCCGCGTCCACTCCGGAGACAAAATAGACATCCCCGTGGCGGGTGCCGATGGCCAGACGCCCGTCCGGCAGGTCGGCGAAGGCTCCGGCCTCGACCACCAGATCGGCGGGGATCGGCAGGCTGACCAGGCGGTAATACTCGCGCTCACGGTCCGCCGTGCCCCAGCGATCACCGACTTCTTCGGCCCGGGCGGAGGCGGGAAGCAGGATCAGCCCCGCGAGGAGCAGTGGCCGGTAACGGAATCCGGCGACGGGGGAAATGTTAGCGGCGTGGGGCATAGTCGATGGTTAGAGTGGAGGTTCCGGCTGGCAGGTCGATGCGGATCAGGAGTTCGTCACCAGCGTTCTCTCCGGCGGCGGGGCGCATGGCGGCGGCGGCCGGAGCGGAACCTCGGCCAAGGGTGAGTTGCAGGTCGGCATTTCTTAACGAGGTGGCCGTGACCTTCTCGATTTTTCCGCTGAGGGGGCGCAGATAAAGCCGGGTGGCCGCGGGTGCCTGGAAGGTCAGGGTCCGGCGGAGCAGGGGTTGGGATCCCTCGCTGAGA
>Ga0163144_10008055_pt1 | contig 22881 bp, 21 predicted proteins | sample OliLak19BULKMAT1_FD_123175 | JGI IMG/M metagenome (GOLD analysis project Ga0163144, IMG submission 123175) | Freshwater microbial mat bacterial communities from Lake Vanda, McMurdo Dry Valleys, Antarctica - Oligotrophic Lake LV.19.BULKMAT1 | ecosystem: Environmental > Aquatic > Freshwater >...
CACAGTTGCGTCTCTGCAGAGCTGCGCTCCGTTTCACCTGCTCCCGAAACAATACTCACAATCTCAACACGTTTCAACCGCATCGAACACTGAAACCCATGCCTCAAAAAATCCGACATCCCTGCCGAATTCCTCCGCCAGACCACATAAAGATTGAATTTTTTGAATCTGCTGTTGACTCTTTTCAAGACCGTCGCTGACACCTTTGTTTTTCCGGTTCCTGACACCTTTGTTTTCCTGGCGCCTTTGTTTTTCGGCCATGACACCTTTGTTTTTCCGGCCAACAGGTCAGCCGCCTGCAAGAACCCGGCTACCGCGAATTCATCACACAACACGGTCTCATCATTGTGGAGGGTTTCAACGATGTTATCGGCCTCGACAATCTCGGCGTCCCCGCCCTTGGCATCATGTCGAACCGGATGACAGAACGCCAGGGCGAGAAGATTGCCCGCCTCGCAACGCAACTGGGGATCAATCGCGTGAATTTAATGTTCCACTGCGAAGGGTCCGGAGTTGAAGGAGCCAGGGAAGCCCTGTGGTTCTTCGCGGAACGTCAGTTCGAGGTCCGACTCGTGTGGTCCCCTGCGATGCACGATGGCAAATATTCCGGACGGCAGCCGGAGTCGTTGTCGCTGGCAGACAAAGGCGAGTTGTTCCAAGCGATGACGGGACGCTCGACGAACGAGGACGCCTGAATTTCGGATGCTCCCGTGTGTCGGACTGACGCACTTTCACTCCGTTGTCCGCCGACTCACGAGGTGATGTAAATCGGAATGGCCCCTCAACCGGGAACGGACCATGCAGCATCATCGTCCCACCTACTTGTCCTGAGGCGATTCAGGTTGCCGCTGTGGCATTCCGAGTTCGGCCAGCAGATCTGTCTCAGTCAACTGCCTTGAGTGGGGCAACGAGGAGTCCGCCAACCTCCAGAATCTCGGATTATGGTTCATCCGCTACCGCAATTCCGGAGGGTTTTCTCCCATTGCGACCCATAAACGGCGGACTCGGATCAGTTGAGGTCGGTTCATTCTCAGCGTGGCAATGGTTGCCGTGCCGGAACCTGTCTGCGAAGTTCCATAGGAACATGGACATTCACGCGCTGGTCGCCTCAGCTTGCTGACGCAGCGTGTAGCGGGCACGTGTCTTAACGATTGTCAGTTGATCCACGCTGGCCAACAGACATTCCAGTTCCGCCTGCCCGGACTCATCTATTTCATTTTCCACGTTCTTCGCCAGCAGTTCGTCCAGACGTTCCTGCGATGCGGGTGCCAGAGTACTGTTTGCCAGCGCTTCCAGTTCTTCGTCGCTCAGGCTTGTGAGTAATTCAACGTCTGTATGCATATGCCGTGCTCCGTGATTACTTTGTCGTCGAGAGCAATGATCCGAATTGACAGTGATTCTGTCCCTGACCAGTTGCACTATTGTCCGATAAGATTCGAAAGTTGCAAGCGCGTTTACACACGCTCGAATTTGCCCTCGACGCGGAAGTTCCGGTTCATCGATAAATGAAGTGCGCGACATAGAAATGGCGGACTCTGGGGGGAGTTGAGCCTGTTTGTGGCGTTAAACCACGGTGATTCGGCCTAGCGGGCCTCGGCAAGTCAGCTTGGGCAACGCCAGGTTTCCACGGCAGCAACACGTTTTGCCCTGAAGGGACAACACAGACCAGAATTGTGGAACCCTTTCAGGGTTCGTGTTCAGATATCAACCTGGGGCGGCGTTCATCCGCATTCGCGGATTCTCTTGCCCCAGGCTGATATGCGCGAGCCTTTCAGGCTCAGTCGCAACACTCACATCTTCGATCAACGCCAACACGTTTAATGCACAAATGTCACCGCGCACTTCATTTGTCGATGAACCGGAATTGTGGCGATTGTCCAGGAGTTCGCTCAGAAATGTGTTCGGTACTCCGCGTTTTCGAATCTCTCTGGCAACATTTGCGAAAAACAGCTAGATAGCAGCTTCAATTCCAGTGCTTTTCCGGCGCGATGACATGGAGGTCACCTGTGCGTAACTCATTTTTGTCGTTTTCACTCCCGCTCATTGGTCAGGAAGAGATCGACGAAGTCGTTGAAGCTCTGAAATCCGGCTGGCTCACATCCGGGCCTCGAACAAAACAGTTTGAGCAGGATTTTCGCGACGCCGTTCAAGCCCCTGCAGCACTTGCACTGAATTCCTGCACAGCCGGACTGCATGTTGCATTGAAAGTGCTGAACATCGGTGCCGGCGACGAAGTCATCACGACACCGATGACCTTTGCGGCCTCCGTCAACGTCATCGAACACGTGGGCGCTACGCCGGTACTTGTCGATGTTGAACCGGACACGCTCAATCTCCAGCCGGACGCCGTCGAACGGGCCATCACGCAGAATACTAAGGCCATCATCGCTGTGCACTTCGCTGGTCATCCGGCGGAACTCAACGCGCTGCGAGCGATCGCCGAGGAATACCATCTGCATCTGATCGAAGACGCCGCGCATGCGGTCGGGGCCAGTTTTGAAGGCCAGCCGATTGGTTCCGGATCAAACCTCACGGCCTTCAGCTTTTACGCGACGAAGAACCTGACCACTGGCGAAGGCGGAATGTTGACTGGTGCCGCGGATCTCCTGGACCACGCGCGTGTGGTCAGTCTGCACGGGATGAATCGTGAGGCATGGAGTCGCTATTCCGCTGGCGGCAAGTGGGCCTACGACATCGTAGAACCCGGGTTCAAGTACAACATGACCGACATTCAGGCTGCGCTGGGTCTGCAACAGTTGAAACGCTTCGATCGCATGCAGGATCGCCGTCGTGAGATTGTTGAAACTTACAACACAGCCTTCGGTCAAAGCGGTGCGTTTCTGACGCCCACCACGCGCGAGCATGTGACAAATGCATGGCACCTGTACGTGCTGCGTCTGCGATCATCGGAACTCACGATCGGTCGCGACCAGTTCATTCAGGAAATGACGGCACGCAATATCGGCACTTCGGTACACTTCATCCCGATCCACATGCATTCCTATTACAAAAACAAATACAACTACGCTCCGGACGATTTTCCGGTCGCGCATGCCGCCTTTCAACACATGCTCAGCTTGCCTCTGTCGCCGTCGATGTCGAATCAGGACGTCGCCGACGTGATTGATGCCGTGCTTGATATTCGAGCCAAATTCGGTTGCCGTCGAGCGGCAGCGTAGGCACTCATGCACAAGTTTTCGCACACAGCTTGTTTAACCGCGTGCCCATCGGGCCGCGTTTTAAGCGCGAAAGCGCGGGGCGATGCCCACGCGGTTAAACGAAGAAACTTATGAATGGGTGCTCAGGTATGCCGTTGGCATGATGCTGCACGCGATATCATAAAACGACGAATGGCAACGGGTGGTGCGGTGCCAATTGTGGACATCGTCCGAAGACGCCGCATTTTCTGCAATGAATCACAGTCGCGGAGCGACTTGCATTCCGGTGAACGCCCTGAACTCAAAACAACGCCTCAAAGCCTCGTCCTTCAACCCAGCGGTCGGCTGATCACACCTTCGGTCGGGCTTGAGGCGGTCGCGTAGAGTTTCCGAGGAATCCGACCGGACAGGACTGCATGGCGACCGGCTTCGCAGGCCTGCTTCATCGCGACGGCCATTCGTAACGGATCTCGGGCACTGGCAATGGCGGTGTTGAGCAGCACTCCGTCGCAGCCGAGTTCCATTGCAAATGCCACGTCGCTTGCCGTCCCGACGCCAGCATCGATGATCACGGGATAGTCCGGATCATTCTCTTTCAGATACTCAAGACAGATGCGGATGTTGTTGGGATTCAGGACTCCCTGACCGCTGCCGATCGGACTTCCCGCCGGCATGACGGATGTGGCTCCGGCGGATTTCAAGCGTCGCGCGGTGATCGGATCGTCGGACGTGTAACAGAGAACCTGAAATCCATCATCGACCAGTTGCTTGCAGGCCTCGACAGTGGCGACAGGATCCGGCAGCAGCGTGCGCGTATCAGCCAGAACTTCCAGTTTGACCCAGTCCGCGCCAGGGTTTTCGAGTCCCCTCAGAATTTCACGACCAAGGCGTGCGACGCGAATCGCGTCTTCGGTATTGAAACAGCCGGCAGTATTCGGCAGGATCGTGTAACGCTTCAGATCGATGAACTCGAGGATGTTGCGACCAGAGGAATCGACCAGGCGCTCCCGACGCACGGCGACCGTGATTACGTCCGAGCCGCTGGCTTCCAGGCATTCCTGCATGAGTTCAAAGGTGGAGTATTTTCCCGTGCCGACAATCAGACGGGAATTGAGAGTGTGAGTTCCCAGGACAAGTGGTTTGTCGGGAGGCAGAACGGTCATTGTCTTTACTTACTTTCATCGTTGAAATTACTGCCCACTTTCAGCCTCCACCCACAAGTGTGACGACTTCGATCGTATCACCCGGCTGTAATCGGCAATCCGAATGCTCCTCGCGCGGGACGACATGGCTGTTGCGTTCCACCGCACAATAGCGATTTTCGATCTGAAGATCATTGAGCAGATCAGCAATCGTCCACGACGTTTCGATCGTGCGAGGTTCACCATTGAGCTGAATTTCCATTTGCGAATGCTTCCAAAGCAATTTTTGCTGGTCTACGGCGAAGTCCGCGTGCCAAATTGTATCGGGACGGCGCGCGATGTGAACCCCGTGGAAGGAGTGTTTTCCCGCCGGACAACTGGTATCGTACTGATTATTTTAGCGCCGCACGCAACAGCCCGAACACCTTCAAGGGCGAGAAATTGTGCTTACGAGAAAATTCGGAAATCATTACATTTCCCCTCGCCGCGAAAAAAACTTCGCGGAATCTGCAGCGATCGTGCGACTTTCTATGCGTAACAACGGACTGTGACATGAATTTCAAACGAGTCATTCTGGCCGGCACTGCACTCGGATTGCTGAGTTGTTTCAGCGGGTGTTCTGCACCCATGAAGTTGTTGAAGTCACGTGCGAAGGCGGAAACCACCTCGGTGGAAACCGATTCTGCGGAAACGCCGGACTCAAAGATGCCGGTGTTGTACACAGACAAGGATTCTCTTCAAAGCGGCACTGGCGTTATGGACGATGACGCTCCGCTGGAATTCACAACCACTCGTTCCGGCCTGAAGTATCGCGTGCTGCGACATTCGGACGACAGGAAACCACTGGCCCATAACACTGTCACGGTCAACTACCGTGGCTGGCTGGACAACGGACGTGAATTTGACAGTTCATACAAAAGCGGCGAACCAATCTCGTTCCCACTGGCAGGCGTTGTTGCCGGCTGGACCGAAGGCATGCAACTGGTCGGCAACGGCGGCATGATTGAGCTTTGGATTCCGTCCGACCTCGGCTACGGCGCAGCTGGCTCACCGCCGTCAGTGCCTCCCAACGCAGCGCTGCATTTCGTCGTTGAGCTGCTGGCGGTGAAGTAAGTGCGTGTAGGATGGACATTCATGTCCGTCGTACGACCGGGAGATGCTGCGAGAGTGAACTACACGATAACACGATCGTCGTGGAACAGGGCAACACTCTCTCACGAAGTCTCGGACAGGAATGTCCAAGCTACAGGGACTTCATCATTCATCAACACCCTGGTTGTCTTCTTCCTGTTGTCGAATAGATTCAATCGCTTCCTCTGCCGAACAAACGACGCATCCCGGCAGTCGGCCTTCCCGGTCGCAGGCAGCAAGAGTGTCCAGGGCTTCGTTGTCTTCCGAGTTTGTCAGTCTGCGTTTCGCTCGATGCATTTTTGCGATCTTCAAACTTTGCGTCTTAAAATTGTCCGATCGATTCCTCACCTGCGGCTGATCCCAGGGCTCCCCAAACTCCATAGGGACTGGGAACGTACTGTGTTGCCGGTGGTGGTGATTCCGAGTTTCCGGTGTCAATGCTGTCACTGATGAATCGGACAGCGCCGTCGCACAGAAGTACACAGACACCTCCGGGATGCCGACTTGTTGCGTTGGTGAAGTACTTGCACGACGGGCTGTTGGGTCCCATTGCCGTTGTGACCGTATACACAGACAAATTCCAACCGGTCGCCCAGAGTCGACCATTTCCCAGGCGATTGCCTCGTCCACCGTAATTCGCTCCAAACTTCGCTCGGCATTGTCGAGGCGAATCGGCATCATCATCGTGACTGCTGTTGCCGAGAAACTCGTCGGGTGATATGACGAGTGCTTTTTCGCTCATCAGCACTGTATGACTGGTCCCATCCGTGATGTCCCGCCATCGACGTGTCTCACCCGCGTTTGGCGAAAACGGGCCGCGAGCAAAGGCACCGCTGGCGGGGCTCCCAAGGACTGGCGAGATTCCCGGAAAGACACCGCACCAATCACCGAGGCTCAAATGATAACTTCGACTTGGCCCACCAAGCCCATTGTCTGTGAACGGAGCCGGAACAGGCGATGAAGGGCAAAGCAAAATCGAAAGATTCGAGGGCGGATGCGGAAACGTGGCCATCCCCGGAAAGCCACCCTGATTCGGAGCGGTCGCGATGGAATTCCACAATGCCGATTGATCGAAGAACGGCAATAGCATCACAATGCCGCTCAGATTGCCCTGATTCGACATTTCTTCCCCATCAGTGCCGCCGTTGTTGGGTGGCAGATGTTGGTGAACTGATTCGTAATTGTGAATTGCCAGGCCAAGCTGCTTCAGATTGCTTCGGCATTGTAAGCACCGAGCCGCTTCGCGCGAACGTTGGATGGCCGGAAGGAGCAATGCCAGCAGCACTCCGATGATCGCCAGACTGACCAACAATTCAATGATCGTGAACCCACGAACCGGTTCTGACCTCTTTATAATGTTCATGTTTAGCATTCCGCTGGTTATGAAAGGCATATGGCTTCTGCATATCTGCACGTGTCGCACTTCAGTTGTAGAGACTGCGGATGCCGAATATTGTCTAAGAGTCTGTCCGGCATAAATTTGGCATGAAACGCAATGAATTGAAGCAAATACCCTCATTTTAACATAGATGGCTCAGTTCGTTATTTTCAATCGATTCAGTTGTCTCCTGAGTTTCCCTTGTAGATCACCACTTTCGGCAAGGCCGCAAAATCACGGTATTTATTTCCGGACAGAGCTATCGGTGCGAGTCTTGAAAAAAATTGATGATTAGGTCGTCTCGATGGGTATCACCTCCAGATTTTGAATCCTGGAAAACTCTCGTGCGTTCGTAGTCATAACTGCGTAGCCCAGGGATAACGCTGTTGCAGCTATCCAAAGATCGTGGTATCCAATCGTAGTTCCCTTTTTAGTAAGCTCTGCTGCAAGGGCGGCGTGAATGCGAGCGACAGAAAGGTCGATCCCAAGGATCGGAAATTGACGCAGCAGGGCCTCGACAAAGTGACTTCTTGCGTTTCGACGCATGACTGTGTCTGCCCGGTGAACTCCCACCAATAATTCCGATGCAGAGGTAACGGCAATGAATCCTGGTCGATCTAGTTGCAACAAGCGTGATTCGACTGAATGACCTCGGCGTTCCCACAAAATAAAGACGCCAATATCGACTACAATTCCCATGGGTCAGAAGTTTCCTTGAAACTGCTGCGTACTGATTCGACGTCCCTGGCAAACGATTCTGCATCCTCACCCAACGACGGAATCGTGGCCATTATCGACGCGAAATCCTTCATCGAAACCGATTTCTTCACGGGGATCAGTTGAGCAATTGCAACCAAACCGTCGGTAAACTCGACCGCAACTTGATCTTTCGTAACGTGACGCACGAGACCAGCCCAGTCGATGTCCAGATTCGAAATGTCTTGCTTTTCCAAAATTCTCTCCCAAAGTGCTGCTCGATAGTTGGAAAGGTCCAAGTATACCCACTTCTCACAAGCAAAACAAAATCGAAAGCAGCCAGGAATTCGGGAGCCATGAGCCAGGAATTCGGGAGCCATGCACATTGATTTGAAAATGCGCGAGATTTGCGGCAGTTACAGTGTCAGTTGGGTTTGGCGATGTACGGGCAAAAATGCAGGAATCGTGAGAACCGGTAATTGTCTTCATGAGTTCAATTTGATCGCCCAGCAACCGGATCTGCCAACTCGATCACACGCTTCCAGAACCGGACGGTGGCGCGTGGCACCGGATTTATTCCTGATTTATTGTGTTGATAAGCGACGATGAGGGATCCCGACCTGAGGACATGTCGGGCGACATTAGTCTTCGCCCTGATTCTCCTCTTCCAGTTGCCGGATGTATTCAATTGCCTCTTCCGCAGAACACACCACGCGGCCCGGCAGTCGGCCTTCACGGTCGCAGGCGGCAAGAGTGTCGAGGGCTTCGTTGTCTTCTGAGTTTGTCAGTCTGCGTTTCGCTCGAATGCCCGCCGTTCCGTCGTGAACGCGCTGTGCCAGTCCGTGATTTTCGATGAGCCATTGAGTTCGCTCAGAGATGTAGCCATTCAGCACGTTCAGTCCGGCGGCAATGTGGTCCAGCGGATCGATGCCCTTGCCGACATCATGCAGCAGCGCGGCGAGCAGCAATTCTTCGTCCCACGGAAATTTTTCGCGGGCCAGTTCGAACACCTGCAGGCTGTGGTACAGCACGTCTCCTTCCGGATGAGAATTACGATCCTGACGAACACGATCCAGCGGCAGCAGCAGTGCCAGAAAATAGTGATAACGCCGATTTTCGACGTTCGGATCGGCGTCGGCTTTAATCTCGCCGTCGGCTGCGACAAGCTGCTGCAGCGACTGACGAATTTCAAAGTCTGTCGGCAGCGCTTCCGGCGGGATATAGCTCCGCGTGAGTGATCTTGCCGCGCGCCATTTCGCCTGCGTGTAGTTGGTTTCCTTGCGCGTACTCATCAGCCGAGCGGCTTCAAAGCAGATTTCACGTCGCAGTCGATCAAGTTCCATGAGGTTCACTCATTATGTTCGGAGGGAATTCGGCGACCGTGCGGATCGGTCGATGGAGCTGCAGTGACCTCGTTCAGGCGATCGCGGAGTTCGCGGTTGGTGAAGTGCTCCAGTTTCTCCGCCTGACCGTGAATTCGATTCACTGCGACGCCACCCTCCGACACCAGATACTGTTCCCACAAGCGGTGCGATCGGACCAGCACCGATCCAAGGTCACGTCCGGCATCCGTCAGACGAAATCCGGATTCTGACCGAATCACATGGCCCTTGCGAACGTTTCGGTTCATCAGCCATGCCGCCAGCCACGGGCGAGACAGCAGCACCGAACTGAGTTTCTGCGATGACACGGCACAATCCCGGGAGCGCTCATCCATTCTGTACAACAACGCAATCAGGTCTTCGGACAGAATTCGCAGCGCGAGTTTCTGCCTGCGCACGATTCGCACGATGACACCGTTGCGAGGCGAGACCAGTGACGCGATAAAGAACAACATCCCTGCACTCAGCGCGATCATCCCGGATGTGCTGGTGCTCTGATATCCGAACGCATGTGGCACCAGGACCGCCGACAGATGTCCGCAAACGGCGGACAGGATCGCGATGACGGTGCTGCAAAAGATCATCATTCCCAGACGTTCTGTCAGCAGATACGCGGTCGCAGGCGGTACAACAAACATGGCCACCACCAGAATATTGCCCACCGTTTCGAAACTGGCCACGGCGGTCACGGCCACGATCACCATCAGCAGATAATGCATCAACCGCGCGCTGAATCCGACACTCGTCGATAACGCCGGATCAAAGGCGCTCAGTTTCAGTTCTTTGAAGAAGAGCACCACGAACAGCAGATTGACAATCGTCACGACCCCCAGCACGATGACTACGCGCGGAATCGGTTGGCCGGCCACATCCAGCGTATCCAGAGGCGTCATTTCGATCGCGCCATACAGCACGCAGCCGGGATCGAGATCCACATGATCCGCCGCCTGCACAATCATCACGAGACCGATGGCAAATAACGTCGTAAACACGACGCCCATCGACGCGCCTTCATCGACGTCGCCGAAATTGCGAATCCATTCAGTAAACAGGGCCGTCAGAATTCCAACAATCACAGCGCCCAGAAACATGGGGAAACTGGATCGACTTTCGCTGACGAAAAATGCCACGGCCAGGCCAGGCAGGATCGCATGACTGATCGCGTCGCCGAGCAGACTCATACGCCGCAACAGCAGAAAGTTTCCGGGCAACGATGCGGCGACGGCACACAGCATCCCGGCCAGCACAATCCAGCCGTCGTAGGCCCATGACCAGTTTTCGAGGCCGCTCATGGCATTCGATCTTTCTCAAAGGGCGATTGCGATTTGTCTGCGGACACCGTCGATAGCCCGGCGGAGGATTCCAGCGGATGCGGGCTGGCGACGACGCCACGCGACGTTCGCTGCTGAGCGAGGAGTTGTTCCAATTGGGCGATGAGTTCCGGTTCCAGCACGTGTTCGATGGCGTCAGCCGCCTGATCAACACGCCCCGGTGCGACATCAGCCTGCGTAATCAGGTACAATTCCCACAATCGATGTTCATGGACTAACCGAGATGCTTCTGCCAGGCCAGCGTCCGTCAGCGAAAGACCGCCGTCATCTCTGCGCACAAGCAGACCGTGGCGGCGACAACGTTCGATCTGCCGCGACAGTCGAAACGACGACCATGTGCGCATCGCCAGCAGTTGAGAAAACGGCATGCTGATTTCCGCAGGATCCGCCGCCGATTCGCGTGTTTCCAGCAGTTCGTACATTCCGCGGAGAAGATGCTGCCGATCGACTGATCGATTCAGTTCCCAGCGCCGCGCGATTCGTACCAGCACACCGCGTGAGCGCCCACAGAGCAGGCTGAAGAAAAACAAACTGCTGCACACGATCACGATCATGGCACCAGACGGCAGATTTGGAAACACGGCGCTCATCGCCGATCCTGCGAGTCCGCCGACACCACCGATGCCGGACGAAATCAGCATCATTCGTTTCAGGTCATGCGTCCAGAACCGCGCGGCTGCGGCTGGGATCACCAGCAACGCGATCATGAGCACCAGCCCGACAGCCTGCAGACCAATAATGGTCACGACGACAACCAGTGCCATTAACAGCAGATCGAGGACCAGCACTGGGTATCCGCGCGCCCCGGCGAAGCCTTCGTCGAAGCACAGCAGCGTGAGTTCCTTAAACAGCAGTGCGATGATGATCACGGAAAGCAGACCGGCGACTGCGATCAATTGCGCATCGCTGGCAATCATCGAAGCCGTCTTGCCGTAAATGAATGATTCCAGTCCCGCCGCATGGCCTGACGGAACCTGCTGCACGATCGTCAGAATGGCGATGCCGGCCCCGAAGAAAACGCTGAGCACAATCCCGAGCGCCGCGTCTTCCTTCAATCGTGTCAGATTACGAATATACAGGATCGCCACCACGCCCAGGGTGCCGCTCAGGGCCGCACCTGTCAGCAAAATCGGCAGCGATTTTCCATCGAGTCCCAGATATGGTGCGAGTAGAAACGCCAGCCCTACACCCGGCAGCGTGGCATGACTCAGGGCATCGCCCATCAGCGCGCGGCGGCGAAGCAAAGTAAAACTTCCCACCAGTCCAGCCGCCATTCCCAGCAGTCCGGTCCCCAGCATTACGACGCGTGTGTTGTAGTCCTGAAGCAGGAGAACTCGTTTCCATTGCCCCCATTCCGGCCATGTGATTGACCGATTGGTGAGTGATTCTGCCACGGCAAGTAACGACGAATGGAATTTGAGATCTGAGATTTGAAATCCGTCTGTGAACACAGTCAGAATCAGCAACACACTCACAGTGTTCGCTCCCGTCGGCGCATGGCTTCGGTGGCTTCATCGAGCAGCGTCAACCGACCGCCGTAGGTGCGTTCCAGATTCTCGCGCGTGAACACGTCCTTCGTCGGACCGCTGGCCACGACGCGCATGTTGAGCAGGACCACCGAATCAAAATACTCCGGCACAGTCGGCAGGTCATGGTGAATGACGAGCGCCGTTTTTCCAGCCCTCCGCATTTCACGCAGGATCTCCACGATGGCTTTTTCCGTCGCTGCATCAACTGCCGCAAACGGTTCATCCATCAGATACAAATCCGCATCCTGAACCAGTGCGCGAGCCAGAAACGTGCGTTGCTGCTGACCGCCGGAAAGCTGGCTGATCTGTCGATTCGCGAGTTCACTGATGCCCACCTGTTCCAACGCTTTCCGCGCGATGTCACGATGCCTGCGACGGACCGGCATACACCAGCCAATTTTCCCATACAGCCCCATCGTGACAACATCGAGCACGCTGATCGGAAAATCCCAGTCCACACTTTCACGCTGCGGAACATAGCCGACTCGATGACGACTCTGTCGGTAAGTCTGTCCGAAGATTTCGACACGTCCCGATGCTTTCGGCACCAGATCCATAATTGCCTTTAACAACGTGCTCTTTCCGGCTCCGTTCGGTCCGACAACGCCGACAAGTTGCCCCGGCTGCACCTCAAGATCGACATCCCAGATCACGGGCTTGCGATGCCAAGCCACGGTCAGATCATTTACGGAAAGCGGTAAAGATGCGTTCATGGCCGCTCCCTGACTGCCGCCAATTTCCCCAGCAACCCGCCCTCGGGAACAGATCCTCCCAGTGCCCGTGCGACGGTTGTGATATTGTGATCAAGCATCCCGATGTACGTTCCTTCGTAAGAACCCTCCGCACCCATCGCATCGGAAAAAAGTTCGCCTCCGACTTTCACATCGTGACCTCGGGATTTCGCGCCGTCGATCAGCGCCAGCATATTCTTCTGCGGCACACTGCTCTCGACAAACACGGCCGCCACTTTTCGTGCAACAAGCAGATCGACCAGTTCATTGATGCGCTGCAAGCCTGCTTCTGATTCTGTGGAAAGCCCCTGCACGCCGACAACTTCCAAACCGTAGGCGCGGCCAAAATAGCTGAATGCATCGTGGGAAGTCACAAGAATCCGGTTGGTCTGCGGGATTGAGGCAATCGATGACAGCCCGTATGCATGCAGAGCTCGCAATCTTGTACGAAGTGGAATGGCGTTGGCTTTGAAGTCGTCTGTATGCGTTGCATCCTGCCCACTCAAAGCGTCCTCAATGACATCAATGCAGTTGGTCCAGGCCGCAACGTCCATCCAGACATGCGGATCAGGATGCCCGCCCGCACCATCCGGTGAAAGCAGCATTTCCGGAGGCAGGCGGCTTGTGATCGCGAACACCGGGAGTTTTTCACGAACTTTGTTGAGCGTATCTTCGAGCCGACCTTCCAGCATCAGGCCGCTCGAAAACACAATGTCAGCCGACATGATCTGCTGCATGTCGTCGCGCGTGGCTTTGTAGAGATGCGGGTCAACACCTGGCCCCATCAGTTGCTTCACGCCGGTGTGTTCGCCACCGATCTGCTTCACCAGATCCGCCACCATCCCGACCGTCGCCAGCACCCTGATCGGCTGTGCGATCTCTGACCCGGAAGTCTGTACAGGGTCCGACGTTTTCTGACAACCCGACAGCAGAACCAAAAGCAAGACAGCAAAGAATCGGAGGCCAGACCCTACATCACGCCCGCAAGACGCCGAGGAAACAGGGGAGCGAGCGGTCTGCATAAAAACCATTCCAAACACGAGGGGGCTTCCATTCTTTCTGAATGTAGCCTTGGCTACAAATCGCACAGACGAAGTCTATCTCCGCACCAATCGTGGTCAAGCAGAAGATTCATGCGAGTGGAATGTCTCACGAATCGGAAGTTTTCCGTCCGTTTTCATCTATCACGCTCTCGGTTAAGGATGGCACATCCGTTTAACCGCCTGGGCATCGCCCCGCGTCGGGGAATCCATGCGCGAGATGCTGCGCGCGGCCCGCTGGGCACGCGGTTAAACAAGCCAATACCGACCAACGGCTTCATTGCTTCAATTGCGCCTGAAACCACGCCCGCACGATCGTCTCGGCATTAGAAACGTCGCCTGGCTCGCGATCGAGTCGTGCCAGATGCTGGGCGCGGACCAGTTTACGGATCACTGAAGCCATGGATGAATCAGCACCTGGATCGAAGACATTCGGATGCACGACGATGCAGTCCCATTCCTGATGGCCGAAACTGAGTGACCAGTTCATGATCCATGAGATTGCATGCACACGCTGTTCATCATTCTCTGCGGTAGCGGTGGCGGGGATGGTGAGCACAACGAGATCCGGTTTCATCGCGCGGACGAGGTCCTTTGCGTCCTGTTCCAGCCGAGCCAGTGATTTTCCGGCAACGGGCCAGGCAGTCACTTCCACTTTGGCGCCGGGATCGTGTTGCTGGATGGCCGATTCCATCATGGCTGCGATGGGTTCGATCGCAAGGACCCTGATGGGATTGCCGGCGGCCAGCAGCGCCTGAGTTCTGATCAGTGCGGGCGGCGGTTCAATGGCATCAAGAGAAGTCTCAGAGCCACTGATGGTGCGACAGAGTTCCTCCGCCATGCGTTTGTGACCGTCCATGTTCGGATGAATCTCATCACTCATCGTCAGACGCCATGTCCAGGGGGCTCGGGACCTGAGCCGTTCGCATGCCGCATACTGATCACAGACAGGAACCGTTTTCTTGCGCCCCACATCGCGAATCATGTCGCAGTATTCTGTGAGCCTGCTGATGGGTCGACCGTCGGTGTTGATCACCGCATTCGGCGTGCAGAGGACAACCAGGCATTGTGCCGCGCGGCAACGATCAATCAACTGTTCAAGGTTGGCGCGAAACTGCTCCGGTGGCACGCGTGTCACATCATTCAGTCCAAAGCTGATCGTGACGAGAGTGGGATGATGTTGCAGGACATCCTGCTCAAGTCGCACCAGGCCATCGGTTGTGGTGTGGCCGCTGATTCCCGCGTTGATCACACGAACCTGAGACGAGGGATGAGCCTGCCTGAGGCCCATCTCCAGCATCTCGGGATACGCTCGATGACCGCCCGTGTGATAATAGACGCCTGTGACGCTGTCGCCGAGACAGACGATCGTGGTTTCTTTGTCAAAGGCACTGAGTACCGGTGCAGGGTATGTCACTTTTTTTGCATTGAGCTGATCAAACACAAACTGGAACGCCGCAACCGTGTCGTCATAGTTTGTCTCATGACCACCGTTGGGTCGGTGTATTGAGAGCATGCGTGTGCCCTGCGTCTTCAAGGCCGTCAGCAGTCTCAGCGTGCTGTCCGGAGGCACGAGCGTATCGTTGCTTCCCGTGGTTGCCGCGACGGGCATTGTCAGACGTTCAGGAAACAGCTCAGCCGAACGTTCGCGGTAGACTTCTGGTTTTTCCGTCTTCGTACCTCCGTACGACTCTGCGATGGCATCCGTGAAATTCGGGTATTCCATCAGGTTGGCAGTGCCGTTGAGAGCCACGACACCATCCACGCAATCCGGATGCATTGCCGCAAAGGCCAGGGCCGAAGTCCCACCCATCGAACTGCCTGAGATCACCACATCGCGAATTCGAAAGCGACCGCTGAGTTCATCGAGCATCTGCAACAGATCTGCCTCCGCGGCTGGTCCCATCCAGGACGTTTTGGCTCGATAGTCGGGTGAAACAAAAATCATCTTCCGCCGCGCCGCCATGTCGCGGGCTCCCTGACATTCAGGTCGCTTGTCCACGGCAAACTGCCATCGATCCGATCCGTGCCCATGCAGGGCGATCATCAGGTCATGTGGAGCATTCAGGTCAAATTCGTCCGGCAAAAGGACAACATAACGCTGCTCCGTGCCGTCGGTTGCTGAAGTGAAGGTAACATCCTCCGGAATTTGAAATCCCTGAGCGTTCGTTCCTGCCGCGCTCAACGACCACACCAGGCTGGCTAGAAAAACAGGGACTTTCAACATGGTGATCTCTTCGTTAAGGAAGATACTTTTCAATCCGAATTGGCTGCCTGCTGCAGCCACCGGGCAAGGTCTCGCTGCAGCAGGAGCACGTTCTGGAAGCGGTCCCACGGTAATTCCATTCCGCCTTCTCCGGATTCGTCGTGTTCCGCTGCCGAGAGAATGACGTTCTGAAGTTGTTCATGAATACAGGCGAGTACGTCTGACATGCGGGCCTGCTGCAGCGTCGTGAGATCCGCAGGCAGCGGTGGACGTTCACTGTGGAACAATGGTGTCACCATACTGTCGCTGTTGATGTTGTCGGCCAGACTAAACTCGGCGTCCGGCGATCCGCCAGCCGGCATCGATCGTCCGTGCGGCCCCAGCAGCGGCAGGAGGGCCTCAATCCTGACGCCTAACTGATGCGCTCGTTCTGCAATCTCTGCATCGCTGCCGAACAACAGCGTACAGCGTCCCAATTGCAGATGATCTCCTGGACGCAGTATCCGCAATTGAACGGGATGCCCGTTGATGCGACTGCCATTGGTGCTGTTCAGATCTGTAAAGATCACATTCCCATGATCGTCCTGAAGTTTGGCGTGCAGACGACTGATCCGTTCGTCATTCAACTGTACACTGTTCACTTCTTCGCGCCCGATGGTGATCGGAGTTTGAAGGTTGCGAAAAATGCGGCCGCGTTCAAGGCCCTCAAGTACTGACAGTGTGACGCTGGCCATTGCAGGGTATAGTCTTTGACGAAAAACAGTTCAGACAAATCGCCGGATGGCTCACAGTCCGAGAACATCTGCCATCGAATACAAGCCCGCACCCTGTGAAACGACGTACTTGGCTGCGGCCAAAGCCCCGTAAGCGTAACTGTCGCGGGTATGACCGCGGACGGTCAGGTCGATCGTTTCGCCCATCATCCCGAATACAATCGTGTGTTCACCGACATTGTCACCAGTCCGCACGGCATGGTAACCGATCTCGTTCAGCGGACGCTGTCCAACCCGACCATCGCGTCCATGAACGTGTCGATCCTGACCCATCTGCTCCGCCACAATCCGACCGAACTGCAACGCCGTGCCACTCGGTGCGTCTTCCTTGAATCGATGATGCCGTTCAATAATCTCGACATCGACGCCGTCCGCGCTGTTCCTGAGAACGCGCGCGGCTTCGGAGACCAGTTTCATCACCAGGTTGACTGCGACACTCATGCTGGGCGACATGACAATCGGGGTAGACTGCGCGGCCGACAGCACAGCATCCCGGAGTTCTGCTGAGATACCGGTCGTCGCGATGACGAGCGGTATACGGCGACTCTCGCACAGCGGCAGCACAGATTGCAGCCCGTCCGGTGTCGAGAAATCTATGATAACATCGACATGCTCATCCAGAGCCGCAGTGATCAGAATCCCGGCGTTACCAGAGCCGGCGACTTCTCCGGCATCGCGACCGAGAACCGGGCTGCCTGACCATTCCAGCGCTGCCGCAAGCGACAGATCAGGGTCGTGCATGGTCAGCGCGACAATCCGCTGTCCCATTCTTCCCCCGGCACCATTCACGCCGACTTTGAGCGGCATACTGTAAATCCCTGATTGTTTGAAAACGCGGTTTCCTGATCCAGTTCATAAATCCGGGACCGTCGCACTACTTTCGGTGATCGATGGCCACGTAATTGCGTTCCGTCGCACCGGTATAAATCTGTCGAGGTCGATAGATGCGGCTGACGTCTTCGTCACGTTGTTCACGCCAATGAGCCAGCCAGCCGGGCAGGCGACCAATGGCAAACATCACGGTGAACATGTCCGTTGGAATTCCCATCGCACGGTACAGAATGCCGCTGTAGAAATCGACGTTCGGATACAGTTTGCGGCTGACGAAGTAATCGTCTTCCAGCGCGACTTTTTCCAGATTGCGGGCGATGTCCAGCAGCGGATCGGAGATTCCCAGTTCGTCAAGTACCTGGCCTGCCATCTTGCGAAGAATGGTGGCCCGAGGGTCAAAATTCTTGTACACGCGGTGACCAAAACCCATCAGTCTGAAATCGCTGTCTTTGTCTTTGGCCTTCATCACGTATTTCTTGTAGTCGTCTCCGTCGTCGTGAATCATCTGCAGCATTTCCAGCACCGCCTGATTCGCTCCACCATGCAGCGGCCCCCACAGCGCACAGATGCCTGCGGAAATGGACGCGAAGATGTTGGCACGGCTGCTGGCCACGATGCGCACCGTCGAAGTGCTGCAATTCTGTTCGTGATCGGCGTGCAGGATCAGGAGCATGTTGAGCGCCTTCACCAGAACCGGATTGATTTTGTATTCCTCCGCCGGCACGGCAAACATCATGTTGAGAAAGTTGGCACAGTACGGGAGATCATTGCGAGGGTAAATCGTGGGCTGACCAATCGACTTCTTATAAGCGTATGCTGCGATCGTGCGAACCTTTGCAATCAGGCGCACGATATTCACGTCAGACCGGTCGTCTACTGTGCCTGGATAGTAGGTCGACAACGAAGCCACCATCGCCGAAAGAATGGCCATCGGGTGCGCATTCGGTGGAAAACCTTCGAAGAACTTTTTCATGTCTTCGTGGATCATGCTGTGATAGGTCAACTGCGCCCGGAAAGCCTTCAGTTGTTCAGCCGTTGGCAGTTGGCCGTAGAGCAGCAGCCAGGAGGTTTCGACAAAATCCGAGCGCTCAGCAAGCTGTTCGATCGGATATCCTCGATACCGCAGAATCCCTTTGTCTCCATCAATGAACGTGATGGAACTCTGGCAGGCACCCGTGCTGTTAAAGCCAGGGTCCATCGTGATTGCGCCGGATTGACTGAGCAGTTTCGTGATGTCAATCGCCGTCTCATGTTCCGTGCCACGAATCACCGGCAGTTCGTACGATTTCCCATCCAGACTCAAACTGGCCGTTGACATATCACAATTTCCCTGCGAGCAAAATTTGTTGGAGAAAACAAGGTCTCAGGACATCAGCCAGAACCGTACTGAAACCGTACGATTCGGATTCCGCAAATCGAATTTCTGAAATTTACCCATGGTATCATTGTATCGGCGGTGCCGTCAGACTGCGCGAGTCTGAGACGAGAGTTTGCCAGGAAACGTTATCACGAGCCGCTCAAAAGTAAACTCAACGGCGATTCCTGGTCTTTTTTGAGAGCAAAAGTGCAGTGCATCACTTGTTTCCGGCATCTGCGTGTCGGCGGAGTGACAACGCCGTGCGATCACTGCATTTTCGGCACATGCAGCCACTCCCGGTCGTATGCAGCGGCGGAGTCTGCTTGTGTCGATGCCGGCGGGGCGATGATTGCCTGAGTCAGTGAGCGTCGGTGAGATTCTGCATCCATGCGATCTGTCAGGGCAGGATGCGGAGGGCCTATGCTTTGCGACCCCGAACGAAATGTCGGGAACTCACCGCCAGTTCCATGATTGGAAAGAGGACATTCGGCTATGCGTACGATTGCAGTGATGAATCAAAAGGGTGGCGTCGGCAAGACGACATCGAGTGTCAACCTTGCAGCCGCACTGGCGCGCGAAGGACGCCGCGTCTGTCTCATGGATCTTGATCCGCAGGGCCATGCGTCGTTTCATGTCGGTGTCGAAGCCGGGCCGGAAATGCCGACTGTTTATGACGTCTTCACACAGCAGGTGACGCTGGACGAAACGCGGCAACTGGTAGGTGAGAATCTGTCGCTGGTTCCGGCAAACATCGATCTGGCTGCGACCGAAGTGGAGCTGGCCACCGCGTCCGGTCGCGAATTCTTCCTGCGCAATTCCATGCAGCACTGGAAGGAACAAAATCGTTTCGATTATGTCGTGATGGATTGCCCGCCTTCGCTGGGCATCCTGACCATCAACGCATTGACGACCGCCAGTGAAGTCTTCATTCCGCTTCAGCCACACTTCTTCGCACTCCAGGGACTCTCAAAACTCTTTGAAACAACAGCACTGGTCACGCGGCGATTGAATCGTGATCTCCGCGTCACAGGCATTCTGATGTGTCTGTATGAATCAGGAACGCGTCTGGCCGCCGACGTCACTGAAGACCTGCGGCTGTTTCTGAGCACAAGTGACAGCAATACTCCGTGGGCGACGGCTCAGATTTTCAAGACGCGCATTCGTCGCAACATCAAACTGGCCGAAGCGCCAAGTTTCGGCCAGTCAATCATTGACTATGCTCCGACCTGTCCTGGTGCCATCGATTACATCGCCATGGCCCGGGAAATCCTCGCGATGGAAGCTCAGATCGCTGCAACCTCGAAGCCGTCCGTCACCCGCGCTGCGTAACCGATGTTGATTATCACTCTTTCGGTTCCGGCGCAACGATTGTCTGCCGATCACGAAGCTGCTGCCAGCTGATGATCTCGATCCCCATGGCTTCAATTTCCCGTTTCACAATCCGGCATGGTCACAATCCCGAATGCGTTGACAGGAAAAAAAGTCTGGTCCGCAGGTTCGCTGAAAGGCTGCTTCGCGGCAAGTGTCGTCAAGGATTGATGCCGCCGCAGATTTGGCGGATCTTGTTCTGGTCGCGACTGGTGTTATCTGGAAAGGGATTTTACGGACCTTACGGGCCCAATTCGAAAATCACCCTTGCCTTTCACTGCGATTCAAAGCATGATTTGTTTTAAAAATGGTGACCCATTTTTAAAAGTCTCGTGACTCCCGGAAAGACTTCAGTGTCCGAATTCGTCAACAATCACAGAACGCTGCAGCAGGTTATTTGCCTTCTGATTTGTGTCTGCGCCTGGCGTGGGCCAGTGCCTGTGTTGCACGATCATCATGCACTGACCGACTCGGGATTGCAGGAAAGACACGCTCAGGCGTTTCATGATGGGCAGCCGATCGACGAAATCGTGGGTTTGCACTGGCATCTGGCATTTCCTGAAGACCTGACCGGCGATCAGTGCCCTGTTCGAGACGAAGCGACATCAGAACTGCCACTGTTTGCGTGTGCGTCGGCAGCGCTGTCCTTTGGATTCTCAGAAGCTCAGACGCTGCAACTGAACCTGCGTGCGAGTGGGGACTACTTCGTTTGTGACGTCGTGATTCTGAATCATGTACCTCTGCCGGCCATGGCCACGACCGCGCCACGTTCGTTTCTGCAGACGCTGCTCAGCGAAATTCCGCTTTCGGCAGTGACCGGCGTTTGCCTGGTTTAGACGTGAATCTCTGTGTGTCGCCGATGATCCGGCGAATCTTGCTTTGCGTATGCTCAGCCGCGAGGCTTTGAGCCGCAGGTTTTCACAGAGGTGCTCAAGCCATGAAGTCACGTATACTCATCGGTGCTGTTGTTCTTACAGTGGCAGCGGTCGCCGCTTATGGTGGACGCCGTTATTTTTCTGCAGCAACATCTTTCAGTATTGATCCGTCTCCGGAAGCGGCTGACGACGTCGCAAAGACAAGTGATCCGAAGTCGGTGAAATTGCCGCCGGATAAGCTCAAAGCCGCCGGCATAACCCTGACCCAGGTCGTGACGGCGCTGCTGCGTCCGGAGAACGACGTTCCGGGCCGTCTGAAATACGATGATCGACGACATGTCGAAGTTCGCACGGCGACACCTGGGATTATTACGAATGTCTGCGTCAATCCCGGCGATCATGTCAAAGCCGGCGACGTGCTGATTGAACTCAGCAGCTCCGAAGTCGGCAACGCGCGAGCCGATGTGCTGCAACGAACTTCGGAGTTGAAACTGGCGACAGAAAACCGTGACTGGGAAAAGGAGATCTGCGATGGCCTCGCAAAACTGTCGGCGGCCATTCGAGATCGAGTGCCTATCGAACGTATCAAACTGGAATTCAGGGACGTTACGCTCGGCAAGAACCGCGAGCAACTTCTTTCGGCCTACTCCGACGTATTACTCGCCGAATCACTCGTTAATGCTGTCCAGGAAAATGCCGGGAGCGGCGTCGTGTCCGGGCGGATCATCGAAGAACGCATCAACAGCCGTGACAATGCCGAAGCCACGCTGCTGACGGCACTGGAGAGTCTTACGTTTACAGCCAACGTCAGCCTGCGGCATGCGGAAACACAAGCAGACGACCTCGAACGGAGGCTCAGCATCAGTCGGCAGGCTGTGCAGACGTTGTTGGGACAAAGCGCAGCGGATGAGACACCAGCGGCAAAAAATGGCACCGGCACGAGCGTCAGCCGGGAGGAGATTCCCGAATCACTGTCGCTCGTGCAACTGCGAGCTCCGTTTGCGGGAACGATTGAACGACGTCTGTTCTCTCCGAGTGAACGAGTTGCCGCAGGCGACGCGGTGCTTACCCTGGCCGATACTTCCACCCTGTGGGTCTATGCCGATCTTCGCGAACGAGAATGGAAGGCTCTGGTCCTGAAACCGGGCGACGAAATCCGGGTCGAGCCGTCAACACCGGGTGCCAAACCGCTGGCGGCTCGTGTGCATTTTGTCGGACGAGAAGTGGACCTTTCGACGAACGCAATTCCACTGGTGGCCGTGATCGACAATATCAACGGCCAATTGCGCCCCGGTATGTTTGTGCAGGTTGCCGTCCCGCTCGCCGAATCGCGGCAGGCCTTGACAGTGCCGGAATCATCTGTCCTTGAACACGACCAACGGACGTTTGTTTTCAGTCCGGGCGATGACGGCAGCTTTCGTCGAATCGACATTATCCCCGGGCTGCGCGTGGATGGAGTTGTCGAAGTGATCTCGGGACTGGCTGAGGGTGAGCAGGTTGTGACGAGCGGCGGTTTCTACCTGAAAAGCGAAATGCTGCTGGACGGCGAAGAGTAACGTGGCCATGTGAGGTGAGCGGCTGGGCGTTAGCCCTCCGAGTACACCCTGATGCCTGACACGGAGGGCTGACGCCCTGCCGCTCGCCAAAACAAACTTTCTGACGGTAAGAAACCATGCTCGCTCAAGTCATCAAACTGACTCTTGAAAATCGCTTCCTGGTTCTGACTGGAACAGCCCTGATGGCCGTCGCCGGTCTGAACGCGGCCCTGCATCTGCCGATCGATGCAGTCCCGGACATGACGAATGTTCAGGTGACAGTCATGACCGATGCCGGCTCACTTTCGCCGGTTGAAGTCGAACGCTACGTGACGCAACCGGTAGAAGTCACGATGGGTGGACTGCCTGATGTCGAGCAACTTCGTAGTGTTTCAAAATTCGGAATATCCGTCGTGAC
>Ga0163144_10008057_pt1 | contig 22875 bp, 27 predicted proteins | sample OliLak19BULKMAT1_FD_123175 | JGI IMG/M metagenome (GOLD analysis project Ga0163144, IMG submission 123175) | Freshwater microbial mat bacterial communities from Lake Vanda, McMurdo Dry Valleys, Antarctica - Oligotrophic Lake LV.19.BULKMAT1 | ecosystem: Environmental > Aquatic > Freshwater >...
TAAAATTGTGCCAAAAGTACAAAAATAAACTTTTTTAGTAAATTTTAGTAAATTGATTTGGATTTACTTCACACATTAAATTGTAAATAACGTCAAAAACATCATCAGCGTTTGGTTTACTAAAATAATCTCCATCGCTACCATAAGCTGGTCTGTGTTCTTTACTTGCAATTGTAATGGGTGCAGAATCTAAAAACTGATATCCTTTTTGTTCTTCAATAATTTTTTGCAAAATATAAGCACTAGCACCGCCTGGTACATCTTCATCTAAAACCACCAAACGGTTTGTTTTTTGTAATGATTTAACGCAATCGTAATTTACATCAAATGGTAATAAAGTTTGTAAATCTATTAACTCAATACTAATATTAAATTTTTGTAAAAGTTTAATTGCATCTTGCGCTATACGAACCGAGCTACCATAAGTTACCAGCGTTATATCAGTTCCTTCTTGCAATACTTCAGGAATTCCGAGAGGAATTTTGTATTCGCCAAAATTGCTTGGTTGCTTTTCTTTTAAACGGTATGAATTTAAAGGTTCAATAATTAATGCTGGTTCGTCGCATTGCAATAAAGTATTGTAAAAACCTGAAGCAATTGTCATATTTCGTGGCACACAAACGTTTATGCCACGGCAAGCGTGCACAATCATCCCCATTGGCGAACCACTGTGCCAAACGCCTTCTAAACGATGTCCGCGTGTGCGAATAATAACTGGTGCTTTTTGTTTGCCTTTAGTACGCCATTGTATAGTAGCTAAGTCATCGCTCATTAATTGTAAAGCGTACAATAAATAATCTAAATATTGAATTTCGGCAATAGGGCGCAATCCTCGCATTGCTAATCCTATAGCCTGCCCCATAATTGTAGCTTCGCGAATACCTGTGTCAAAAACGCGATGCTCGCCGTACTTTAATTGTAAACCCTCTAAACCTTGATTAACGCCACCAATTTTACCTGAATCTTCACCAAAAATCATTACTTCAGGATATTTATTTAAAATAGCGTCAAAATTATCACGTAAAATTTCACGCCCATCAACTTGTTTATCGTCAGCATAAATAACAGAGTTTGAAATACTGTTACTTACTTTTTTGTCAGATTGAGAAATTAAATGAGAACTATAACGATCATTGTTTTCAATTTTTGCATTTTGAAGCCAATTAATTAATTGTGCTCTTGAAGAAGAAGATGAATTTAATGATAAGCGCAAAACACTTTTTACTGCAGTATGAATATCGCGACGAATTGGTTCTTTTATCGATTTTAATTCTTTTGAAATAGCACTAATTTCTTCATCTTCTATTTCTTCAAGTAAAGAAATTACTTGAGTAACTTCATTTTTTATAGGGGCTAAATAATCAGCCCAAGCTTTATTTTTTGCTTGTTTTACGATTTCTTTTGCTTCTTCCTCAATTGCATTTAATTCTTCTTCATTAGCCAATGCATTTGCAATAATCCATTCGCGCATTTGCTTAACACAGTCAAAATCTAATTCCCATTGCAAACGTTCTTTACTTTTATAACGCTCGTGGCTACCACTCGTACTGTGTCCTTGTGGTTGTGTTACTTCTTCCACATGCACCAAAACAGGCACGTGCTCTTCTCTACAAACCTTAATGGCTTTTTCGTATGTTTCGCAAAGGTGTGCATAATCCCAACCTTTGGTTTTAAATATTTCATATCCTTTGCCTCCATTTTCACGTTGAAAACCTTTTAATACTTCGCTTATGCTTTCTTTTGTGGTTTGGTATTTTTTTGGAACTGAAATACCGTGTCCATCATCCCAAACACTAATTAACATTGGAACTTGTAAAACACCTGCAGCGTTAATTGTTTCCCAAAATAAACCCTCGCTAGTGCTAGCATCGCCAATGGTGCCAAAAGCTACTTCGTTACCTTTGTTGCTGTAGTTAGAAAATGGAGAGTTTTGTAAATCTTTATTAATTCTGTAAAAATGCGAGGCATAGGCCAAACCCAACAAGCGAGGCATTTGCGAGGCAGTTGGAGAAACATCGCTACTTGAATTTTTTTGATTAACTAAATCTTTAAACGAACCATCAGCATTTAAACTGTGTGTGCCAAAGTGCCCGCCCATTTGGCGTCCGCCACTCATAGGTTCAAACTCAATATCAGTATGCCCATACAAACCGGCAAACCACTGTTGTAAATTTAAAGCTTCAATAGCAAACATAAAGGTTTGATCGCGGTAGTAACCGCTTCTAAAATCACCATTTTGAAAAACTTTACTCATGGCAACCTGCGCCAACTCTTTACCATCTCCAAAAATACCAAATTTAGCTTTTCCGGTTAATACTTCTTTACGACCTAAAAGACTAGCTTGACGACTTTCGTTTATTAATTTAAAGTCGTGAAGTACAATTTTTTTAAAATCGTCGAAACTTAAGTTTGCTTTTGCGGCGGCTGTATCTTGCGTATTCATTTTATTTAATGCTATAACACAAATATAATAGAATACCGACTACTTTGAAAATATTTTGAAATAAATATTAAACGCATTAAATAAAAAATTTAACACATAGCAACATAGATTTAAAAAGTACATTTAAGGCTAATAATACAGATAGACATAGGATTGAAGCTATGCTTTAAATTTAATAATTTGTAAACTAAAAATGTGCCAATACTAAATTGCTTACTGTGCTGCAAGAAATACAAGGTTAAGGTTTGGCTACGTTATCAGGTGTAGGGTTTAAAGCACCACATGAAACGCAATTGTAGTTTGTTTTTAAAATTTGTGTAGTGCAGCAGTTTTCGCAATATATTTTATATACTTCAGAAATTACCTTTAATTCGGTTTTGCAATTGGGGCAATTGGTAGAGGTTAAATCTGGCTCATTTAAATCAACATACTCATTAGTAAAATTTAATTTATCTAACAATTTTTTACCTTCGGCTTCGGTTAAATAAGCAAGCCAAGCTTGAGCAAAAATTGATAGATTCATTTTGTATTGTAACTCTTCAGGTAATAATTCGTGCATAATCGCATTTTCGGGCACGTCATAAAAATCTCGAAACGAAGCTTTAAAATAAGTGAGATAACTGTCGAAAAAATTAAAAAAGGAAGTACTTTCCAAAACTATTTTTCCATTATTAGATTTGTAAACTAATTGTGCTTGAAGTATTGTATAATCTTCTTCCAAATGTTTTAAAGGATTACCGTACTCGTAATCGGTTGAAGATTTTTCACAAATGTTTAAATAAATTTTATAATCTTCAGTTTTATAAATGGAGGGTGGTAAATATTCAGGAAAAATATTATAATAAAAATCCCATTAACTAATTTGGAGTTTAAAAAATACGTCTTTATTTTTTTGAGCTTTTAAACTGGCTAAATCCGATTCGAATATCAGTTTGCCTTTGGTGTATTTATTGGCGCGTTTTGGATCTTTGGTCCACACATCCATACCTACAGTAAAATCAATATCTGTAAAACAGGTGCAGTAATCACAAACAATATAGGGCAAGGTGTAATGCGTAACTTTTGGAGCCCCGCAATTACAACACATAAATTTTTTCACTTTCATAAATTGTGTTTTTAAATATAATTACAAGTTTTTAGAGTATATTTTTTTACATTATCTTTGTTTTATGAAGTTATTTTTAAAACTTTTCTTATGCATATTTATTTTTACTTCCAGTAAAATTATAGCACAAAATAATGATATGTTTAAGCAGAAAAAAGAGCGAAAACGTGTTTGGAGAAAACATCGTAGTAGCAAATCGGAGTATAACCCTTACCTTGAAAAAAGTGCTAAAAATAAGCCCAGTGCAAGGATGGCAAAAGGTGATAAAAAAGAATTGAGACGACAAAAACGAAATGCCAAACGGCAAATGCGACATAATAAAAAAACACTAAATAATTAATGTTTAGCTAACATTGGTTTTTAATGTCAAAGTACTAATGATAATTATTAAATATATCTGAACTCATTTCGTAACTTTTTGTTAATTCTTCGGTATTTAAACCAAGACTCATTTTATTATCACGGGCAAAATAATCTAAATCTTCGGTGGCTAAGTTTCCAACCAATTCGTCTTTAGCCATTGGGCAACCGCCTATGCCGTGAATAGAAACATCAAAACTTCTACAGCCATAAGAAAATGCTGTTGCAATTTTTTCTAAAGCAGTTGCGTGATTAGAGTGCAGGTGGGCACCAAATTCTACATTTTCAAATTCGGGAATTAAAGCTGAAAATAATTGTTTAATGTTTTCGTGCGTTGAGCATCCAATAGTATCAGCCAATGGTAAAAATTTAATACCCATTTGTTGTAAATGTTTACACCAATTTATGGCAATTTCGGGATTCCAAACATCGCCGTAAGGGTTGCCAAACGCCATAGAAATGTAAACCACTAATTGTTTGTTATGTTTTATACAAAGGCTCTGAATTTCTTCAACACGGGTTAACGATTCGGTAATTGAAGAATTAGTATTACGCTGTTGAAAGGTTTCGGAAATAGAAAAGGGAAAGCCTAAATAATTAATTTCGTTAAAAGCACAGGCATCTTGTGCACCTCGTGTGTTGGCAACAATGGCTAATAGTTTAGATTTGGTTGTACTTAAATCTAATTGTTTTAAAACCTCAATTGTATCTTGCAATTGTGGTATGGCTTTAGGCGATACAAAGCTGCCAAAATCAATAATATTAAAGCCAACTTTTAATAATTGATTAATGTAGGCTACTTTTTTTTCGGTAGGAATAAAATCCTTAATGCCTTGCATGGCATCGCGCGGACATTCGGTTAGTTTAATCATTTTTTGAGTTTTTTTTAGATTCTAATTCTTTTATTTTTTGTTCTGATAAATGCAATTTTTTTATCAATATTGTTATCATCCTTAATATTTTCGCCTTTAACACCTGCAATCATAATATTTATAGAGCGAACAAGATTTTGAGCAATGTAATTTATAAAAAATTCTACATCACCAACATCTGCTTGTTTTAAGGCAAAAAAATAATTGTGTTTATCATCCGTTTTTATAGTTATGGGAGGGTAATTATATGTCATTAAAATAAAATTTAATAAAATCCTTGCCATTCTGCCATTACCATCATCAAACGGATGTATAATATTAAATTTATAATGAAATTCGGCAGCTAAAATAATTGGGTTTACATCTGGCTGCTGTTTTTTAGCCTTGTACCATTCCAATAAATCGTGCATTTTTGCTGGCGTTTTTTCAGGTTTGGCAAACCTAAAAATTTCGTCTGTAATTGTTATTACATGATTAAGTGTTGTTTTATATTTACCAATTTCAATTTTCTTTTTTGTTGGAAGCCCTTCGGCAGTTATAGTATCAACATAATAAGTTTCTTTTAATAAAAGAGAATGAAGTTCTCTTATAAAGTTTTCGGTTAAAAGGCGTTCTTCTTTTACAAAAGCTATAATCCAATTAAGCGCTTCGTTATGTTCGGTAATTTCAAAATGATCTTTTAAGGGTTTGCCTTGAGCAGTTATGGCATGCAGAATTAAATTTTTTGTTTCGCCAAAGGTTAATGAGTTTCCTTCTAAGTGATTAGAATGGTAATTCCAATCTAACCTAAATTTTTGCATTATTTTTAACTCTTTCTTAATGCTTAAAGGTCTTAATTTATCTAAATCCCTTTTTAATTCAATAGCTTTTAAAATATTATGCATATAATAAAATTACATATTTTCATTTAAGATAGCCCTATTAATTTGTTTGATTAGTTTTGGACCGTGATACACAAATCCAGTATAAAGTTGGATTAAGTCAGCTCCTGCTTTTAGTTTTTCGAGTGCATCTTCGGCACTATGTATCCCCCCTACTCCAATTACTGGAAAAGCATTATTTGATTTTGTTTTTAAATAACGAATTACTTCCGTACTTCTTTTAGTTAATGGCTTACCGCTTAAACCACCCATTCCTAATTTTTCAATATCGACTTTGTCGTAATTAAGGTCATTTCGGCTAATTGTTGTGTTGGTTGCAATTACTCCAGCAATTTTTGTTATTTTTACAATTTCAATAATGTCATCCAATTGCAAATCTGTTAAATCTGGAGCGATTTTTAACAGAATAGGTTTTTGGTTTATTTTATTAAAGTTAAGCATTTGTAAGGTATTTAACAAATTAGTTAAAGGCTCTTTTTCTTGCAATTCGCGTAAATTTGGAGTATTGGGGGATGAAACGTTAACTACAAAATAATCTACAACATCAAATAACTCATTAAAACAAACAACGTAGTCATCAACAGCGTTTTCGTTTGGTGTTAATTTATTTTTACCTATGTTTCCACCAATTATAAGTGTTTTATCTTTTCTGATTTTTAATTTTTTTGCTGCTTCAACTACGCCTTTATTATTAAAGCCCATTCGGTTAATTAAAGCTTGGTTTTTTGGCAGGCGAAACAATCGTGGTTTATCGTTACCGGGTTGGGGTTTTGGCGTAACGGTTCCAATTTCAATAAAAGAGAAGCCAAAATTACCTAATTCGTTAAAAGCTATAGCATCTTTATCTAAACCGGCGGCTAAACCTACAGGGTTTTTAAAATCTAACCCAAAAACTGTTTTTTTTAGTTTAGAATTATTTAAATTAAAGATTTTTTTAGCGAAAAAAGTAAAAAAAGGAAGATAATTAGTACATTTTATCAACCAAAATGTTAAATAATGAGCTTTTTCGGGATTTAACTTAAAAAGAAAAAATTTTAATACAGCGTACATAAAAGACCAAATTTAGTACTTTTTAAAATTATAATTTATAATGAAAATAATATATTTTGAAAAAATTTAACCTTTTTTATTTTTTTTTGGCTTTTAAATAAAAATAATAGTATTTTTGCGCTAAATTATATAAAATATAAAACAACTAAAATGAAAAAAGTATTATCAATTGTAGCTATTGCTGCGTTATCTGCTACCTTTGTAGCGTGTGGTCCTTCTAAAGAAGAAATTGCTGCTAAAGAAAAAGCAATGCAAGATTCTATTGCTTCGATAGAAAAAATGAAACAAGATTCAATTTCGGCTGTAGAAGCTGAAGCTGCTAAAAATGCTGATATGGCAATGGCTGCTGAAAAAATGAAAGCTGATTCTATTCACATGGCTGATTCTTTAGCTATGGCTAAAAAAGGTGGAAAAAAACACTAATCAGTAATTCACTAATTACAAAAAACCCTTAACTTTTGGTTAAGGGTTTTTTTTATATAGTAAAATATATTTAAAACGAAATTAATCCTCAGCTACAACAATAATAAAATCATCTTCGCTATACTTCATTATGCTTGATTTTACTGGATTTATATTTACGCCAAAATGTTTATCTGAATTAGAGCTTTGTGAAGATATACGGTAACCAATAGCCGTTTCGTTTAATTGCGCAGCGCTTTCTAAAACAGTATAAAAATTAGCCGATTCGCCCGTTTTAACATAACGGCTTACAGGTTTTAAATAAATTTCGCTACCCTCAGCTTGAAATAAAATATCGTAAACTTTTTTTAAATCTGCATTTTCGCTTAATTGGCTTAACATTAACGATATTAAATTATCGCTAACAATAAAATCATCAGCCTTTGCCACTACACCTAAATCGCGATTTCTAATATCTAACATTTCTGATACAATACTAAAATCTTTGCCTGCTTTTTCGCTCAGGTTACGCAGGTGTAACAAACAAATTAACGTTTTGGCGTCGCTTTCTTGTACATCAATATCTTTGTAACTTAATAAAATAATATGGTCGAAAGTTTCTGTTTTTAAATTTACTAAAGTGGCTTTATCATTAATATCGCCTTTTGTAAATTCTATTTTTTGCTTGGAGATTAATTTTTTAAGTTCTACCAACTCTTCCTCAATACCATCCACTTCGGCCATAATGCAAACCTGCGAATCGTTAGAAACATAATTATCTAATTCTTCTATAATTCTAGTACCGCGTTCATTCCAACCTAAAATCAAGGTTTTTTCAATACCTGTGTTTTTAATTTCGGCACGGTTAAATAAATTTTGTTTTATATCAAACGTTGTTTTACCACTTAATTTTATGGTATCGTCATCTTCAGAAATGGCTATAACACTATCGCCAGCATTAAATAAAGTATCCATAGGCGGATTAATTAAAGCTTTGTCTTCCTTTGTTAAGATACCCATTACAGCGCTATTTTCATAAGCAAATACTACATCTTTATAAGTTTTTCCGGCTAATTTTGCTTCAGGTTGAAAATAAATTTCATCGCCCTCAAATTGTAAAATTTCGCTATATACAACGCTTAAGCCCGATTGGCGACAGGTTTGGGCTGTAATACGCGAAATTAAATCAGATGATAATACAAACACCGCTTCATTATTACCAACTAATTCAGCCGCTTCCATATTTTTAGGATTTTTAATTTCGGCAACAATGTTTAAAGCTTCTTTTTTACGATTTTTACCATTAGTTAATGCTAATACTGATTTAATTACATACGTATCTGCATTAGCTTCATCGTTTGCAAGCACAATAATTGAGCGGGCTTCGTTAGGATTTACTACTGCTATATCACTCGATTCTAAAGGGCTACCGCTTCTAATAATAACTTTTGTATTTTTAAAATTTTCAATTTTCGAACGAATTTCATCTTCCATTTCGCCTTTATCTTTATTAGCCAAAATAACAATACTTGGTTTTTTTTGGTTTGAATTGGCTTCAATAATTTCTAAAATAATTGAAAAAACTTTTTCGCTCCATCCTAAAATTAAGGTATGGTTGGTTTCTAAAACGCGTGAACGTCCTTTTTTTAATTCATCTAATTTTTCATCAATACCTGATGAAATGGTACCAATTAAAATTGAAATTAAAAATATACCGCCTAAAGTTGCTATAAAACGAACTGCTCTAAACGACCAACCTTCATCGCCACCCATAGTGCCACTATCGAGGGTAGCCATTAAACTTTGCCACGCGCCTTCAATAAAACCCAATTTTTCGGCTTCAGATTCGGGCGAACTTTTTATTCCAAATATTAAAATTACAACTCCTAAAACTAATACCATAAATAACGACATTAAGGCTAACCATTTAATAACGCCGCCAGGACCTGCCGACATGGTATTTTCGGAATAATAGCGAAGCTTTTCGCCGAAAGTTGGTTTATGCATAGCAATTAACTAAAAATTTAGGAGTAAATATAATAAAATGTATAAACTAAAAAAGCTATTCGTTAATATTGTATATTTAATATAAAATTAATTGTATGACAAAATGTTTATTATTATTTACAGTTTTTATAAATACTTATAGTTTTGGACAAACAAATTTTAACAGGGCTTTTAAAAATAATTACGAAACTGCATAGCCAATGTTAACCGAAATATTTAACGAATACTATTTTACTTCGATTAATTATTATGCAAGTTTTTATGGAGAAAATTATTTATACAAAGTAAATAATGCAGGTAACTTAATATTTAGAAAACTAATTTTACCCAATTCGGCAAACATTAAACAAAGTTTTAAAAGTCTTGATAAAAAATTAATTTATGTAAGCAACGTTAGTTTTAAGTGCGATATAAATGATTCAGCATATTGGCGCACCTATTTAACTAAAATAGATACTAACGGATTACAATTATTTAATTTAAAAATTAAACGTGTTTTTGGAACTCAATATTACAATCATGATAATTTTAAAACTGCCCTTTAATTAAGTGATTCAACTTACTATGCTTTTACAGATAGTATAATATATAAATTAAGTAAATTAGGTACTGTTGTATTAAATAAAAATACTGGGTTAAATTCTATTAGCTATTGCCTTGCTTTACAAAATGGCAACATACTTTTAAGCGCAAAAAATGGTACAATTAATATTTTAGTTGAAATTAACACTAATGATACTATTATAAACCAACAACCTGCAAGTGCATTTAAAAAAATAATTCCTTATGGAACAGCTAAATTTATTGGTGTTGGAAATAACTTGCTTACAAAACTGTCTTCCAATTAACACGTTATTGCTACAAACTCAACGAGTGTAAAGAATGCGACGATAAAATCGGACACTATTTATTATTTATACACTTCTAGTAATTTATCTTCTTACAATGTATGCGATACTTCTTTTACTCCAATCTATTCATCTATCAATTTAACCAAAAATTATAATGCTGCAAAAATTAATTTATTAAATAATAAAATTTCAATTAAAGGTAATGGAGCTAGTTATGCAACAGCGCCAAATACAAACCAATTTATTTCTTTAACAAACATAAATAAATTTGCAAATTTTAATTTTAAAAATGATGCAAGTATTAGTCAAATTTTTAAAGACACCGCTTATGTGAATTATATATCAGACGCATTTCCTACTTTTAGAATGACTGTTTATGATATTTTTTTTGAAGCAAAAGTATGGGTTGTAAATAATGGCAATATGCCTCTTAATAGCATTAAATTAAATTATAAAATTAATTTATCAAGTTTTTGCGGTTTTATTTTTTCTCAAAAAAATTACGCTAATTTAAATGTTGCTCCAAGAGGTTCGATACTGCTTACTACAGATAATTTATGGTATAAATATTATGATAATAACATATTACAAAATAATATAAACGTAACCTTTTGCATATTTACAACTTTACCAAATAACGAAAATGATAAAAATGTGATTAATGACGGACTTTGTAAACCCCTTTTATTTAATATTATACCATCTTCTATTAAAGAAATTGTCTTAGATAAAATGATAGTAGATTTATCTCCCAACCCTTTTAATGAAAGAATTACGTTAACATCTCAACTCACAATAAAAACTATTGAAATTTTAGATGTGTATGGAAAAATAATCTATTCTGCAACTATAAATTCTACCAGTGCTACAATTGATGAACCAACATTAAAATCGGGTATTTATTTTGTTAAAATAAATTTTAATACTGGTTTTACTACCAAAAAAATAATTAAATATTAAAATAGACTATTAAAAAAGAGGCTTTGATTTTAATGCTCCAACATCTTATCCTTGTGTTTTTTTACTTGTGTTTTTAGGGCTTCGCAGGCAAGGTCGGTAGCTTCTTCAAAACTGGCGCATTGTTTTTTTGCAAAAAATTCATAACCCTTACCTAATAGTTTTATTTCGGCAATTTTATTTTCGGCATTATCGCCTTTATCTATTTTTAAAATCACTTCGCTAGTAATTATTCCATCGTAATAAGTATTTAATTTTTTAACTTTTTCGTTTATAAATTCAATTAGTTTTTTGTCGGCATCAAAATGCACACTCTGTACGTTAATTGTCATGGCTTGTTTCCTCCTATTATTTAGTTATTAGATATTTTTTTTAGTTGTATGATTAAGTTATAAGATATTTGATTTTAGTTATTGTTAGTTGAGCGAAGCCGAGCCCTAATTCCCACTTCTAGGATGCGCTTGGTTGTAGGATTTTTTTAATTTCTCAATAGTATTGTGTGTGTAAATTTGAGTAGCTTGTAAACTGGCATGTCCCAACAGTTCCTTTACGGCGTTAATATCAGCACCATTATTTAATAAATGCGTAGCAAAAGTGTGGCGTAAAACGTGCGGACTTCTTTTTTTACTAGTGGTAATGGCACTCAACACCCCATTAACAATTTTAGTAATTGTATTTGTGTTTAAAGCAATATCTTTTTCAGTAACCAACAAAATAGGGTTTACAAGGTTCTCTTTTCTTTTTACGGAAATATACGTTTCAAGGTTGCGTTTTAACGAAATATCAAATGGAATAATACGTTCTTTATTGCGTTTACCTAAAACCTTTAGTTGTGTATTGTAAATATCAACGTCGCTTTCCTTTAAATTTAACAATTCCGCGCGCCTAATACCAGTTTGATAAAAAATATCTATAATTAGCTTATTACGAATGCCAACAAAATCATCAGTAAATTTATAATTTTCAAATAAATAGGCAGTTTGCTTTTCATCTACAAAAACGGGTAATTTTTTTGCAACTTTTGGCCCTTGAACTTTTGAAATAGGATTGCTCAAAATTTCGCCCTGTTTTAAAAGGTATTTAAAAAACGATTTTAGGCTACTTAATTTTCGATTCACACTTCTGGGAGAAATTTTGGCATCCATCAAATACGCTATAAAACCACGCGCGTGTTGATGAGTAATTAGTTTTATGGAAGATAAATTTAATTCGATTTTTAAAAATTTAAAAAACTGGTTTAGGTCTGATTGGTAACTTTGCACCGTTAAAGCACTCACTCTTTTTTGAAATGTGAGATATGATATAAATTCTGAAATGTGTTTTTCAACCATAAAAAAATCCTAATCTAAATTATAACATTTAAATTAGGATTGCAATATAAATTTTAATATATTTTTTTATTCTTGTCAAAAATTAGACTTTTTTAAACAGTCTTAATTTTTTAAAGCAAGGTTTACTTTGTAAATGATTATTTTAAAAATTAAGTTCAACAACAAAAAAGCAATTTTTTAAATGCTAATTATTTTTCGATAGCACCAATTATCAATTTTTGTTTGTAAGCTGCTTTTATTACTTGAGTACGACGCACAATTGATGGTTTTGTAAACTTACTACGCTCACGTAATTGTTTAACAACACCCGTTTTTTCAAACTTTTTTTTGTACTTTTTTAAGGCTTTTTCGATATTATCGCCTTCTTTAATTTGAACTATTAACATTTATTTTTTGTTTTAATTAATTTAGAGGAGCAAATATACGTATTTAATTTATTTATAAAAAAATATTTTGCTGTTTTTAATTATTAAGTCTGTTTTGTGTTATTTTCAAATAAGTTTAGGAAGTTTGTGTAAAAAGTTTCAGCAATTTTTTTTAAATACAATATTACAAAACTAATAGCGCAAAATCCATAAAGTATTTTCAGTAAATTCTTTTAATATTTAAAGATTTACTTAAAAAAGATGTTTTTTTTGCGGTGTTTTTTCAATTTTGAATTTTATATTTGTTTTAAGTTTTTTATAAAAAATGATAATTGGAAAGTTAATTTGGGTCCGGGTAGATATAACTGTCGCATCGTTGCTTAAAAGCTATTGTTTAAATGCTGACTTTTTGGTTTGCAACCTTAAAACTTACCGTAAACAATGTTTTTGATGCTTTTACTATTTTTGATGTAACTGCTAACAAAGCGCAATTTAAAGTAAAAAGTAATGTGCAAACTATTATTGGTGCCCAAACACAATCAACAGACCCACACACAAATGCTATGCTAACCATAAATGGTAAAATAATGTCAAAATCTTGCTACATTAGAATAGCAGATTGGGCTGATTATGTTTTTGCAAAAGATTATAAAATAACAAGTTTAAAAGAAGTAGAGGCTTATTACAAAGTAAACAAGCATTTGCCTGAAATACCAACAGCTATTGAGGTTGAAAAAGAAGGCTTAGACTTAGGGGCAATAAATACTTTACTAGTAAAAAAGGTTGAGGAATTAACTATTTATGCTGTTGAGCAAAGCAAAACTACTGAAGCGCAACAAGCACTTTTAGTAGAATTACAAAAACAAGTTGAAGCCTTAAAAAAACAAATTGAAAAAAAATAAGTAAATAGATTAATAAACTAAAATACTTAAATACCCATGCAAAAACAACACTTATACACTAAAATAAAAACTTTGCATTACTTGTAATAAGCTCTGTAGCTCTGCTATTAGTTAATTGTAAAAAGGATACTATTTGCAACGATTCTACAAATCCTAGTTGTAAAAACTACGATGCGTGTTACCAAAAAACAGCAGCTGATGCCAGATTTTATATTTACGAAAATATTAATGAAATAGGTATTGAAGCTGATACTGTTTAGTGGGGTAATTGGATAAATTTTGTTGCTAAACGCGATAGTTGTACTTATAAATGGACTGTAAAAACTCAAGGCTTTATTTATACCAGCACTAAACATGATTTTGCATTAAACGCCAGCATTCAACTAATTCCGGTTGCAAAAATGTACACCGTAACTTTAGTAACAACAAAAAACCAAGTTAGTTGCAATAGCGTTAAAGCTAAAGACTCTGTAACCAAACAATTTTAAATTTGGCCCCAAGAATATGTAGGCAATTATTCCAATATAAATTATTTACCCGTGTTTGGCACTTATGCAGGCTACAAAAAAAGCAACCCAAGCCAATTAGTTTATGTTACCATTTTTGATAGCATACGCACAGCGCCTAATTTAACGTGTTGTGCAAATTCTGCAGGGCAACAAAAGCAGTTTAATATTATTAGAAACTTAGAGTACAATAATTGGAGTAGTGAAATGGCTGCTATTTGTTATTCGGATGTAATTCATCGCAAGGGTGCTTCTGGGTTTTATCTCAGTAGTTATAGTCATTATCCTGGGTATAGTTTTATTAATTCAACTATAAAACTTTGTGGTTGAACTAATTATATTATAGAATATCATGGGATTGGGTGGTTAGGTTATTACAACAGCAAAAAAATATATATTGATTATAATTATAGAGATACTGTTAGTTGGGATTTTGTTAAAGATTTTTTTACAGGAACAAGAGTTAATTAAACATTTTAATATCATTGTTACCCTACTAAAATCTGATAGTAGTTATTAGTATCTTAAAAGTACTGATTATATTGGAAATGATTTTGGAATTCAAAAAGAACCTCCCCCTCTAAGTTTCAAAGCTTAGTTTTGTCTGGTTTATGTTTGATAAAACACTCCAATCAGCATCAGGTTTAGCAAGGAATTTAAACAAATCGATGTATGTCATTAAATGATATTTGATAACGGTCATCATATTTGAAAATGCCCATCTTTTAGCTGCTTTACGCTGAATAACTAGCATGTTGAGTTGTATTATCAAGCTAACCCATATCTGTATTTCTATTGCATTTTGATTATCTTCAAAAAAATATTTGAGAGGAAAGTTTTGTTTTAATCGTTTAAAGAGTGTTTCTATTTGCCAGCGTTATCTGTATATATCAGCTATTTTATCAGCCACTAAATCAAAATTATTTGCAATAAACTCATACACTTTATGTTGTTCGTTATGATAAAAAGCAACTCTTCTCAACTCAATAAGTTGATCATTTTTCTTAATTACAATACGTTCATCCTTTAATACGGAGGGGTTTATATGGTCTTTAATATCAAACTCTTCAAGGCTTTTGTAAGCGGTATTTTCTTTTTGTCTGGTTACAAAATAAATATCTTCAAGACTCCACTTATGATATTGAGCATAATCAACATATCCTTTATCAAATACAACAAATGAACCCTTCTTTAGGTTAAGTTCCTTTAAAAATGTGCGGTCATGCACAGCTGCAGAGCTGAAGCGCACTAAACAAGGAACGTGTTCTTTGGCATTTATCCTTGTATGCATTTTAATGCCATCTTTTTTCTTGCCACTTATGGGATTACGCCCAACTCCTTTATCAATGTCGCTAAATAAACTAATGGTTGATGAATCAACTATTTTTAAATCCTTAACTGGCAAGGTTTTACAACAGCTGTTCGATAAAAAACCTTTGTATTGATTATAAAGGCTTTGATAAATTGAACCAAATACTTCGCTTAAACGCTATTTATTAGCATCAGATAAAACACTCCGTTTTGGAAATTTACTAAGCCCTAAATGATTGGTTTTGCCTTCACAAGCCAACATGATGCTGCTTATTTCTCGTAAATAACTACAGCCACTAATTGTGGCAAATACCACAGTCACTAAATGGTCGTAGGTTTTAAAACGTTTATAGTATTTATCGCTATTAAATTTTTGTGCTGTCCGAGATATTATACTGTGGGGAATCCATTTTAATACTTGACTTATTATGGGCTGTCCGCTAAAATTTTTACTTTTACTCATTATTTTAAGTTTGTCGTAAAAATTAAAGTAATAAAAAAATGGAGTAGTATTTATACTGCTCCGTTTTAATTAACTTTATCGGACACTAATGATTTTTTACTAATCATTTATAAAAATTAAAAGCTAAATTTATAGTCTTATAACTATAAAATTTATGCAAAAAGATAGTTTCGCAAAATTTAAAACACTTTTAAAATCAGTAAAAAATATTGTAATTGTTACACATTATAGTCCCGATGGCGATGCTATGGGAAGTAGTTTAGCACTTTATCACTTATTAATTCAGTTAAATAAAACCGTAAAAGTAGTAGTACCAAATGCCTACCCCGATTTTTTACATTGGTTACCCGCCAATAATAAAGTGCTAATTTTTGAAAAAGAAGGAGCTAAAGTTGCAAAAGTAATACACAATGCCGATTGTATTTTTACCTTAGATTTTAATTCGTTTAAACGTTTAGAGAAATTGGGAGATTTATTGCAAACTTCCGAAGCTCCAAAAATTTTAATAGATCACCACCAACAACCTGAGCAATATGCTAAATTGTATTTTCACGATGTGGCAGCTTGTAGTACCTGCGAATTAGTGTTTGATTTAATTGTTGGTTTAGGCCAAAAAAAACTAATAAATAAAAAAATTGCCGCTTGCCTTTATACTGGTTTAATGACAGATACAGGCTCGTTTAGATACCCAAGTGTAACAGCAAAAACACATTTAGTAATTGCCGAATTATTAAAAACAGGAATTATTCCAAACGAAATACATAGCGCCATTTATGATACTTACAGCGCCAATAGATTAAAATTAGTAGGCTATGCATTAAGCGAAAAAATGACAATACTACCAAATTTATCAGTTGCCTATTTTGCAATTACACATACCGAATTAAGTAAATTTAACTACCAAAAAGGCGATACCGAAGGTTTGGTAAATTATCCATTTGGTATAAAAGGCATTAAAGTATGTGCCTTTTTTAACGAAGCCCCCGAAGGTTACATTAAAATTAGTTTTAGAAGTAAAGGAAAAATTGATGTAAATACTTTTGCCCGCAAATACTTTAATGGTGGTGGACATATTAACGCCGCCGGTGGAAAAAGTACCTTAAGTTTACAAGAAACCGTAAAAAGTTTTGAAAGTTTAGTAGTTGAGTTATTTTAAATAAACTACCGCCTCAGTTATATTACTACCATAATCGACATATTGTAAAAATAAAATTTTTTATATAAACAATCAGTTTATAAAACAAAATGAATTACATTTTAATTTGTCTAATTAATTAGTTCTGCATTACTCCTCCAAAAATTCAGATAAATACATATCTTTTATAGCAATTGTTGTTTTGGTTACGTTGCCTAAATTAACTAATTTTTCTGTTTTACAAAGCGGCAAACCAGTTGATGATTTGTAAATATCCCAAACAAAATTTGTATTATTTTGAATACTTGTATCGTTAGTTTTATAGTTAATATTAAGTTTTATCTTAGCAATGGCATGCATGGTGGATATAACATCTTCTGTTAAAATTTCTTTTTCTATTAAATGCTTTATAATATATTTTTTGGAGCTTGATAAATTTATAAACTCACTAAGCAAACATTTATTTACTGTTTTGTTTGCATAATATACAACTGGCGAACTATCTTCAATAAAAATTACGCCCGCAAATGTATATTTACTTTTTGTAGCCAATTCTTCGTTAATATTATTTTTTATAAAAATGATATCGCCATCTGCATAACTAAATTTAGGATTTGAAATGTGCTGAGATGTTAAAGTAGTATAACTTAATAATCCGCATAAGATTAACGCTAAGTAATTTAAAGTAAAATTTTTCATAATCATATTTTTTAAATTAAACAGTGAGTTATTTATTAAGTTTTACGAGTAAAAAATAAATTGGTTTGCCTTTTAACGAGGTATTTTGTTAAAACCGAGTTTTTTTAGCCTATAAAGCCTTTATGATAGACGAATAGCATGTTTACAAAGCTATATTAAGCTCGTTAACGTTATTAATTCTGTAATTATAGTTATAAAAATTAATTACAAATTTACCTCGTTCAAAATAAAAATTATGGGATTTAGAACAGAAAAAGACAGTATATACAAAGTGCAAATACCTACAAATTAGTTTTTGATTTAATTGTTAGTTTAGGCGATAAAAAAATTAATAAATAAAAAAATTGCCATTTGCCTTTATACTGGTTTAATGACAGATACAGGCTCGTTTAGATACCCAAGCGTTACTGCAAAAACGCATTTGGTAATTGCCGAATTATCAAAAACAGAAATTATTCCAAACGAAATATAGCGCCAATAGATTAAAATTAGTAGGCTATGCATTAAGCGAAAAAATGACAGTACTACCAAATTTACCTGTTGCTTATTTTGCAATTACACATACCGAATTAAGTAAATTTAACTACCAAAAAGGTGATACCGAAGGTTTAGTAAATTATCCCTTTGGTATAAATGGAATTAAAGTATGTTCCTTTTTTTAACGAAGCCCCAGAAGATAATATTAAAATTAGTTTTAGAAGCAAAGGAAAAATTGATGTACACACCTTTGCCAGCAAATATTTTAATGGTGGTTGGTATATAAACGCTGCCAGCAGAAAAAGTACACTAAGCTTAAAAGAAACCGTAAAAAGTTTTAAAATTTAGTTTGAGAATTATTTTAAAGTTAATTAGAATTAAAAACTACAAATTACCTGTTCTGCCCCCATCAACTGGTAAATTAATCCCACTAATGTAGGCTGCCGCTGGACTTGCCAAAAAAGCTACAGCATTTGCAATTTCACTTGCTTCGGCAAAACGGCCTAACGGAATTTCGTTTAACATATCTTTTGTAACGGCTTCGTTTGAATGATTTGTTTTTAATGCTTTATTTTCAATAATAGTACTTAAACGTTGTGTAGCAGTAGCTCCTGGCAAAATATTGTTTACTGTAATATTAAATTTACCTAATTCATTTGCCAGTGTTTTTGCCCAATTAGCTACAGCTGCACGAATTGTATTACTAACACCTAAATTTGGCAATGGTAATTTAACCGACGTAGAAATTATATTAATAATTCGACCATATGCACTATTTTTCATGCCTTCAATACAAGCTTGTGCTAAAATATGGTTACAAATTAAATGATTATTAAAGGCTGTAACAAATTCCTCGGGTTTAGCACTGGCAATTGGTCCGGCAGGCGGGCCACCTGTATTATTTACTAAAATGTGTATTGTGCCGCTACGTTGTATAAATGCATCTACTAATTCTTTTAGTTTTAAAGGTTCGCCAAAATCTACACATAAATAAGAGTGTAACTGGCTACCATTATTAGCCAATTCGCTTTTTGTTTGTTTTAAACTTACTTCGTTGCGAGCCACTAAAGTTACGTTAGCACCTAATAGAGCCAACTCTAAAGCCACAGCTTTTCCTATGCCTTGCGTGCTACCGCACACTAAAGCACGTTTATTTTTTAAATCTAAGTTCATACAACAAATATCTAACAATTATTAACATACAAAATAAAAATAAACAAAAAATTGGTACGTTTACAAATTTTATATTTTACTATATTCAACCTTTATTTATGGGAAACATTATTTTTTTAATATTAGTATTAGCTTCATTTTTTGGCTTAAGTAAATTATTTGCAAAAGCAGGCATCGAAAGCTGGAAGGGCTTTATACCCTTTTATAATTTTTATTATTTATCAAAACTATTAGGTAAACCTTGGTGGTGGTGCATCATAATGGCAGTGCCAGGTGTAAACATTATCATGTATGGTGTATATGGTTTTAATGTGGCACGTGCCTTTAACAAACCAAGTAATAACGATTTATTATTTGCATCATTTTTACCTTACATCTTTTTTGTAAAATTAGGGTTTGACGATACCGCAAAATTTGTAGGCTTAAGTAAATTTAAAATTGAACCAAGTAAATTAATTAAAAATTGGATTGACCCAATTGTTTTTGCCATTATTGCTGCATCTATAATTCGTGGATATTTTATCGAAGCTTTTACAATTCCAACTTCTTCGTTAGAAAAAAGTTTAATGGTAGGCGATTTTTTGTTCGTAAACAAATTTGCGTACGGCCCAAAAATTCCGCAAACACCGCTTTCCTTTCCCTTTGCGCATCATACCATTCCGGTTGTAAATTCTAAATCTTATTTAGAGTGGGTTAAGTTGCCCTACTTTCGTTTACCAGGTTTTGGTACTGTAAAAAATAATGACATTGTTGTTTTTAATTATCCAGATGGAGATACTGTTTTATTAAATTTTCAAGATAGAAGTTATTATCAAACTATTCGCGATTTAGCTGTTGATATGAAATCGGAAGGGTTTAAAACCGATTCTTCAAAAACAGATGAATTTTATTTAAGAATGTCGCGCGATTATTTAAATAATTCTGATAATTCGTTTCAAAATAACCGTGTTGGTAAAATACAAGCTCGTCCTGCTGATAAGCGCGAGCATTACGTTAAGCGTTGCGTTGCCATTGCGGGTGATAAATTTTCGGTAATAAATGGCGATGTACATATAAATAATATAAAACAAGAAATGCCTAAAAAAGCACAGCATTATTATTATGTAAAAACAAAAAATAAAGTTTTTGGCGAAATAATAATGAGTAAAGAAAAATTTTATACCCTTTCAAATTTAGAATTATTAGATAAATTAGACATTTACGCCGATGAAGCAGTGAGAGAAGGTTTAATTGAAAGCGGAGATACAACAACCTACTTTTTAAATATGCCTGCCGATGTTGCCGAGAAAGTAAAAGCATTACCTGACGTAATTTCTATAAAAAAATATGTTCAGAAAGATAAAGAGTACGACCCTCGTATTTTTCCTCATTATGCTTCTTTTGCTTGGAATAACGATAACTTTGGTCCGCTTTTAATACCAAAACAAGGGCTAACGGTACCAATAGATACACATAATATTTGTTTGTACGAAAAAGTTTTAAATACTTACGACGATGGCATACATCAAATAACAAAGGAAGGGGCAAAGGTTTTGTACGATGGCAAACCAATTACAAGTTACACATTTAAGCAAGATTATTATTTTATGATGGGTGATAATCGCCATAACTCTGCCGATAGCAGGAGTTGGGGTTTAGTGCCATTTGACCATGTTGTAGGTTCGCCATTTTTTGTATGGTTTAGTATGAAATATCCTGAAAAAAATCAAATAAGTGGTAAATCAATATTAAAATCATTAACCAAAAATAGTACCAATGGCAAATTTAGATGGGAACGTTTTTTATGTTATGTAGATGATGGTAACTTGCATTCGATAAAAATTCCGTTTATATTAAGTGTATTAGCCATTTGGGGTGCAAACAGGTGGAATAATAAACGAAAACTGAAATTACAAAAGGCTAAAAAATAATTTGCAAACGCAAATTAAATAATGAGTTGATGATGTTATAAAATTGTATCTTTATAGTAAACATCTGCATCATTAGCGTTTTACCAAAACAAATATTTAATTATCTTAAACAGCTAAAATGGTTTTTTTCGGTAGGCATTGGCTTGTTGCTATTTAGTTTTACGAAATTTTTTTTATTTGATATTGTAAAAATAAATGCAAACGATATGCAATCTACTTTTAATTATGGCGATGTTGTTATGATTAAAAAAATTGTAAATAATTATAATATAAACGAATTTGTTTATTTAAAGTATCCAATAAATGATAGTAATACTACCACCCATTTTATGCAGCGTATTGTTGCTTTGCCGGGTGATAGTTTTGAAATAAAAGATAAAGTAGTTTTTGTAAATGGTATTAAATTAAAAGATACCATTACAGTTAAACACAATTATTATATAAAAATCGATAATTATAAATTAGATACTACTTTTAAAATCCGTTATCATTTAATCGAAGGTGGTGCTATTTCTAATGAAAATGATTATAATTTTTCGCTTACAAAAATACAAGCAGATAGTTTAAGTGCGAACGAGCATGTAAAAAAAGTAGAGTTAAAAAGTTTAAGCAAAAATAATTTTGATATAAATTGTTTTCCCTATTCAATAAATTATAATTGGAATAAAGATAATTATGGAAAGCTTTACATACCGAAAAAAAACGATACCTTAAACTTAGATTCGTTAACGATAGATTTGTACCAAACAATTATTATAAACTACGAACACAATAAATTAGTTGTAAGTAACGATAGCATTTTTGTAAATAATTTATTAACTAAAATTTATGTGGTAAAACAAAACTATTACTTTGTTATGGGCGATAATCGCGATAACGCTAACGATAGCCGGATTTGGGGATTTTTACCTCAAAACTACATTGTAGGTAAATTAATAAAAGTAATTAAACGGGTTAAATAATGGATGTATTATTAAGTACCGCATACTTTCCCAATCTTCACTATTTCTATTATATTTTAAATGCTGAAACAGTAATAATTGAAAAACACGAACATTATCAAAAACAAAGTTTTAAAAACCGAACACAAATTTTAAGTGCCAATGGGGTTTTAAACTTATCAATACCAGTAATTAAAAATACTAAATCGCAGTTAATTACTGAAATTGAAATTTGTTATAAAGAAAATTGGCAAAAAAATCATTGGCGAGCAATTACAAGTGCCTACAAAAACTCTCCATATTTTGAGTTTTTTGAAGATGAAATAAAACAATTTTATTTTTTTGAACACAAAAATTTATTTCAATACAATTTAAGCCAATTACATTTAATTTTAAAATTATTAAAACAACCCAAACAAATTAATTTTACCGAAGTGTTTCAAAAACAAATAAAAAATGTAATAGATTTACGTGAAACCATTCACCCAAAAATAAATTTTAGCAGTGATTTGTTGGTAAATAACCTTTTAAATACCAAATATTATCAAACTTTTGAAAGTAAATTTAATTTCATCCCCAACTTATCTATTTTAGACATCGTATTTAACATGGGCTTAAATACGCTCAATTTGTTAAAAACATAAATATTTCTTAACACACGGTATTAAAAGTACAATTAGTATTAAAAAAAGTTGTAAATTAGTGAAATAAATTAAAAACAAATTATTATGATA
>Ga0163144_10008059_pt1 | contig 22873 bp, 20 predicted proteins | sample OliLak19BULKMAT1_FD_123175 | JGI IMG/M metagenome (GOLD analysis project Ga0163144, IMG submission 123175) | Freshwater microbial mat bacterial communities from Lake Vanda, McMurdo Dry Valleys, Antarctica - Oligotrophic Lake LV.19.BULKMAT1 | ecosystem: Environmental > Aquatic > Freshwater >...
CAGGGTGCTGAATTTTCATCCCATAATTTATTCAAATATTGGGCTTCCTGATAAGTGTCCATGGGCTGCCAAAATCCTTCATGTTTATAGGAGTTTAGCTGTTTTTTACTGAGCATTTCCGCTATCGGTTGTCTTTCAAACATCACGTGAGGATCTTCTTTTAAATAATCAAAAATCCGATAGTCACACACCATAAACCCCCCATTAACATAAAAAGTTTCCATTTGAGGTTTTTCCTGAAAAGTTTTTATCGAACCGTCTTTGAGAATATTTAATGAACCAAAACGTCCTACTGGATGAACCGCTGAAATGGTACAAACCTTACCCGCCTTTTGATGGGAATCGATGAGTGTTGGAATTTCGATATCAGAAAGCCCATCCCCGTAAGTGAGCATAAAACCCTCTCCCGAAGGAATATAACGCTGGATTTTTTTTACACGATAGGCGGTCATCGCCTCTTCACCAGTATCAGCAAGGGTCACAGACCAATCTTCTTCATTATGTTTATCGTGGTATTGAATCGCAGAGTCTTTACCGAGTGACAAAGTGACATCGCAGGTATTCCAGAGATAATTCCGGAAATAGTCCTTAATCATTTCCCCTTTGTAGCCAAGGCAAAGAATAAACTCTTTATGTCCGAAGGAGGCATAATATTTCATGATGTGCCACACCATGGGGAATCTCCCGACCGGAACCATTGGTTTAGGACGGAACTCGGTTTCCTCCCTGAGACGGGTTCCCTTACCTCCACAAAGAATGACTACTTTCATAAACTCTTTTTTCCCATGTGTTTGTAATAAATATTAAATTAAGCGTCATGAACAAATCGGTATAGATTTCGCCTACACAAATCAGTTTGCATCACCTCTCCCACACTGAGAAAGGTAAATGATTCTTCGGAAAAAAGGCAATAATTTTGTGCTATTTTGTATCCCCGCTGATGAATATCTTCATAAAACCCCTAGATTCGCTTTTTCCTATTAAATATAAAGTGAATTTCTATATGATAAATTCACACGATATCATTACTATATGAATGCGTTAGAAACAACTTTGATGGAACGGGGACAAACTTCGATTCCGACGATAATCCGGAAGAAGCTGGGATTAAAAACGGGGCAAAAACTCCATTCGGAAAAAAATCCGTGACGATCTGTGTTCATCGGTGGTTAAAAATACTCTAAAGACGGTCTCGATAAAGTTTATCCCTACTCCTTTTTCCCCACAGTCAAATCGGTTCCTGCGGTCATGGTCAGGTAACTCTCAGCGGCTTGGCAATCAATTTGCTTCATTTCCAGGAAATAATCCACGGTATCGAGTCCGATTTTGACCATCCCATGTTTTTTAAGTTCGAGAGGTAACTTGATCCGGGTCATGCGGCTGGCAGGGAGGTTGAATTTCGGGTGGATCGTGATATGTCCAAATGTCGGGGTCTTTAACCGTGCGGTCATCTCAATATCATTCTGTTCATCCATCATAATGGCAATAATCGGCAGGGTCGGATCATCCTTTTTCAGGACAAATGAACCCGTGAGGCGGGCATTAGTCGGTGAGGATTTAACGTAAATCGGGTTTTTATCCTCATACTGTTTATCCTTGTCTTTCTCGTCAGGTTTCCCGAGTTGGATTTTTGTCCCTGCAAAACCTTCGATCTGCACCACCCCTGTCGCTTGATACTTGATAATTTCATCTTTTACCGGGGAGACTTGGGCGGACATGGTTTGAATCTGCATCGTACCTTTAGTCTTTGATGGATCCTCCAGCCAAATCGTGTAATAGAGAGGCCCAAAATGTCCCACGGCCAGATTACCAAACCGGCTTTTTCCCTGAAGAGTAATGAGTTTACTCCCCAGTGGCATGTCATTGACCCGAGCCACGGCAAAAGCAAACACCCGTTTCGACACCCGGGTACCGATATCACTCCCACCAAAACCAATCGCATCGATTTTTTCTGTGCTCGTCATTTTATTCCAATTATCCGATGACACCAATGGCCGATCCTTTTCCCCTTTTACCTTCTCCAAATTTGCAAAAAGGTGGATTCCTTGTTTGGTAACCAGTAAGCCCTGATAGACCGCCTTCAAATCCGTGTTTAATTCCGGGAACTGGAATTGTGTTTTCACATAAGGATCGCCGGGTTTCCCCCCGATTTTAATCACTACCTCAGAGCTCAGTGATGGTACACGGACCGGAATCATCGTTTCAAAGGGGAGTGCCACACCGGGCCATGCACTGGCGTAATCTTGGACGATTTTCTGGGTCACTTTCCCGAGTATCCCGCTCATGGCAAAACGGACAGCCCCGACCCCGAGTGACGGATGGAAACTAATCGGATGAATCCTGAAAAAGAAAGTCCCTTCTTGATTCTCAAAGGCTAAAACCGCCGCAATGTCTCCGCCAAAGGACAAACCCTTTTCCGTATCCTGATATTCCACTTCGAGCCGCACCAGTGGGAAACCATTTCTCATATCCAATTTCATCTCATGAATCACAATGAAGGTCGTCGGGTTAAGCTGGATCGTCCGGCCCTCCAAGACATTCACTATTTTATCCAGCACCTGTGTGGAGAGGAAAAACTGGATATCATAACTCTCCCGGGGATCATCAGCGCGGTTCAGCCACCCGTTTAAGATAGCGACATATTCTTTTTCGGACTTATCCACATCCTCCAGATACATCCGGGCATTTTCTTTTAATAAATGATTTGCCGAATACAACACGGCCCCGGCGGCGATCAACAAAACCAAAAGAAGTGATCCCAACCACAAAAACCAATGTCTCTTTTTCGCGTGCGCCATAATGCCGGTACTATAGGCAGTTATCCCCACCGATTCACAGAGCAATTTGCACTTCCCCACGGGCCTTGCCATCGGGAATGGTTTTCGTTACACCCCTAAGATATGAAAATTTGTGTTACTGGTGCAGCCGGATTCATCGGCTCGAATCTCACGGAGAAACTCCTCGCTGACGGCCATGAAGTCATTGGGATCGATTGTTTTAATACTTTCTACCCTCCTGAAACCAAACGCCGCAATTTGCTCCAGGCCCACGCCTCAAAAGCCTTTACCCTCCTGGAGGTCGATATTACTGATGCGGATAAACTACAAACCGCCCTCGCCGCCCATCCACCCGAAGCCATCATTCACCTCGCTGCCCGCGCGGGAGTCCGCCCTTCTATCGAGGAACCCGCCCTTTATAACGAAGTGAATATCCAAGGCACCCTGCGCCTCCTTGAGATCGCCCGCCACCAAGGGATTAAGAAATTCGTCTTTGGTTCGTCCTCCTCGGTTTACGGGATCAATGCCAAGGTCCCATTCAGTGAATCGGACCCGATTTTTAACGCCATCTCGCCCTATGCCGCGACGAAGCTCGCCGGGGAAGCCCTCTGCCACGTTTACCATCACCTTTACGGCATTGATATCCCCTGCCTCCGCTTTTTTACTGTTTACGGTCCCCGCCAGAGACCGGATCTAGCCATTCATAAATTCACAAAATTCATCAATGAAGGCCGCCCAATCCAGCAATTTGGTGATGGCTCGACCAAACGTGATTACACCTTTGTGACCGATATCGTCGAGGGCATCTGCGCCGCACTTTATAAACCCGTTGGTTATGAAATCTTTAATCTCGGCAATAGCCACCCTACCCCCTTGCTCGACCTGATCGGGTTGATCGAACGCAACCTCGGAAAGGTCGCCAAAATCGAATACCTCCCCGAGCAACCCGGTGATGTCCCCATTACCTTCGCCGATGTCTCCAAAGCCAAAGACATGCTGGGGTATGAACCCCAAGTCCTGATCGAAGAAGGTATCGCCCGCTTTGTGGAATGGTTCCTAGAACAGAACGGTTGACAAGACCTAGTTCAGATTTGCGTCCTCAGATGTATCCTTTGAATGGATATTTTGCGCAAGTTTGAGCTCTTTCCCCTGACCCATCGTCGTATTCCTTTTGCGTATTCCGGTGAAAATTCCTATTGGCAGCGTGGGCAAATTGTTTAGAAATGGAGGTATGTCCGAGAGAGAAAAAATCACGCCTGAGATACTTAAAAGCTACAAAACTAGGCACAAACAAATCGTTGCACTGACCGCTTATGATTATCCGATATGCAAATTACTCGATGAATCGGGGGTAGATTTGATCTTGGTGGGAGACTCTCTCGGGATGGTCGTACTGGGATTCCCGGATACTACACATGTGACCATGGGACACATGATCCACCACACGAGGGCTGCCGCACGGGCAAAACCGAAAGCCCTGCTCGTCGCCGATCTACCATATCAAGCGTATGAATCCGCTGAACAGACTATCGATAATGCCCTTGCTCTGATGGAGGCAGGAGCGGAAGCTGTAAAAATCGAAGGCGGGCATGAGATATCGATGCAAATTGCTGCCCTACAAAAGGAAAGAATCCCGTTTATCGGACACTTAGGCATGCTCCCTCAACAAGTCGTGGCGGAAGGCGGATACAAGATCAAAGGCAAAACCGACGAGCAAGCCCGAAAATTACTCGACGATGCCAAATTCCTCAATGACAGCGGTGCCGCGGCCATCGTACTGGAGCTTGTCACACCACCCGTGAGCCAATTGATCACGGAATCGGTCCGTACACCGGTGATCGGCATCGGGGCCGGAGCAAATTGCGACGGGCAAATTCTCGTTACCCACGATTTAATCGGATTGTTCCCGTGGTTCAGGCCGAAATTCGCCAAAGCCGAGGCGGTTGTTTCTGAGGACATCAAAGATGCAGTGGCCAAATGGCGCGGGACTTTCGACAAATAAGCTGGAGTACTATTAGTCGGCAGTATTTTGTTCCGGAACCACCTTGTGCATCTGATAAAAACGCTTGGTAATATAAAGCAGGGCTCCCATAAAAAAAACCATCCCCACGATCGTGATAAAATTATCCAGACAGGGAGGGCTTTGGGCATTGGCATCAGCTAATAACATATAAATCAAACTGAGCCAGAGATTCAGTGCCACAGTCATCCAGAGACCGCTTTCATAGAGGTTCATCATTGTTTGATTCTTCCGTTCAGGTGCTAGCCAGTATTCACGGTTTGGTAAATTCACCGCACTGACCGGGAGAAACCTGACGGAGTAAAAGGCCAGAAAAATAATAAAATTGATCCCAATAACCGAGGACAAAAACAAAACCTTAAACTCATAAGATGTCGCATAATTACCCGTTGCCTGCCCGTAAAGATTAAAGTGAATGGCAATATTTTCAGGAAGTTCTAAGGTTGAGGCAAGGATTATGGGCAATACCAAGCAAAGCAAGGCAAGAAGTATGAGGTGTGACAAGACCTTCATTATCTTTGTATAATAAAAAATGCTCGTCCTTACAATATTTTCTTTAAACCAAAATGCGCATGTGTGTATCAAACCTTAAAATTAACCGGAATGCATCTTGACTCCCGGAATAAGTGTTTCAAACTGTCACTTAACTTATGAAAGACCTTTTTCTCCCGCGTTTCACTCTTTTTTCTTTATGTTTATCAGTTTTTTTAGCATTCATGTCTCCCCCGCTTGATGCCCAGACGAGCTCCAAAATCTATTCTAATAACCAGTACTCCTTTTCTTATCCTGAAGATTGGAATCTCGAAAAATCTGAAATGGGCACAGTCCTCAAAGGCATGGGTGGCATTTCCATCAATGTGGCCGAGACCCCGCCGACAGAGCTCGCTCCAAAACAATTTGCTGAAGACAGCCTCAAGGAACAGACCAAGGTCGGACAAAAATTCGTCACGACAAAAAAAGAGGATTATAAAACAAAGCAGTCAGGTTATCCTGCTTACAAAATCGGATTTATGGACGGACAAGACGAGTCAGAGCTTCATTTTGTCAAACTCCCCAATGACCGGATCATTGTATTTTCTGTCAGTAAGGATGAGAAATTCTCACCTGATGATTACTCCACAAGCCATCAAATCATTAATTCTGTTACTTATTCCCAGTAGCCTGCTGTAATGACTCATCGGCTGTCTCACTTGTATGTGAGGGGAGTAATGATGCTGGAACACTATTTGTCCCGATAGTTCCTGCGGGAATGGTTGATTGCTCGTAACTGACAAAGTCTGTTTTCTTGATATCGGCGGTTAATTGCAGCAGGACATTTTTGAGTGCGGTATTATAAGAATCGATCAATGTCTGGATATCACGGTCTTTCAGGGGGACCTTTTGAGTGTAAATCTTTTCTAATACCACATTGTCATAAAGATTCTTTGAATGTCCTAAAATCTTATACCCCACGGATAAAACAGCTTTAAAATCCCCCGGGACAGAATAATCCCCGTACATCTGATAGACATACCCGTAAATCATGAAATTTGGCTTTACCAAAGTCCCCGGACGGATGACTTGGCCAAAAAGTTTTTTTGTCTGGATCCACTGGTAGGTCTGCTCCTCGATCAGGATGACAGGAGCCTCTTGGAAAGAACGGTAAAAATCGCTCTCATAGGTGTATTCACCCGTCCTGTATACGAAACTTTTTTTATCATAGGCGACCGTCATTCCGAGTGGTTGCACCATTATGACGACGCTCGGGAATACGGCTTTTTTAGGTGTAGCCGATTCATTCGTGAATTTGACGACATCAAGCATATAGTATTCACGGTTTATCGCTGCCTGCCGGGAAAATCCACATCCCCCCATCAAGACGAGGCCGGTAAAAAGTGTAATGACCAAGAGAAAAATCTTTTTCATATTATTTTTTCTTCTTTTTTGGAGGGTTCACAGCACTGGCCGGGGGCGGCGGGGAACTGAATATGATCTGGGACGGGTCGCGTTTAAGTGTTTCCGATAAATCCCTGACATTATCAGTTATGGCACGGACATTTTCCAGGGAGACCTGGATATTGACCTGGCCGCTGGAGAGCATGCTATCGACCGTATTAATCGTCGATCCCAGCATCGCAGTGCTTTGATTAAGCTCCACCAAGAGGTTTGTGGCCTGGACGACCACAGCGTCCACATCGATGCGTTCGAGTTTCTTAAAGACTTCTTCAGCCGCCTTCAAAAGACGGGAGATATCACTGGGCGCGGAAGGGATATAAAACTCATCGGGCTTCCAGGAAAAAGGGATCATCTTATTTGTTTTCGGATCAAGATAATCGATTTCCATGCTTGATACGCCTGTTAATCCTGCGGTTTGCTGCCTCACCCGTAATCCCCGTTTGATCTCTTGGTCAAAGTTAGCTTGTATCCTTGGATCGCCAAACTCTTCCATGGCGGACTTTTGGACGCGCATCAGGACGATCACATAGTTTTTACGATCCATGGCGGGGACATTATCCTCGTAAACAGACGTACTAAATGTGATGTCGGAGACTTTCCCGATAATGACTCCGCGGAATTTGACCGGGGCACCCACGGTTAACCCCTGCACTGATCCATCGATATATGTCTCGATCAACCTTGCCGGCGGCTGAAAAAAACCTGCACCGGCTAAAATCAAAAGGATAATCAGCATGATTACGGCGATAATCACGAATAACCCGATTTTAAAGTAGTTTGCAGATTGGCTCATTCTTTGTCCTCTTCACGGTTAAAAAAATGTCTCACGATATCATTCGGAGGGTGATCTTTCAGTTGGCCCGGTTCACCCTCAGCAATAATCGACTTTACACTTTTGTCGAGCATGATAATCCGGTCTGATATCTTCATAATGCTGGCCAGTTCATGCGTGACCACGACGAAAGTAATGCCCAAGGACTCCGACAAGGTCAGGATTAAATTATCTAATCCTGCAGCCGTCACGGGGTCCAGCCCAGCGCTGGGTTCATCCAGGAAAATCAAATCGGCATCAAGGGCTAGGGCACGTGCAATGGCCGCCCGTTTTTGCATACCTCCACTGATGCTGGAAGGCAAGTATTCGGCATATTCATCGAGACCGACGAGTTTGAGTTTCATCCGGGAGATGAGTTTAATGGCTGCCGGGTCCAAATCTGTGAATTCTTCGAGTGGCAATCCGACATTTTCCGCAATCGTCATGCTTCCGAATAAAGCCCCACTCTGGTACATGACCCCGAAAGACCTGAGCAATTTGCCCCGGTCATCACCACTTAATGACCAGAGATTTTTATTTTTGATCAAAACCTCTCCGCTCAATGGTTCATATAACCCAATGAGATTTTTGAGGAGTGTAGTCTTTCCGCATCCTGATCCACCGAGAATGACGAAGACCTCGCCTTTTTTCACCGAGAATGTCACATCCTTCAGGATCACATTACCGTCATATCCCGCGACCATCTTTTTCACATCGATAATCGTTTCATCGCTGATCTTCTTTTTTATTTCGGATTGATTACTCATGGCGATTATATCCCCAAAAAGTAAAACATGATGGAGAATATCCCGTCCACCGTAACGATGATGACGATACTGCTCACCACGGCTTTGGTCGTTGAATCACCCACAGCCGTAGGCCCGGAGAGTGTCTTGAGCCCCTGATAACAACCCGCGCCCGCGACAATGCCCCCGAAAAAAAGTGATTTAAAAAGTCCTATCCAAAGGTCCGAAGGATTAAAAGCCTGTTTGAACTGGTTAAAAAAAGCGTCAACCGTGAACCCCTGCAGCAGCATCACCACGAGTCCGCCGGCAATGGCCACGACATTAGCGAACATGGTCAGGAATGGCATCAATACAATGCCCGCGATCATCCGTGAAACCACCAGAAAACGGATAGGATCAACGCCCATTGTAACTAAGGCACTGACTTCTTCATTCACTTTCATGGTGCCAATCTCGGCGGCAAAAGCGGAACCACTACGGCCCGCGAGCACCAAGGCCGTCATAAAGGCACCTAATTCCCTGAGAACGGCTATCGTCAAGAGATCCACAACAAATATCTCCACCCCAAATTGTTTCATGGGGATAGCCGCTTGAAAAGAAATGATCAAACCGACCAGAAAACTAATAAGGGCGACAACGGCAAGGGCATTAACCCCCGCCTTTTCAAAAGTCACCATCGTATCATGCCACCGGATCCGGTGGGGAGTAGAGAAGGACTTTACCATGACGACTGATAACTCACCGAAAAAACGAACGTAATCACACAAATCATTATAAATAAGGATGGCCGCTTTGCCGACATCCTGTGTGATGGAGAGTTTATTCCTATTATCCGGTGTCGTAAAAAGAAAGTTATCCCCCGTGAAACGTTTATAAATCGATTCAAAGTCAGGATTCATTCCTTCCACGGAAAATTTCAGGTTCTTTTCCTTACATAAATGCTCGATCTGAACCAGACACGCGGTTCCAGACACATCCAAATAATCTACCGCAGAGAGATCCACAATAACTGCCCCTTCACTCTGAGAACGAAGACCTTTAGCACTTTGTGACCAAAGGGCTTCGGCAGCAGAAATATCGAGCCTTCCGGACAAAGTAATCCGCAAGTTCTTTTCATTTTCCTTCTGGATTTTGATCTCTGGCACGGTGAATATGGTTGGTACAGTTAGTTTGCGTCCGTGACGTAAGCAAATATCCCCTGGTAATTAAACAATTTAATCCAGAATTCTTTTGTCCTAAATACATCTCTTTAAGTAAAAAGAATTGATTGATGCTTCCCGAAATCAGGGCTAAACAAAATGGATCACGCCTACCTATATGAATACACGAGCCCTTGATTCACTTAATATTACCCGTTCATCCGTCACGACAGCCACCCTTGTCCAGAAAATCCCCCATGGATTGATCCTGCAGACCCGAGCAATTTGCTCCACTAAAAAACATATTTATAGTGCCGATGGTGACATTAATAAACATCGTCACATGACCGGTTTGGGCGATCAAATCAAAGGTTCTTTAAAAATCGAACTCATCTCTGATGATGCTGTCCGCGTGCGGTATAGCGAAGGCAATACCGTCCCTGAAAACAAAACCCCTATGGTCGTGGGGGCACTCCCCCCCGCCGGGAAAGTCGCTTTTGCGGAATTCAAAGACGAATCCGGCGGAAAGAAAAAAAATGGTATCACTCTGACGACCAAAACAATTTGCGTGAAGGTCATGCTCGAACCCTTCCGGATCGAAATCTTTGACCGCAAGGGAAAATTGCTGACGGGTATCGGTGGGGAAGAAAAGAACTTTTTCTGTAACTGGGACGCCATCAATACCGGCCTGTGCCATACTCTCGAGAGCAAAAGCCCGATCGGCGTCGAATGTTTCGACCTCGCCCATGATGAAGCCATCTACGGCTTTGGTGAGAAATTCATCCACCTGAATAAAGTCGGGCAAACCATCGATCTCGATATGACCGATGCCCTCGGGGTCATTACCCCGCGCAGCTATAAGAATATCCCCTTTTACGCCAGCACAAAAGGTTATGGGGTTTATTTTAACCACTCCAGCCGCATGACATTCTGGGTCGGAAGCCGCTCCACCGTAAATATCCAAGCCGCCATAGAGGATGACTTCCTCGATTACACGATTTTTACGGGTTCCCTGAAAAAAATCCTCTCAGATTATACGACGATTACGGGAAAAGGCTGTCTGCCCCCAAAATGGAGTTTCGGTTATTGGCAGAGTAAGATCAGTTATTCTGGGGCTGAAGAAACCCTCGAGATCGCGCGCAATTTGCGTAAACATAAATTCCCCTGCGATGTCATCCACCTTGACACCTACTGGTTCGAGCGCGACTGGTATTGCGATCTCCAGTTTAGTAAGGATCGTTTCCCCGATCTGGCCGGTTATTTTGCGCAGATGAAAGCCCTCGGTATCAATATCTCCTTGTGGCAGCTTCCCTATATCCCTGAGCATAATGACCTTTTCGACCGTTTGGCGGCTGTGGATGGATTTGTCAAAACCACTGGAGGCGAAATCTTCAATCTCGGCCTGTGTTTCACGCCCGGATTCAAAGGCCGCGTCGGAGTCATTGATTTTACTCATCCCAAAGCCGTGGAGATTTATAAGGGTGAACTCATCCGTCTTTTCAAAATAGGGGCCTCAGTCATCAAAACCGATTTTGGTGAAGCCGCCCCCGCGGAAGGTGTCACTTATTACGACGGCACCCCGGCCCACCAGATGCATAACCTTTATCCCCTGCTCTATAATAAAGCCGCTTTCGAAGCCACACAGCAAACCCGTGGCGAAGGCCTCGTCTGGGGTCGCTCCGCTTGGGCCGGCAACCAACGCTACCCCCTTTACTGGGGCGGGGATAATAGTGCGAATTTCGCAAATATGCCTGCGCAACTTGCGGGAGGACTCTCCTTCGGGATGTCCGGTTTCGCCTTTTGGAGTCAGGATACCGGCGGATTTATCGGAGAAATGGGTGGTGTTCTTTTCCTGCGCTGGTTACAAATGGCTGTATTCCTCTCCCACATGCGCATCCACGGGTTTGGTATGCGTGAACCCTATAATCTCCCGCCAAAAGCTCGGGCGATTGCCAAGAAATTCCTCCATCTCCGTTACCGCCTGCTCCCCTACATCTACGGCCAGGCACAAGAATGTGTGAAATCTTCCTTGCCCATGGCCCGTGCCCTCGTTCTGGAATTCCAAAATGACCCAGTCACCCGCCATATCGATGACGAATACCTTTTCGGGAGCAATTTGCTCGTCGCTCCGATTTTTGATGAATCCGCCCAACGCACGGTTTACCTGCCTGAAGGCCGGTGGTACGACTGGTGGACAGGAAAGGTGTGGGAAGGCAAACAATGGATCAATGTCAAAGCCCCGCTGGACCGTATTCCCCTTTTTGTCCGCGAAGGCGCAGTCATCGCTCTCGGCCCTGTCCTCCAGTATGTGAATGAAAAAACGGTCGATCAACTCGAACTCATTGTCGCTCCCCTGTCCCAAGACGGTAAAAAGACGACCACCCTCTCCATTGATGACCGGTTCGTCACTGCGACCTACACCTGCCTCAAAGGTAAACATACGATCAAAATCCCCAAAGCAAATTGCCCCATCAAAATCAAGGTCCTCGGCGGAAAACATAAAATCCGGGTGGAGTAAAAATTACTGCAATTTAAATATACTTATCCAACACAAGAATTAATCATCATTTTTTTCGTGCATTCAGTTTTGTAGTTGTTTAAAAAATTAGAGTGTCAGAAAGCAATTATCAAACCTATCTAGATACTGCGGTAGAAGAGGGCTGGCTTACGACCGATGATTCTCAGGCTTGGGCCGCATGGCTCACCGAAAACCAAGTTTCTGATCCTTTGGCCACACTGGTGGAGCAAGGAGTCCTCACTCCAGAACAAATTGCATGGATCGACTCTCCTTCCTCCCCTGACGAAGAGGAGGAAACAGAGCAAGTAGACACAGAACCCGTCCAAACAGGAGGATCCACTCCTCAGGAACAGGTTCAAGAACCTGAAAGGGAGGTCGCTCTGGGTGATGACGGGCTTCTCCCCTTTTTGAATGACTATTTGAAAGTAGCCAAACAGATGGATGCATCGGATTTCCATTTCGGAGTATCTTCCCCACCCTTAATGCGATTGCACGGCAAGTTACAGCCCATTTTCCCCGATTCTAAGCCATTAGAACCAGAACAAACCGAGGCAAAAATATTCGACATGATTTCTGAGGTGCAAAAAAAACAACTCTTGGACTCGGGCGAGATTGATTTTTCTTATGATATTGAAGGCACCGGGCGTTTCCGGTCGAGTATCGTCAAACAACGTTTGGGTTATGATGCTGTTTTCCGCCTGATTAATTCCAAAGTACGGACCATGGATGAGCTCGGGATTCCTGAACACCTAAAAATCCTGACAAAATTCCAAAACGGGCTTGTCCTGATCACTGGCCCCGCAGGGAGTGGAAAATCCACGACAATGGCCGCATTTATAGAAGAGGTCAACCGCCAGAGGCATGACCATATTATCACCCTAGAAGACCCGATCGAATATGTCTTTGAACCCAGCGGCTGTCACATCAGCCAGCGCGAGGTCCATACCCATACAGAATCATTTTCCGCCGCCTTGCGCGGTGCCCTGCGTGAAGATCCGGATGTGATCATGGTGGGTGAGATGCGTGACCTCGAGACGATCTCACTGGCGATCACCGCTGGCGAAACCGGGCACTTAGTCTTTGGCACACTCCATACCAGTAGCGCCGGGCGTACCCTCGACCGTGTCTTGGATGCCTTCCCTGTCGAACAACAAGCCCAGATCCGCACAATGGTGGCCGGTTCCCTGCGCGGGATCGTCTCTCAGCAACTCATCCCCCGCATCGATGGTTCCGGGCGTGTGTTAGCTTTGGAAATCCTCATTAATACGATGGCTTGCGCCTCCCTGATCCGTGAAGGAAAAACATTCATGCTCCCTGGGGTCATGCAAACCGGGAAAAAAGCTGGGTGCCGCACAATGGACGACGCACTCAAACAACTCCTCCTTGACGAGTTAATCAGCGCTGAAGAAGCCTATGCGCGTGCTGACCAAAAGGACATGTTTAAAGAATACCTCCCTGAAGCTGTAAAGGAGCCCATCTAATGTCAAAAATCGACCGCGTTTTTAAACTCATGATCGAAAAAGGTTCCTCAGACTTACACCTCCATGAGGGAAAACCCCCCTTGGCCCGTGTCCACGGGGAAATCGAACCCATCTCCGATGAGATTATGACCCGTGAACTCATCTATGCTATGCTCAGCGAAATCTCAGGGGCCGAACGTTGGGACAAATTCATGCAATGTGGGGACTTGGACTTTGCTTATCAAATGGATGAAAACAACCGTTTCCGGGCAAATTTCTACAAACAAGTCTCAGGAGCCGGAGCCGTTTTTCGTATTATCCCGACAAAAATCCTGACTTTGGAGCAGCTGGGCATGCCGCAGGTCATTAAAGAGTTTGGTCAATTACGCTCTGGGATAGTCCTCGTCACTGGTCCTACCGGTAGCGGGAAATCCACTACACTTGCGGCCTTGATCGATTATATTAATACCACCATGTCCAAACATATTGTGACGATTGAGGAACCGATAGAATTCGTCCATCGAAACAAACAAAGTGTCATTACCCAGCGGGAAGTCCATGTCGACACAAAATCCTTTAAAAGTGGATTAAAAGCCGCTCTGCGCGAAGATGCCGATGTCATTCTTGTCGGTGAAATGCGTGACTTGGAGACGATCGCCCTCGCCCTCACCGCTGCGGAAACGGGCATGCTGGTCTTTGGCACACTCCATACAAATAACGCCCAAAAAACCATCGACCGTATTATTGATGTCTTCCCTGCAAATCAACAACCCCAAGTGCGTACCATGCTCTCCTCCTCCCTGCGAGGTGTAGTGGCCCAGCTCTTGATGAAGCGCATTGATAAGCCCGGGCGCTTGGCAGTGAATGAAATCCTTTTCTGTAACCTTGCCGTGAGCGCGATTATCCGTGAAGGGAAAACACAAAAACTCGGGGATGTCATCGGGGGTGGGTCCGGTGAAGGAATGCAACTCATGGATGATTGTATCGCCCAACGCCTCATGGAAGGGAAAGTCTCCCCTGTAGAAGCCTACATGAAATCCATTGATAAAACCCGCTTCGAGAACTTTCTGCCCAAAGACCAGCCCATCGGCGCGTGAAAATTAAAATATTTTCTTTTCCCCATAAACCCCAGTGTAAGCAGATCCATCCACTACCAAATCCCCCGTAATTTACCAGTCCAGCCCTTGTCATTAAATCACACCTTCATCTCAGGGCCGCATACCTGAGCGTTTACTCATTTTATCTTTTTAAAACGGTATAATCCCTGACTAATCTCTTTGAATGATACTCCACCCCATTCATCGGGAGAAGTATTCTCTTCCGTGCGGACATACACCCCAAAATAATTCTTATCATCTTCTTGTAAAACAAAATACACACCCGTTTCGGCGTTGAGGACCTTTAAAAGCCCCTTATCCGAGAGGTCTTGGGGAAGTTTATCCAAAGGAATCTCATGAGTGTCCATCACACAAATGGCTTGGGCCGCTTGCTTAAGCTGCTCTTCACCGACTTTTTGAATAAACTGTTTTTCCTGAACTGAGCCAGAGCATCCTGTTAGGATTAATACGAGTAAGAAACAGATGTGTCGGAATGTCATAGGTTTTGATTTCAAGCCTCGTTCTTTTGGGTGGTTTGAATGTAATCAAAGAGGATATTATAACTTTCATCCAAAGCAGGATCGATCTCGGGCATATCTTCAAAGGGATCATCCTCACCATTCTTATCTCTAGCCGCTTCACGTTCCTTTTTCTTCTTAGCGATTTCTTCCGGTGGAATCTCATGGGGCACAGGTTTATCCACAGTCATTTGAAGGACCTTCACATTCATCGTCTTGCGGGCTAACCTTTCTTTCTTACGGGCTTCAATCCTCGCCTTATCAGCGTTTTTCTCATCCATGCGGGTCTTTTCATTGAGAGAGATTGGACGATCTTTGGGACGGGATTCCTGGATTTTGATATCTTCAAGGATGTATTTATAATCTGGATTTTTTTCAATTCTTGCCAATGACTTTTTACTGAGTTGATCGGTAATCCCGGGATTCATATTATTATAATTACTGAACTTCGTGGAAGGAATCTCGTCATAAGGTAAGGGACTATCGAGGGATTTCTCGGCAATATCCAGGACATCAAAAAGACTGGGTAATTGAACATCGGGAATAACCCCTTTGAGCTGGGTCGAGCCACCGGCAATCCGGTAGAATTTCTGGACGGTCATTTTCATCGCCCCGGAATCATTGGTTTGATAAAAACGTTTCAGCTCGATCAATGCTTGGACCGTGCCTTTACCAAAGGTGCTTTTTTCACCCACCATCAATGCCCGGTTATAATCTTGTAAAGCTGCGGCAAAAATCTCCGAGGCTGAAGCACTCCCGTGGCTTGTCAGGACGATAAGGGGGCCTGAATATTGGACATTTTTATCGGTATCCTCAAACACCTCGATATTTCCCTTCTCGTCCTTGACCTGTACAACAGGCCCATTTGTCACAAAAAGGCCTGTGAGTTTAATGGCTTCTTTAAGATCCCCTCCCCCATTACGGCGGAGATCCACAATGACCCCTTCTACCCCTTGCTTATTGAGTTCATCCAGTAATTTCCGTGTATCCTTGGTCAGGCTTTTACCGTTTTCACCTTTATCATCAGGATCGGAGTAGAACATGGGTAAATCCAAAACTCCAAATTTATGGACTTTCCCATCCTGCGCTGTCCATTGGATCAATTTCGCCTTTGCTTCTTGGGCCTCAATCTTGATCTCATCCCGGATAAGCTCGATAATTTTCCTTTGAGCCGGATCAGTCGCGTCAGCCGGGATAATACGCAAACGGACTTTTGTTCCTTTGGGTCCTCGGATCATGGACACGACTTTTTTGAGTTTCATATCGATACAATCGACAAATTCCAGATCAGCTTGAGCCACCCCTATAATTTTATCACCGGGTTTTAATCGTCCGTCGCGGTCGGCAGGCCCCCCTGTTGAAAGGGAGATGATTTTCGTATAACCATCCTCCGTACTCAGGACCGCTCCGATCCCGGTGAGGGAGAGTTTCATACTGATTTTAAACTCATTAAAGGCATCCGGCGACTGGTACTCACTATGCGGATCATAATTTTTCACCAAGGCATTTAAGTAGGTCGTGACTATCTCACTCGCGTCCATCTCATTGACACTCTTAAGCTGACGGTCGATCCGGCGTTTGACAATATCTAAGGCTTTATTCAAAGGCTCTTTATTGAGTTTTTCCTGGAGGACCTGGAATTTAATATACCGTTTCCAAAGGTCTCGTGCTTCCTCTTCGGTCTTAGGCCAAGCAGCTTTTTCACGATCAAGGACAATCGTGTCGTCCCCATCAAACTTGAATTTCTCTTTCATGATCTCATTGACCAGAACCAGACGTTCATCCACCCGTTTTTGGAACCTTTCAAAAATCTGAAAAGGAAGACTCAAATCCTGTTTCAAAAGTCCATTACGGACAGCCGGAGCCATCTTCAGTATTTCATCGACATCCGACTGGAGGAAAATCAAATGGGCACCATCTAATGCTTTAAGATAGTTTAATAGGGTTTCACGAGCGATGGCATCAGTAATCGGTTTTTTTGCGAAATGATTTTCTTCGAGGAGTTTTGTAACGATAAATGATTCTGTCTTGATCTCCCGAGATACGGTTTTTGGCTCGTGAAATACAAAGGATTTATCCGTTTTGTTTGTCGATATATCCTCGGAAAAAGCCAAAGATGGTAAAAGAACCGTTAATACTGCGATAATTTTGAGTGAGTGAGTGAATTTCATGAATTTTAAATAATATCCTAATCTTTCTGTGCCCCATCGGCTTCCCAATAATTTTCGGAGGCGAGCTTTCCTTCCCGCGTTAGGCGTATCCTCAGCATGGGAACCAAAAGTTTGAGCGTAACATGGACTACCCCGACAACAGGAAGGGCTAAAAGTAATCCGAGTACCCCAGCAATTTCACCACCGGAAAACAAGGCCACTACAACAACAACTGGATGCATATCCAAAGTCTCCCCCATGACCGAAGGGATAATCAATACATCGTCAACAATCCTCACTAACACATAAAGAATAACCACTAAAAGGGGAACAAGTTGCGGTGAAAAATGGAATAGACTGATCAATATAGCTGATTCATTGATATTCATCGTCGAAACGATAAAAGCCAGAATACCCGCTGTCGCTGGTCCAAGATAGGGAACGACATTGAGTGAACCGGTGAGTAATCCCAGCAAAAGGTAATTTGGCACTCCTAACAAATAAAGGCCGATTGATGCCATGAGACCTACAAAAAATGACTCCATAAAAAGCCCGCGTAAAAACCGCGTGACTTGCTCTCCAAACCGGTGAAAAACCTTCAGTGATTGCTCAAAAAGGCGGTTGGGAACCCCCTTTAAAATATGCCGCTTGAATTCACGCCCGTCCAAAAGGATGAAAAACGCCAAAAAGGGTGCCAGAATGAAAAAAGGGAAAAGTTTAAAAGCCCCGAGAAGGGCATTCACAAAAATATTAGGGAGATGTTTATCGATAAAATTATCAAACAAGTTCTTATAACTTTCCGATAATTTATACTTTTCCAAAAAGACAAAACGGTCATCGGCTTTATCCAGGAAATTATAGACCAAGTCATTGGTGCGGTTAACGTATTGACCTAACACCTTTTGAATATCTTCAGTGCCCATAATACTAAATAACATCGGTAATGCAGCAAGGATGATAAGACCCAAAATGACAAAAGGCACAATCACGGCTGCAATCCGGGGCATCCCCCAACCTTCCAACCAATCAACCAATGGGGTGAGGACAACATTGACCACGATAGCGATCACTAATGGCACAACGAGCCACGCCACGTAATTCAGGGAAAAGAAAAAAAGAATCATTGCCACAATGACCCAAAACCAGTGAACCAACGGTGATACTGCGTCAAACTTCATGGGGAACGCTGCATTTTCTTAAATTGTTCAAGAGTAGACCTAAGCCGGGCTGCTGCGAGCTCGGCAAGCCGTGAATAAACTTTAGCCGCAACACGTGGTGCTGTCCTGATTAGGCTCAAGACATCCGGGCGGAATAGTACTAGTAATTTTGTCTGCTCCAAAGCCACTGCCTGTGCCAAACGGTCACGCCCGTCAATCAGAGTCATTTCCCCGAATGTATCCCCGGGAATGAGCTTGTCGATTTCACGGACAACCCCGTGGTCTTCAAATGCTAACTGTACTTTACCTTCGATCACCACATAGAGGCCTAGCCCCTCATCACCTTGTTCAAAAATAATTTCTTTGGATTTATAGTTTCTTTCATGGGCGATCATCTCCAAGCGACGCCACTCAAGAAAAGTGAGATCCTGAAAAACAGGACAATTTTTCATGATGCGGTAAAGAACCCTGACTCTGCGAAAACGCGAAAACATACCTGAAGGATTTAACAGGCAGTCAGAAAATGAAAAGCCTCTTTTTAGAAAAGACTTAAGATTGGTTATATTCTATTTTTACTTAAAAAGTCGAAATTAGGGTTTCGAATACCCATTCGGATTTTTTACGTGCCATTTCCAAGCACTCCCGATAATCGCATCCAAATTGTCAAACTTTGGTTTCCATCCCAGTTTTTCACGGGCTTTGAGGGCACTGGCGACCAGGCGGGGGGGATCTCCGGCCCTGCGAGGGCTTTCAATGACTTTAATCTTTTTGTCGGAAACCTTTTCGCAGGTCTGAATGACTTCTTTGACACTGCTCCCCTTCTCCGTCCCAAGGTTAAAACAATCACTCTCAGGGTAATCCAAGGCCAAACGGTGGGCCTGATATAGATCCACGATATGGATATAATCTCGGATACAAGTCCCGTCTGGGGTCTCATAATCATTCCCGAAGACTTCGACATGATCTTTCTGGCCTAGGGCTACCCTCAGCACATTCGGGATTAAATGGGTCTCGATCTTGTGGTCTTCCCCATATTTTTCGCTCGCCCCCGCCGCATTAAAATAACGCAAGTTCACATGTTTCATGCCATGTAATTTATCGAACCATGCCAAGACCTTCTCGAACATCAGCTTCGACTCGCCATAAGGGTTAATGGGTCTTTGAGGCAGGGTCTCGTCCATGGGCATCCGTTCCGGCACCCCGTAAGTCGCACAGGTCGAGGAAAAGACGAATTTCTTGACCCCGGCATTTACGGCCGCTTCGAGGAGGTTTACCGCGTTGCCGACATTATTGCGGAAATACTTTGCGGGATTAGTCATCGATTCGCCAACGAGGGCATTGGCAGCAAAATGCATGACGGCCTTCGGCTTGTATTCATTCATGGCCCCCGCAATTTGCTCCATGACACCAAAGTCACCCTCATAAAATTTCGCCCGGGGATCCACCGCCGCGCGATGGCCCTCAGAGAGATTGTCAAAAACGGCTACTTCGAGCCCTTCATTGAGCATTTGTTCCACACAGATACTGCCGATATAACCGGCCCCGCCAGTGACGAATACTTTCATAGGCGGTTATTCCACAGAAATGCGGCCCTTTTGCCAAGCAATTTGCGTCAGGCTCCCATTTCTTTTTTTAATGTTTCCATGAAGTATTTGATATTCACCCAAGGCACATTGGGCGGGATCAAGTGATCGAACCCCGCCAGATATCCTCCACGGGCAAAGAGGCGGACTGCTTTATCGATTTCTTTATTCATCGCGGCTTTGTCCTTTGTGAGGGCATTTTTGTCCAGTCCCCCGATCAACCCGAGTTTCGGATATTTTATCCCGTACTCCTCGACGTCACTCCCCGCTTGCGCTTCAAACGGGAAAAAGGCATTTACCCCGTGTTTGGTGACCACATCGACAATCATGTCCACCTTCCCGTCAGAATCCACACAAATAACTGGAATGTCGTTGGCTTTGGCAAACTCGTGTATCCGGTCGTAATGCGGCATCATGAATCGTTCCATCATCCGCCCCGAGATCAATGAACCATTTTTTCCGGCCATATCCTCCCAGATATGGATCATGTCGACTTTGACCATTTTTATCGCATCCTGATAAATTTCCAGCCACAAATCCGTCAGCGTCGTCATAATATCTTCAATCCACTCAGGATCATCCCCGAGGGTGTACATGAATTGCTCGACCCCGATTAAATCACGCACTGTTCCAAAGACACCCCATGGAAAATGCCCCAACTGGACAGGTGCATCCGTGGTTTTCATCCTCTGGACAAATTCCGCCATCCGCGCGAGTCGGTCTATAATGGGTCCCTTGAGCCTTTCAGCCTTATACTTATCCCAGTCCTCCTTACTTTTAATCGGGTAATCAAGAAATTCCGGCATGGAATGTCCGTCAATGCGGTTACGCATTTTAATCCCACGCCAATCAATGGACACGACATGTTCCTCATCACGGCTGATCTCTTCATATCCAAAATGCGGCCATGCTCCCATATCCATGGGTGCTTCCTGCCAACCATCTGATATCCCGAAATACCGAGCCATATCAAAATCCTGAATTCCGGATTCTTCCTTCCAGCGCCTCGTAGTATCTCCCCATGGGGCCCAGCCTAACCACCAGACAAAAGGCGGTTTATCCGTGGGTTCACACAGGAGCGTTTTAATAATCCGCTCGCGATTGGTTAGAGTACCTATCGTTTGTTTTTTTGCCGATTCCTGAGTGGTTGTCATACGTATAATCGTATCTTGTTATGTCCAAATAAGAATGGATAGAATCGTCATTTAAATGCAAAAAACCGTGAATAATCAGGACTTTTTTACACTTTTTTTTCATTTTTTGGCATTGTATCAGGCCACCGTGTCCGTTATTTTCTCCGAACCGTATGTCCATTACCACATCCTACAAACAAGCCTTTTTTGCCACTTGGGTGGGGATTGTTGTAAATTTATTGATCTCCGTATTAAAACTCACCGGCGGAGTCATCGGTCACAGTTCAGCTTTGATCGCTGACGGGTTAGAATCCCTCTCGGACATTGGCTCCTCCCTTGTCCTGCTCGTGGCTCTCAAAATCGCCCAACGCCCGGCTGACCCCAATCATCCTTATGGCCACGGTAAAGCTGAAAGTCTCGGCTCTGTACTTGTCGCCATGACATTAATGATTGTGTCCATCATGATTATCTGGAGTGGGATTCACCAGATTATTTCCAAGGACTACTCAGTTCCGTCCTTCATCGCCCTTTGGATCGCGGTTGTATCCATTATTGCCAAAGAAGCCCTGTACCAATACAAAGCCCGCCTGGCCCGCAGGATCAATAGTTCATCCCTCATGGCCGAGGCTTGGCACCACCGTTCCGATGCGATCTCCTCATTAGCCACAGTCGCCGCCATCGGGGCTGCAATGTACTGGGGCCAGCAATTTGCCTGGATCGATCCTGTCGCCGCGATTTTGATCGGGTTGATCATCGCCTTTATCGGCGTGAAGACTTTTATTTCCACAGCCGGGGAACTCATGGATGAACAAGCCTCCCCCGTGCTCATTGAGAGAATCCGGGCGATTGCCTCCACCGAAAAAGGGGTCTTGGCCGTCGAGAAAATCCGGGTACGCAAATCAGGGGTCACCTATCAAATCGATCTCCATTTGGAGGTCGCCCCCGAAATGCCCGTAATCGAAAGCCATGACATCGGACACCTGGTCCAACGTAATTTAGTCAAGCAACTCGACGGAGTCACCTCCGTTCTCGTCCATGTGGAGCCATTCCGCCCAGGCCACCAACCAGTCGAGTTATTTTAAAAAAATATGACACTCGAAGAAGACCATCACAAAGGTAAAAACACGGAAAACCATCACGACGGGTCTTTTCGTAAGAATGTTGCTGCCGTTATCCTGAATTCAAAAGGTAAAATCCTGATTGCTGCCCGTCTGGACTATCCGTCGAGTTGGCAATTCCCCCAAGGCGGTGTCGACAAAGGAGAAACTGAAGAAGAAGCCATCATGCGTGAGGTAAGTGAGGAAACCGGCATTTATAGTGCTCGAATCCTTAAAAAAAGCCGGAATATCCACAGTTATAGTTTTGCAGGTAAATCCCCTTTCAAAAAAACAATCGGACAAAGCCAACTGTATTTCCTGATTGAATTCTATGGGAATGACGATGAGATCTCACTCACAAATGGAAAACACCGTGAATTTTGTGATTGGAAATGGATCACCCCCGGCGAATTACCCATCAAGGATGTTTATAAACCACGCCAACCGATTTATCTCGATGTCATCAAAGAGTTTTTTAATATCGATTTACTTTAAACCCGATAAAAAAATGTTCCTTACTCATAAACCAATACCCCATTCGCCCATTCTTTTTTTTATCTTAATAGAAATGCTGATCATTTTGTCCGTGCCACTCCATGCGCAAACCGGTGACCCCGCTAATGTCCAGCCACAACGTGTGATTATAAAACCCCAGTTTGAGGACTTTAAATCATCCAGTCCAAAGGTAGAAAGCCCTGCCCCCATTCAGCCCTCATTATCCCCTCAACCTAC
>Ga0163144_10008060_pt1 | contig 22870 bp, 20 predicted proteins | sample OliLak19BULKMAT1_FD_123175 | JGI IMG/M metagenome (GOLD analysis project Ga0163144, IMG submission 123175) | Freshwater microbial mat bacterial communities from Lake Vanda, McMurdo Dry Valleys, Antarctica - Oligotrophic Lake LV.19.BULKMAT1 | ecosystem: Environmental > Aquatic > Freshwater >...
ACGCGCGAGGCCGAACGGGTGCTCATCGAGGGCGACCTCTCGCGCGCCCGCCGCAAAGAGGTCATCGACCAGATGGCGGCGGTGCTGATCCTTCAGAGCTATCTCGACACCCAGGCCCACGCCCGGACGACCCCGACATCGTGAAGGCCCGCCTGGTCGCCGTCGTGGTGCTGGGAGCACTTGCCCTGCGGGTCTTGTGGGTGGCCGAAACCGAAGCCCCGACCGGTGGTCCCGAAGTCGAGATCGTGGTTGCCAAAGGTGCCTCTACGCAGGAGATCGCCGAGCAGTTCGCGGCGCAGGGCCTGTTCAAGCGGCCGTGGACCTTCGTCCTTCTGGTCCGCCTCCGCGGCGACGGTGCGAAGATCAAAGCTGGCCGCTATCGATTCGAGGGCCCGTATTCCATGCTCGATATCGGGCAGAAGCTGGTTCAGGGCGCGGTCGAACGACGGGAAGTCACATTCCCGGAAGGCCGGAACATCTTCGAAGTGGCGGAAATCGCGGGTCGCAGCGGCCTCTCGCGCGACGCCGTGCTGGCCGCGGCGAAAGATCCAGGCGCCATCTTCGACCTCGATCCGCAGGCGAAGAATCTCGAGGGGTATCTCTTTCCGGAGACCTATGAGATCCAGGACGGCCCCTTCGAAGGCGGCCTGGTGGCCGAGATGGTGCGACAGTCGCGACGGACCTTTGAGGACCTGGGCCTCACCCCGAGTGGGCGAACCATCGCGGGAGTGCCGCTCACCCTGCGCGGGATTGTGACTCTCGCCTCCATCGTCGAGCTTGAAACCGCGGCCCCCGAAGAGCGTCCGCGCATCGCCGCGGTCTTTCTCAACCGGCTGCGCACCGGCATGCGTCTGCAAACCGACCCCACGGTTATCTACGCGCTCAAGCTGACCGGGGGGTACGACGGGAATATCCGCAAGGCTGATCTTTCCGGTGACTCGCCCTACAACACCTACCGTTTTGCCGGCCTGCCTCCCGGCCCCATCGGCTCGCCGGGGCGCCTGGCCCTTGAGGCGGTGCTGAGCCCCGAGACGACGGAGCATCTCTATTTCGTCAGCCGCAACGACGGCACCCATGTCTTCTCCAAGACTCTGCAGGATCACGAGCGGGCGGTGGACGAGTATCAGCGGCGGCGACGGTCCGATCCCGCAACCGCCGCGGTCAAGTGACCGGTTCGGGGCGGGTGGCGGTTCTCGCGTTCTCCCTTTCCTTCGGGGTGATGCTCGCGAATGGCCGCGCCATTGGCTCGGGGGATACAAACGTTCTCGAAAAAACCGCGACAGCTTTGGTGGAACGTAGGACCGTCGTCCTGAAGGCAGAGGACGGATCTGACCCGTTCACGCGAGCCACCGCGGACGGCGGGCGTATCTCGATCTACTCGCCGGTGCCGGCCTTGATCGCCACGCCCATCTTCGTAGCAGTTTCGGTCTTCTTCGACCTCAATCTCACCGGCATTCAATTCGCGGGAAAGCTCGCGGCCGCGCTGGTCGCGTCCACTGCGATCGGCCTGCTCGCGAGTTGCTTCGCACAGCGGACGTCCCCGGGCCTGGCCGTCGTGTCGGCGCTGATCGTGGGTCTTGGGACCAGCGTCTTTTCGACCGCGCAAGCCCTCTGGCAGCACCCGGCGGTGTTGTTGTTCCTGGTCATCGCGATCGCTGCTCTCGAGCGGATGGAAGCGGTTGCGATGGCGGCAGATCGCAGTGGACCGGCGCTCGTGGCTGCGGTCGCCCTCGCCCTCGCGGCGGTGTCTCGCCCGGCCACCATTCCCCTGTGCGCGGTGCTTTTCGGTTTTCTGCTGATCCGCGCTCGACCTTTCATCCGTCGCATCCTGCTCGCCGCAGCGCTTCCCCTGCTCCTGATCGCGGCCTACAACACCACATTCTTCGGAGCGCCGTGGCGCTTCGGCCCGACCCTCAGCGGGCGCTTCGGCGCCGCTTTCCCGGAATCCATCGCGGGTTTGCTCCTCTCGCCCGCACGTGGGCTGCTGGTTTTCACACCCATCGCCATCGTCGCCTTGTGGGCACTGATTCGGCAGGCCCGTCGTTCCACCGTCGCTCGGGCCCTGCTCGCGGCTGCTTCAGCGCACTTTCTCTTCATGGCCTTGTGGAACGAGTGGCACGGTGGAGAATCGTTCGGGCCGCGACTATTGACCGACCTCGTGCCCGCTCTTTTCTTCTTTCTTCCCGAGGGTCTTGCGGCGTGGCCGAAGACCGGAGTGGTGCTCGGCTTCGCTTCGGTCGGCGCGCAGATGATCGGCGGGTGGACCTACGACTATCGGTGGGAGCGCCTTCACCAGCGGGGCGGCGAATTCGAAAGCGCCTTGTGGTCGTGGCGCGACTCTCCCCTGGCCTTCGCTGTTCGTGAAGGTGTGGTTATTCAAGGAGTCCCGAAAGCCGACGGGCGAAAGCTGCGGCTGCCGCTCCATCGCGCGGTTCCGTTTGGACCGACCGGCTCCATCATCGAAAGCACGTCGCCGGGACCCCGAGTCCGCGGAACCCCGTTGATCCGAGATATCCGGCTCGAACGTGGCGCGCGGATCACCGCGGGCTGGATGCGCCTCACTCACCCGGGGGACGCCCTCGCCTTCCGATCGCTCGTGGACGGTGCGCGGACGCTTTCAATCGCTGGATTCCTTCAAGGGAGGATTCGGGTCGAAAACGGAAGCCGCGTTTTCACGTCCACCGTCGCGGGTGACTTCGCGATCGAAGCACCTCTGCTCCTGGAATCCGGAGAAGACGTTTACGTCCGCGCGGAAGAAGGCGAGCTTCGGGTGGCCCGGGTTGAACTCAGGTAAGAAGAGCGGCTACTGGCGGAGCCTCGGAACTTCGCCCCACTTGAGTTTGGTCCGCAACACCTCGAAATAGTCGCGCGCTCCCGCGGTCACGAGCTTCAATCGTCGACTGCCCTGACTCACCACCAGTTCGTCGTCCGGCCGAACTTCGCGGCTCCATTGCCCGTCGACGGTCACATGCACCGGCGAGCCGGACGAGCGAACACGGATGCTCACCGGGGTGTGGGCGGGGATCACCACCGGCCGGTTCGAAAGCATGTGCGGGCAGATGGGAGTCAACACCACCGCCTGGAGCGAGGGGTGGAGAATGGGCCCACCCGCGGCCAGGTTGTAGGCCGTGGAGCCCGTGGGAGAGGAGACAATGAGACCGTCCGCGCGGAAGTCGGACACGAAACTCCCGCCCACCGAGACCGTGAACTCGACGATACGGGACACCGTAGCCGCCTTCGCAATGGTGACGTCGTTGAGGCCCTCGTGGACGATCGACTCTCCGTCGCGTACCAGCGCCGCGCGCAGCATAGAACGCCACGAGTAGGCGTAGTGTCCGGCGACCAGACCGCGAAGAGCCTCCTCAACCTCTTCGCTCGTGATCTCGGTCAGAAAACCGAGCGAGCCGAGGTTCACCCCCAGCACCGGGGTCTCCTCGTCCAGAACGCGTTGCACCGCGCGCAACAGCGTGCCGTCGCCGCCGAGGACCACCACCGCGTCGATCGGCCCGCGTGTGCGCTCCTTCACGACCTCGCAACCGAGCGTTCTCAGAATCTCGAGAACATTGAGACGCGTGGGATCGTCCTCGGGAAGATCGTCGCGGGTGATGACCGCGACTTTCATGACGAGAACTCCGGGCGGGCGGCCATGGTCTGGGTCATTCAAACTTGGGGGTTGCATCATGTCAGACCGGAGGCGATGCGTCACCTCCCCTCTCCCCGGGCGGCGACCGGGCATGAAGGAAGAACTCGCGATTCCCACCCGTTCCGTCGATCCTGGAGCGACACACCGCGCGCACCCGGAAACCCAGTGCCGAAGCTCCCTCACAAACTCCCAGCATCACTCGAGTATGGACGCTCGGGTCACGAACGATGCCACCGCTGCCCACCTCCGCGCGGCTCGCTTCGAATTGCGGCTTCACGAGAGAAACCACATCGGCCCCTTCGGCCAGAAGCTGGGCGAGGGCGGGCAGGATCTTCAGCACCGAGATGAAGGAAACGTCCATGGTGGCGAGAGTCGGCCGTTCGGGCAGCGCCTCACGAGTGAGGTGGCGGGCGTTCGTTCGTTCGTGGAGGATGACTCGCGGGTCCTGCCGCAGTCGCTCATGGAGCTGCCCGACACCGCTGTCAAACGCGTACACCTTCCGAGCCCCGCGCGCGAGAAGCACTTCGGTGAAGCCTCCCGTGGAGCTTCCAATGTCCGCGGCGACCCGCCCCTCGCAGGAAATCCCAAAGGCATCGAGGGCCCCGAGAAGCTTCAAAGCACCCCGCGACACCCACGGTTCATCGGCGTCCACCTCGATGACGGTTTCTTCGCTGACCTGGGATCCGGGCTTGAGCCGCTCCAGGACCGGCACGCGAACCCGTCCCGCGAGGATCAGGGCCTGCGCCCGTTCGCGCGAAGGTACGAGGCCCCGGCGGGTGATCTCGAGGTCGAGCCGGCGCTTCCCCGAACTCAAGAGGCCCGGTGGATGATGCGCGAGGCGAGATCGCGCAGCCGGGCGGCCTCGGGGCCAAACCCGCTCAGAGCCTCCTCGGCCTGAGCGTGAAGGGCCGTCGCCTGTCTCTTCGAGGCCTCGAGACCATGGAGCGCTACCCAGGTGGCCTTGCCTGCGAGCTGATCCTTGCCCGGGGTTTTGCCGAGGGTGCCCGCATCCCCGCTCACATCGAGAATGTCGTCGACGATCTGGAAAGCGAGGCCGATGGGCTCGGCATAGGCGCGGAGGGCCAGGGCCTGATCCGTCGAAGCTCCGGCAAGCAGACCGCCTCCGACCACGGTGGCTACGATCAAGGCCCCGGTTTTGGTGCGATGGATCCGTTCGAGATCCTCGGGCAGGGCCTGGACGCCTTCGTACTTGAGATCATCCATCTGCCCGCCGATGAGACCGGCGGTGCCGCAGGCGCGGGCCAGAACGACCAGGGCCTCAAGGACCACACCGCTCCTGCTGGAAGCACCGTCGCCCGAGGCGATGATTTCGAAGGCCAGCGTCTGCAGGGCGTCACCGGCCAGAATCGCGGTGGCCTCATCGAAGGCTTTGTGACAGGTGGGCCGCCCGCGGCGCAGGTCGTCGTCGTCCATCGACGGAAGGTCGTCATGAATCAGCGAGAAGGTGTGAATCAGTTCCACCGCGCAGGCAAAGGCCTCGGCGCGGTCCCGGCCCGACGGCCCGCCCACCGCGTGAGCGGCGGCGAGGCAGAGCAACGGGCGAATGCGCTTTCCGCCCGCGAAGATGCTGTACCGCATGGCCGCGTGCACGCGCGAGGGCCATTGCGACTCGGGCGGCAGATAGCGGTCGAGCGACGAATCGACCCGCACTCTCAATTCGTCGAGGGTTGGTTCCAACGAACGCTCCAAAGGACTCAGCGGGAGGGTTCGGCTTTCGCCGTCCGGTCGAGGACGCGACGGGCGTCCTGAGACAACACCTCGATTTTCGCCTCTGCCTCTTCCAGGCGCTCCTGGCAGAAGCGGGCGCGGGAGATTCCCTCTTCGTACAGCTTCAACGAGTCCTCGAGCGAGAGGTCGCCTTTCTCGAGCGAGCCCACGATGGTCTCGAGCCTCGAGAGGGCGGTCTCGAACGACTCCCTGTTTTGTTCGGTTGCGGCCACGTTCGTCATGCCTCCTCTTCCAGGTCCGTCACGGTGGCCAGAAGCCGTCCCTCGGACAGCCGAATCACCACGGGATCACCGATCTTCACGTGATGCGCCCTCATCAGAATACGCCCCTCAGGCGTGGTGGCGAGAGCGTAGCCACGGCTCAAAACCGCCAGTGGCGAGAGGGCGTCGAGCTTCGCCACTTCCCCGTTGAAGCGAGCCCGTCGCTCGTCCACCGCGGGCCGGATGCCGCGCACCAGTCGCTGAAGATCGTCACGGAAGCGGCGGGAAATGGAGGCGAGGCGGGCGTCCGCGTCGCGCAGGGCCTTCGACTCAAAAGCACGGACGGCGCGCGCGCGTTTCTGGTCGAGATGGGACGCCACCCTGGCCCTCATCGACATCACCGCGCGATCGACTCGCGCACGAGCGCGCGCGAAAGTCTCCTTGGGAGCCTGAGCTTCACAACGCGTGAGGAGGTCGCGAAAGTGGAACCGCCTTTCGGCATGGCGGCGATCCGAGGCCACGCGCGCCCTGACGAAGGTCGCCTCGAACCGGCCGCGCAATCTCTCGAGACGGGTCCGCTCGCGCTCGATCACTCGATGGCCCGAGACCGCATCCAGACGAAGCCGCCAGTTCTCGCGGTTCAACCCGATGGCGCGGCCAAGGGCCAGGGTCGCGGTGGCCGTGCGCTCGAAGGCTCGGCGCTGGATATCCACCACCATCCCCGCGGCCACCGACGGCGTGGCCGCCCGGACATCCGCCACGAAGTCCGACACGGTGAAATCGGTTTCGTGGCCCACCGCCGAGATCACCGGCGCTTTGCAGGCCACGATCGCGCGCGCCACCGTCTCCTCGTTAAAGGACCACAGATCCTCGATGCTGCCGCCGCCGCGGGCCACGATGATCACGTCCACGTCGTCCCGCTCGCCCAGAAGCCGGATGGCGGCGGCGATCTCACCGGCCGCACCCTCACCCTGGACCCGGGTGGGCGAGAGCAGCACGCGCACGCGCGCGCCGCCGCGGGAGAGCGTCTGCTCGATATCCTGACGCACGGCCCCGGTGGGCGAAGTGACCATGCCGACGGTGCGCACGAGGGTCGGCAGAGCGCGCTTCCTTTCGGTCGCGAAAAGGCCTTCCGCCTGGAGCCGCGCTTTCAGCGCCTCGAGCGCACGCTGCAGGTCTCCCAGTCCGACGAGGTCCAGCGTATCGATGTGGAGGGCGTACCGGCCCTGCGGTGCGTAAACCCGGACGGCTCCGGTCGCGACCACCCGCAACCCCAACTTCGGCTTGACCGCGAGCGAATCCCGGTTGTCCGCCCACACCAGGGCCTCGAGCGTGGAGCCCGCATCCTTGAGGGTGAAGTAGGTATGCCCGTTGGCGGCCAGGTTGACCTTGGAGATTTCACCCATGACGCAGACCGCGGAGAAGCCAAGGGCGAGCGATCGGCCGATTCGATCCGTGAGCTCCGTGATCGAGATGGGTGTGATCCGGGGCTCTGGGCGGGGAGAGGGTGTGAGCCTGGCCGGCGCTTCGTCGGGCTGGGTCTGCGCGAACCCTGCGACCGGAAGAAGCACAGGGGCGGCGGCCTCGAAGAGAGTGGACTGCAGGCGTTCGCGAAGCGGCTTTTCGAGGCCGGCTCGCTTCGGCGGAGGAGGCGGACGCCTGATGGTCATGTTCCCGTAGCGAAGGGGTGGCTAAAGAGAGAGGACTTCGGTTTCGCTCAGGAACATGCGGTCAATGCTGGCGGCGCGGCCGGTGTCTTCGTCGACCGACACCACCACGGCGGCAAAACGCGGGTCGCCCTTCGCGGTCTCGAACTTGGCGGGCAGTCCGTCCACGAATCGCTTGATGACGATGTCCTTTTCAACGCCGATCACCGAGTCGTAGGGACCGGTCATGCCGATGTCGGTGCAGTAGGCGGTTCCCTTGGGAAGGATCCGATGGTCGCAGGTGGGGACGTGAGTGTGGGTACCCACCACCACCGAGGCCAGGCCGTCCATGAAAAAGCCCATCGCGGTTTTTTCAGAAGTGGTCTCCGCGTGCATGTCGACCAGGATGACCGGAGTCTCCCGACGCAGTTCCTCGGCGAGTCTTTTTCCGATGGTGAAAGGATCGTCGATGGCGCCGTTCATGAAGACGCGACCCGAGAGGTTGAGGGTTGCGACTTTCACACCGGTGCGGCTTTTGCCCACGTGGGCCCCCTTCCCAGGCTGTCCCACCGGGTAGTTCGCCGGCCGGAGCAACTGCGGGAAGACATCGATGATGGGCATGATCTCGCGCTTGTCCCAGATGTGATTGCCCGAGGTCAGGCAGTTGACTCCGAGGTTCAACAATTCCTCGGCCAGTTCCCGCGTCACCCCATTGCCGCCGGCGAGATTCTCGGCATTGGCGATGCAGTAGTCGATGGCGCGCTTGCGCAGGATCTTCGGAAGAGCCTGCTTGAGGATGGCGCGGCCTGGAGCGCCGACGATGTCGCCGATGAGGAGGATGTTGATCATTTGGAGGAGGGGGGACGGGAAGGCTCACCTTGCTCTCATCCCAAGAAACCGGGCAACATGGGGCCCAACGTAATTCTCGGAAGAGGAAGACTCAGCGTAGGTTACATGTTCCAGCAGATCATTCAGGATATTTTGGCCGTGGCCGAGGCCGGGCCACGCGCGGAAGACGTGTTGGAGAGTCTGGGGGCTCGGATCCGGGCGGCCGAGCGCTTCGAATGCGCAGAGATCGTGGCCCGTACCGAACAGGGCCTCTCGATCTTCGTCATCGCCCCGGGCCTCGGCGATCTGGGTGCTCGCGCGCTTCAAGCCATCGAAGCCCTGGGCGACGAAAAGACGCTTCGGATCGACCACGCGCCCGAACTCCGCGATCGGGGCCTCGCCGCCCCTGGCCTGACCTCGCTTCTCATCCTTCGCCTGGACGCGCCGGGGTCAACCTCCGCCGCGATCGTGCTCGGACACTCGCGCGCCTGGTCGTTCGCGGCCGCCCCGCTTTGGGGCCTTCGCACTTTGACGAGTGTGGCCCTGCGACTGATCCTGCGAAGTCCACTCCCGCCTCCCGTTCGTTCCCCGGGCCCCGCTCCCGACCCCGAATTGGCACGCCTGCGGGGGCAAGTCGAAATCCTTGAGGAGGAGATCGTGAAGCTCCGCTCAGAGCGGGCTTCTAAACGGCGTTCCGGCAAACCACAATAATCGTCCGGTCGTCGGTGGCCTTCAGACCCTCCGCGAACTCGTCGGCCTTCTTGAGCAGGTGCTGCTTCATCGTGTTTGCCGATTCGCCCTGAACCCCCAGAACGAAACGCGTGAGGCCGTCCTCACCCAGTTCTTCGCCCTTACGGTTCCAGGTCTCCGAAAAGCCGTCGGTGAAGACCACCAGGCGATCTCCCGGCTGAATGCGGGTCGTGCCTGAGTCGTAAATCGCGTCTTCGAAAAGGCCGAGGACCATCCCGCCCGTCTCCAGACGTTCCACTTCTCCCGCAGTGCTGGACAGGATGGGGGCATTGTGGCCGGCGTTGACGTAGTCGAGCTGGCCGGTTTCAAGATCCAGACGGCCCAGGAAGAACGTGACGTACTTGTTGGCCGGAATATTCTGGGTCACGGAATTGTTCATCTCGACCACGGCCTGCTTGATGTCGTCGTCGAGCCAGTGATCGCGCACCGCGGCACGGAGAATGGTCATGATCAAGGCCGCCCCCGTGCCTTTGCCCGATACGTCGCCCATCACGAAGGTGAGGCGGTCGCGGGTGACGTGGAAGTCGAAATAGTCGCCGCCCACCGCGCGGCAGGGTTCGGTGCCCGCGGAGACGTCGTAACCGTCTATGGAGGGCGAGCCCTTCGGAAGCATGCTGCGCTGAATCTCGGCCGCGAGGCGCATGTCTTCTTCGAGGCGGCGCTTTTCGAGACTTTCCTCGAGCAGGCGGGCGTTCTCGATTTTGGCCGCGGCGACACTCGCAAGAGCGGTGACGAGTTCCAGGTCTTCCTCGGCGAAGCTGTGGGTGCGTTCTCGTGAATCGAGGTACACCACGCCGATGACCGACTCCTTCCCTCCATCCGAGTGCCACAGGGGTGCGCACATGGCCGAGCGAATGCCCGTGGTGACGATGCTCTGTTCGGCCTTCAGTACGGCGTCCTCGAGGACGTTCGGAAGGAGGATCGAGACCTGTTCCTTCAGCACCCGGCGGGAAATCGACTGGCTGACCCGCACGATGGGCTCGCCACGCCGGGTCTTCGAGGCTTTGACCTCGGCGAACGGCCCGGCCGGGCCGACTTCAAAGAGGGCTATGGCCCCGCGCTCGGCGGTTACCGCGGCGAAGAGAATGTCGAGAATCTGTTCGAAGGTCTCGGAGATCGGCTTGTGGGCCAGCAACGCGGCGGCCGCGCCCGAGAGAACGGTCAGCACGCGGTTCTTCCGCGCCAGGTCTTCGGGGTTGCTGGGGACCTTGAGAACGCCCTCTTGCATCGAGCGCGCCGAAAAGACCTTCGTGCCCACGACCTGAATGTCGTCCTCGGTCTGCTCATCCGGAAGGCTCGATTGCACGGTGATCGTGTGATCACCGAGCTTGATCTGGTCGCCCTTGCGCAGAGGTGTCGGGCCCTGGATGCGCATGCCGTTCACCAGCGTGCCGTTCTTGCTGCCGAGATCGGCCACGGTCAGCCCGCCTCGGTCGAACAGGATCTCCGCGTGCATGCGCGAGAGCCACTGGTCGGGTATGAAGATGTCGGCTTCGCGCGAGCGGCCCAATGTGGTGCGCGGGCGCTCGACCTTGATGCGGCGTTCCCCATCCAGTGATTTCAGGAACAGTTCGGGTGTTGCAGGCATGACGCGTCGGCATTCTAGGAGTCTGCACGGCAGAAGGCGAAGACTCCAGGCCCCCCAGGGGCGGCTTCGACGAGCGACCACTAGAATCCCTGCTCTTTGGAATGATGCCACCCCCTTCGCCCACCCGACGCAGCGCGCTGATGGCCGCGGCCTTCCTGATGGCCACCTCGGCCATCGGTCCAGGCTTCCTGACTCAGACCGCGGTCTTCACCAACATACACGGGGCCGACATGGCCTTCGCGATTCTGGCCTCGGTCCTGATCGACATCGGCGTGCAGTGGAACGTCTGGAGGGTGATCGGGGTGACCGGCCTCACCGGGCCGGTCATCGCCGAGGCCATTCACCCTTTTCTGGGCGGGGCCTTGCGGGTCCTGGTGGTGTTCGGCGGGTTCGTGTTCAACGTGGGCAATCTGGCCGGATGCGCCCTCGGCCTCGCGATCTTCGGAGTGCCGCTCGCGGTGGGGGCTTCCCTCTCGGCGGCCCTGGCCCTGGTGCTTCTTGCGCGGCCCGGGGCCATGCGGCCGGTCGACCTTTTCGTGCAGGCCCTTGGCTTCCTGATGCTGGCTCTCACCGCCTCCATCATGATCCTGTCCCGCCCGGACTACCTGCTGGCCGCACAGCGCTCGGTGATGCCGGAGGTCTTCCCTACCGGCTCAATTCTGACTCTGGTGGGCGGCACGGTTGGCGGCTACATCACCTTCTCCGGCGCTCATCGGCTGCTCGCCTCGGGACTCAAAGGAGAAGAGGCGATCCACGACTTCGACCGCGCGGCCGTCCGCGGGATCCTCGTAACCGCTCTCATGCGGGTCATTTTGTTCCTGGCCATCCTGGGTGTGCTGCAAGGATCGAGCGCGCCGCTTGACCCTGCCAATCCCGCGGGGGCGGCCTTCCGGCTGGGCGGGGGCGTCCTCGGAGAGAAGTTCTTCGGCCTCGTGTTGTGGAGCGCCGCCATCACCTCGGTGGTGGGCTGCAGCTACACCTCGCTGTCCTTTGTACGAGGGGCCGAGGCCGGAGCGGCCCGGACGACCGGACTTTTGTTCTTCATCCTCGCGGCCCTCGCCATCTTTGTGAGCGTGGGGCGGCCGGCTCAACTTCTGGTCTGGGCCGGCGGGCTGAACGGCCTCGTTCTACCCCTGAGTCTGGGGGTCATCCTCGTAGCCTCCCGTCGCGTGGCCATTGTGGGTGCCTATCGCCATCCCGCCTACCTGAGCGTCGTGGGAGGCCTCGCCTGGCTCGCCAGTGCCGCCATCGCCGTCTTCGGCCTTCAGGACCTTCTAAAACGCCTCTAGCCTCGAAACGCAGGGGGCGCCCCTTCACCTCGTCGTCTGTCGCAATGTGGCGGAAGGCAAACCGAATGCAGGGGCAGGCCTCGTGCCTGCCCTTTCCGAACCGGAGCGCCGCATCCTTCGCGATGACCTGTCGACTCCAGATGCGCGTAGCCGAAGTTCGCAGGGCGGCCACAAGGCCCGCGGCACCCCAACAGCAGACGAGTTCAGGGTGGCCGCCCCTACGATTAGCGAGAACGGCGTTTCTTCGACGCGGTGTACCCTGGGCGCACACGGACCGTCACCTCGGGCCGGTTCACCACCCGAACTTCGATCTTCCGATAGGTGTTGTCAGCGGGGCGCGTCGGCGAGTAGGCCACCAGGTAGTTGTTTTTCAGGTCCTTGGAAATCGCCTCGAACACCTTGATTAGTTCTGCGACCTTCCCCGGAAAGAAGTAGAGGCCTCCGGTGTCTTCCGCGAGATTCTTGAGAAAGCCCTTGGGGGTGTCGAAACCCTGGATGCCTACGGCGTATATCGACACTTCAAGGGACCTCGCCATGGCGGTCACCTGACTCTTGCTGGCGCTGCTGGCGCCGTTGTCGTCGCCGTCCGAGAGGAGCACCAGGGCCTTGCGGCCCGGCCGGTCCCTCAAACGGTCGAGGCTGTATAGAACCGCGTCATACAAAGCAGTGCCGCCCCACACCTGGAGGCCGTTGATGAATGAGTCCAGGCGGTCGGTATCCTCGGTGAACTCGGAACTCGACTTGACGCTCTCGTTGAACTGAACCACCAGGGCCTGGTCGGTGGGTTCCAGTTTGCCGGTGAAATAGATCGCCGACTCCTTGAGAAAATCGACGCTTGGCTGCATGCTGCCCGAGGTATCGAGGGTGAGAGCCAGGGACAGCGGGATCTTGTCGTCGCCCGTGCTGCTCGCGAGGTAAGTGACCTCCTGGAGCACGCCGTTCTCGTAGATCTGGATGTCTTCCTTCTTGAGGCCGGCCACGAACCGGCCGCCCTTGTCGAAGACCATGACCGGCACCGACACGATCTCGACCTCGGCCCCAATGATGAGGGGTGGGCGAGGATCTTGCGGCCGCACCCCACCCGAACCCGAAGAGACAGTGGCGAGGGCCAGAAGCACTCCGACCGCGGTGACATTGGCCGGCCTCACGCGGTGACCGCCGGCAAGCTTCTGGAAGCCCGGTTCTTCATCCGTTTGCGGAAGAACCGCCCGGTGACGAGCGCAAAAAGCAGGAACCCGGCCGCGACCACGAGCGGAGTGAGAATCGCGAGGGCCACGAGGCCAAAGGCCAGAATGTCCTCGAGTACGGAAAGAACGGGCGACGCAAGGCCCGCAGTGAGCGGAGACAAGACGCCCCGCATCGTGGCCTTGGCGGTGTGCGGCACCAGGGAGGCGGGAGCGCCCACCATGACGCCCAAGGCCAGGGCCACGATGGGATCGTCGACGGTCCACAGGACCGAGGCCGCAAGCAGCATCCCGGCCAGCGGCTTCAGCACGGTCGAGAGGGCATCGAGCGCATGATCGACCACGGGGATTTTGTCGGCGATCACCTCAAGGAGGGTGGCGAGGACGAAGACGGTGAGCGCGGTGTTTGAGCCGAGGAACTGGAACGAATCACCAAGCGGCAAAACCCCGAACCTCACGGAGAGGCCCACCGCAAAAAGTGGGAGCCACGCACGCAGACCGGCGCAGGCCGCGAGGGCGATGCCAAGGGCGATCGACTGCAGCAGGTCGACGGAAAGGGCCGGGAGTTCGAGGGAAGAAAGGCGTGTGGACCAGTCAGTGTTTCGCAGCGTGCCTACGAACCCGGCGAGACCGGCCTGCAGGGAAGAGAAAAAGTCGGACATGACCCTCGCACACTAGGGACGAGTGTCCTCTCGTGTCAAGCGCCACGCTGGGTGTCTCGCCCTTCGGATGCTGGTCGAGCAGTGTCAAGCGCCACGCTGGGTTGTGGCCGCTGGGGGGCCTCCCCCGATCACGCCCCTTCGGCCTCTCGTCATTGCGAGGAGCCAGTCCGTTTCCCCTGCGACGAAGCAACCCCATGTTCCCAACAATCGCCCGAGAGCTATTTCTTCGGGGGGTTGCGGGCTTCTTCCTTGTTGTAGGAATGGACGAAGGGAATGTCGCGCATGGTCAACACGCCGGGGCGCGCGGCCATGACCTTGGGGATGGCGTTCACCGAAATCGCGGCGGTCGCGATGTCGCCCGCGATGCCGCCCTTGACCGTCATGTCCATGGAAGGCGAACCGTCGATGACCACGTGGTCCCGAGGTGAATCGGCGCCGACGTACATATGAAGGTCGAGACTCACGACGAGGCCGGTCTTCGAATAACCTTTCGCGGTCTGCTTGATTCCGGCGGCGGTGCCGGCCGCGATGCGCAGATAGTCGGTGTGGAGGTCGCGAGGGGCGATCGCGGGCTCGAGCGTCTCCTCGACCCGTTCGAGCTGGAGGCCGAGGGAGTCCGCGATCATATGGACCGATTCGGGCAGGCCCACATGCCGCACCGTGCCCTCGGCCTTCGCCCGGCTGAACTGAGCCAGGGAAAGACCGGCGCCCACCTTGCGCTGCAGGGGCAGACGCCGGGTTCCGGCATCGACCACGCGCGTCACCGAGACCCGCGACACACTTTCGCAAGGTGCGGTCAGAGTGAGGGCCAGAGCGTCCATGGCGAAGCCCGGATTGACCCCGGTGCCAAGCACCGAGACCTTCATCTTCCTGGCCAGAACGTCGAGATCCTTGAAGAGCTTGGCATTCGCGGGAACGGGATAGGCAAACTCCTCGCAGGTGGTGACTACGTTGACCCCGCGACCAATCAGGGCCTCGATGGTCGACTTCACCACTTTGGCCGACGAGGTGGTGGAAACCACCGCCACGTCCGCTTTGAGACTCTTGATGAACTTGACCGGATCGCCGGAGACCTTGATCTTGAGCTTCTTGTTGAGCCCGAGGACGTCGCCCAGGTCTTTGTTCGCCTTCTCTGGAGCGAGGTCGCAGGCCCCCACAATCTTGAGGCCTTCCTTCGCCAGGACCATCTTCGCGATGCCGACTCCGATGGGGCCGAGGCCAATGTGAACGATCTTCAGATCACGGGACATGCAGGTCTTATCTCCAGAAGGAAGGGGCAGGCGAAACCGCGCGTTGACGGTTGGCACCTGGGGGGGGGCCGGCCGCAGAAGGGTAGGAAGGTCTGGTTCAGCGCTCGATGGCGATGGTAGCGAACTCGCCGTCCGGCACGGCGGCCACGATGACAGTGCTGGCCACGGGAAGGAAGGCCGTGTGGTTCTTCCCGTTCAGGGACAGGCGAACCTCGTAGAAGCCCTCATCGGCGATGCGCACGAGTTTGCCCTTGGCGCTTTTCGCCTTGATGATCTCGGCCATCGCGTCGTTCGCGATGAAAATCGCGGCTTCACTTTCGATCATTTGCCTGGTCCTCCCGGAAGGGTTTGAAGAGCGCGTCTAAGAATATCGAGGCCCTGATCAGCCTCAGAGCGAGTGAGGGTAAGGGGCGGCCGGAATCGGATGGAACGTGAGCCGCACGGCAGGGCGATCATTCCGATTTCGAAACAGCGGTCGAGAAGAGCGCGCCTTTGATCGGGGTCGGTATCGAACGCGATCATCAGGCCGCGACCGCGGACGTTGCCAACGAGGGAAGGAAAGTCTCCGGCCAGAGACCGAAGGCCCCCAAGAAGGTGTTCTCCCACGTCACGCGCGTTCTCGACCAGCCGGTCTTCCTCGATGATCTCGAGGAAGCGCTGGAACCGCACCATGTCGGTGAGATTGCCGCCCCAGGTGGAGTTGATTCGCGAACGGCTGACGAACACGTTGTCGGGTTCGCGATCGACTTTGGGACCGACCAGACATCCGCAGGTCTGGGTCTTCTTGCCGAAGGCCAGAGCGTCGGGCTGCACACCGTAGTGTTCATGGGCCCAGAACCGGCCGGTGAGGGCGACCCCCGTCTGCACCTCGTCGACGATGAAGAAGCAGTTCATCGAATCGGCCGTCGCTTTCAGGGCCTGGATGAACTCCGGGCGGAAATGATTGTCGCCACCCTCGCCCTGGATGGGTTCGATGATGATCCCCGCGATGTCGTCCCCGTGATCCTCGAAGGCCTTCCCCAGCTGATCCAGGGACGCCTGCTCGAGGGCCACCACATCCCGCGTGGCCTCGGGGGTTTCAGGAAAGCGGAGTTTGGGATTCCCTATCCGCGGCCACGGAAACTTCGGGAACAGGTCGGTCTTCGCGGGATCGGTATTGGTCAGAGAGAGGCAGTAGCCGGACCGCCCGTGGAACGCCTCTTTGAAGTGCACGATCTGCTGCCCGCGCTCTTTCGAACGATCGCCTCCCGCGCGCCAGTTCTGCCGGACCTTGTAGTCCATCGCCACCTTGAGGGTGTTTTCGACGGCCAGGGTGCCGCCCTCGATGAAGAAGGCGTGAGGCAGGTAGGAGGGCATGGCCACGCGGGCGAAGGTTTCGAGGAAGCTCGCATACTCGACGGTGTAGGCGTCGGAAAGCGAGGGCTTGACCTGGGCGACCTTGAGAAGGCGGGCCCTGAATTCGGGATCGTTCGTCTTCGGGTGGTTGTATCCGATCGGTGACGACGCGATGAACGTCATGAAGTCCAGGAGGTCCCGGCCGCTGCGGGAGTCGTGCAGATAAGCCCCGTGGCTCTTCTCAAGGTCAAACACCAAGTCGAAGGCGTCCACGAGCACATGGCGTCCCACAACCTGATGAACGTCTTGCGGAGGGATCTCTAGGAGGGTCGGGTGGGCCGTCGTGTTGCTCGTCGTGTTGCTCATTGGGGAAGGCGGCAGCGGACTTGGAAGGGTCGGTTGGCTATGCGCAGCGGATGACAAAACGTGCGAGGAAAAAGATCCCCGTGACGTACCGCGGACGTTGCGGACGTTGCCAAAGTGCGGGGAGTTTACCACGGCGACACCGGCAGGGCGGCCGTGAGGGTCGTAAACGCATATTATTTATGTGTTTACGACGTTGGCCTCGGGCTCGAGTTCGAGGGGACCGGTACGTTCAACCGGTCAGCGCTTGGGGGACCGCTCTTTATCCTGGCTGCGCGCCAACAGGTGGCGAAGCCGCAGATCGACTTCGGCTTCGAAGACCCGGTATTTCGCTTGCTGCAAAGGGGTCAGTTCCAGATCAAGCGTGTCGAGGTTCTTCAAGGTTCCGGCCCGCTCGTCGGCCGACGCCGCCTTCAGGTCTTTGAGCAGGTCGGTCACTGAGCTTTCGGTGGCCGAGCCCGATTGCAGCGTCTTCCGTAGCTGCCGAAGGGCCTGCATGCGACGCCTGGCGAAGTCGCGCCGGTCGCTTTGCACCTTACTGACCAGAGGCAGGATGCGCGCGAACTGATCGTTGGTGAGACCCAGGCTTTCCTGAAGATTGCTGATGAAATAGGCGTCAACCAGGCGGAAGGTTTCGTCCCGAAGTTCGGGGGTGTGGGCCACAGGCGCGTCGTCCCGGTCTCTGCGTTCGGTACGCGCTCTCTGCGGCCGCGGCGAGGGGGATGGCTGGGTCGAGGGGGCTTGAGCGGCCGTGCTCTGACCCTCGGCAGTCTGCGTCCTTTGGGACGCGCCCTGAACGGGTGACAAACCCAGGAAAAGGAGGGCAGAGGCGGCGAGCAGGATGCCGAGGCCCGACCTGAGTTTCTCGATCAAAGGCAAAGGGACACTCACAGGGGGCTCGCCCCGGTCATAGGTACGCGGGCCCCGTTCATCGCCACCGAAGTGAGCAAACCTTCTTCCTCGTGGGAACTGAGACCGGCGAGGCACGCGGCGCGGCAACGGGCGATCGCCAGTTCGTCCTCGGTCGGGGTCCATTCGGCGAGGACAGCGAGGCCTTCGTCGTCCGCCAGATCGGGCAACGGGGTCCAGGCCGGGAGCCGGTCATACGCCCCGGTTTCAACCAGAGCGAGCTGTGCTGCATCGGGAGCCTCTGGTCTCGAAAGAGGACTCCAGATGCCGAACGCCACCAGAAGGATGAGGGCCGCGCCCAAGGCTGGACGGAGGATGGAGAAACGCAGGAAGAACGAGGGCGAATAAGCCTTCTCTCGCGCCACGGCCTCACGGATGCGACGGCGCAGAAGCAGGTCGTCCCACTCGGTGGTGGCACAGGCCGAGGCATCCGCCGCTTTCAAGTCCGTGAGAAAGGCACTCAGCGATGTCGCTTCGGCGGCGCAGGACGGGCAGGAGGCCCACTCAGCCTTCGTTTTGTTTTCGGCCGCCTGGTTTTCGGAAGGTTCGGCGGCTTGCCGCTCGAAGATCTCTTCGGCGGTGAGGTGACGATGGTCGTTCATGATTGTGAAACATCCTTTCCCGGATCCGGTCCCGGCTCGGCTTCTCGCCCAGTGGGGCGCTTTGTGGGGCGCCCTACGCGAGAGGCGAGGTGTTTGCGAAGATTCCGGATGGCGAAAAAGAGATTCGCCTTCACTGTACCTACATTGGACCCAAGAATCTCCGCCACTTCGGCGTGGGTCCGTTCCTCGAGCACTTTCATGACGACGGTCAGACGCTGTTTCTCGGGCAGGATGTCGAGAGCCTCGCGTACGGTGCGGGCGCTCATGCTGGCGTCGACCAGTTCGTCGGGGCCCGGGCCTTCCGCCACGATGTCGTAGTCCTCGTCCCATTCCTCAGTCCGGTTTTTGCGCGCCGACTTGAAAGTGAGGCAGGCGTTCACCGCGATCCGGTAGAGCCAGGTGGAAAAGGCGCTGGTGCCGCGAAACTTCGCGAGCGACCGATAGGCCTTCACGAAGACCTCCTGGGTCAGATCAGCGGCGTCTTCAGCGTTGCCGGTAAAGCGGAAACAAACCCTTTGGATCGACTTCTGATGGCGGACCACCAGAACGTCGAAAGCCGAGGAGTCGCCGGCGAGGCAGGCTTCAATCGCCGCGCGCTCTTCAAGGCGGACCGCATCCCGGGCGGCCGCGTTCGAGTCGATGAACGGGCCTCCCATCAGCAATCCCTGGCGCGCGGTGTCGAGCTGGACAAGCATTGGGGATTCTCTCAGCAGTTTCGCGGCGGCGCGGGCTTCGTCGTTCGAGCAGGCACCCTGACTAGCGGGTGACCGCTCCGCCGTCACTGGCTTTCGGATCGAGATCGAGATCGAGGTCAAAGTCCGGATTCTGATCGGCGTTGCCTCCGCGACCCGGCCTTCCCCGCATCTTCATCCTCTGCTGCATTCGTCCCCGCATTCCCTGCATCGTGCGCTGACGTCCGCCCGTAGCTCTCATTTCAGAGATCTTCTTCTGCTGTTCGGGAGTGAAAATCCGCTTCATCGCGAGTGCCGTGTCGACACCCAGTTTCGTCAAGGCTCCCTGGGCGGCCTGAAGTTCTGCGAGTTTCGCGGCGACTGCCTTTTCGTCCACTTTGTCGGCGCGCATCAGCGACTGAAGATCCATGCGAGCGATCTTGAGATCTGTGGACTTCCTCAAACGATCCCGGCGAGCGGTCTCGCGGGCCTTTCGGAGGTCGGCCTTCTGGACGTCGGTAAGCCCGAGGTTGGCAAGCGCCATGCCTTGACCGCGCATCGGAGCCCCTTCCGGGCCTTGCTGCATGTGCCCGGGTCGCATCTGGCCGGGACGGCCGGGGTTGGGCCGGTTGTTCTCGCGCTGGTTATTCTGGGGGGGGTTATTCTCGGGCTGCGCGCTCACGAGGCCCGGAGCCACGAGAAGAACGCCAGCGAGCGACGACAGCAAAAGCGGGTTTTTCATTGATTTATAGCCTCCTTGGGCGTGGAAGGATCGTTCCCCGTCGAACAGTAAGACTGGTAGAGCCCCCGCGGGGTTTAGTCGGGCATACGAATTGCACGTTTCGTGGGATAGTCTCGCCTGGCGGGATCTACGTCACAGGGAGGCTCCAATGATTCACCGAATTCGGACACTCATCGCGGGCTTTTGCGCCGTTGTCCTCTGGACCGTCACTGCCAGCGCAGATGTGATTCATCTCAAGAAAGGCGGCCGGCTCGAAGGCATCCTCGTAAGCGAGACCTCAACCGGCCTGACCATGGATGTGGGCATGGGGAGGGTCAGTGTTCCCCGCTCCAGCGTGGCCCGGATCGAGAGGAAAGGGAGCGCCCTCGCCGAATATCGGAACCGGCTCGCCGCCCTCGCCCCGGACGACGTCCGCGCTCAGGCCGATCTCGCGCGCTTCGCGGCCGACCACGGCCTGCGATCCGAGTCGCGCCTGATGTGGGTGCGGGTGGTCTCGCTCGACCCGCGGCACGTCGAAGGGCATCTGGCCCTGGGGCACGTTCTCGTGAATGGCCAATACGTCGATGAAGATGAGGCGCAGCGATCGCAGGGTCTGGTGCGCTTCGAGGGTCGCTGGATCACGCCCGCCGAACAGAACTGGCTCCTCCGCGAGCGCGACCGTCGGACTACGGACGACCGCCGCGTGGAAGAAGCGCGCCGATCCGCGCGTGAAGCCGAAGACCGCGCCCGGCGCGCGGAAAGAGAAGCGGAACGTGCCCGCGCCGATCGCGCCGCGGAAACGCCCGCGTGGGGTTATGGCGCGCCGATCCTGGTGGGATCCCCGCATTGGGGCGGCTACACCGCTGGATGCTACGGCCGGGCCTGCACCACAGTTCCCCCGATGTGGCCTCAGCCCCCGACCCCAGCGCCCACCCCGGTCCCAATCCGAAATCCCCCTCCGCCGCCCCGCTCTATCCATTAGCAAGCCTGCGCGGCAAAAGAAACAGATTCTCCCAAACCGACCAGGTTCGGATCAGGCCTGAATACAGTCGGCAGAGGTCGAGGAAGTGAGCGCGATAGCCTCTTGGTAAGGGCCAAGCTACGCGCAGCCCTCGACCCCGCTCGTCGCCGCTCGAAACGGATCCAGGATCTGGCGGATGCCGTGTCGTTGGTCGAGAGCCAGCCCGAACTCATGTCCGAATTGACCGCGGCCGAGCGATCGGAAATCGACAAAGCTTGACGCGCCCTTTCCGCGAGCCTTTCACGTGGGTCGTTCCCGGCCATCGGGATGCGCGGCCTCCATGACCCCGTCGCCGAGAACACGGCTAGTAGCAGGGCAGGCCGAAGAGCCCGGGGGAAACCGGAACTTTCTTCGGCACGCATTTGGACTTCACGAGCAGTAAGTGGTCTCCGGAGACCATACCGGAATAGCCCGCGATTGGCTTGATTCTCCCTCTTTCGGAGAGGTTCAATACGTCGTCGATGTTCTGCGCTCTATGGCTTCACCCAGATGATCCGTTCGTGCGGATCCGCATCAAAGAAGATCCGCCAGGATCCAACGCGTCGGCGATATCTGGCGCGCGGATCGTTACGACAACACTTCGTCGCGGCCTTGGAGGGCCTTCACTTCTTCCCCGCGGATCTGGTCGAGGCCTTCTTCCCGCGCCGTCCGGATGACCTCGGCCATCCGATGTGCGGGGTGAAGGCGGGGCACGAAGACGAAGTGGGCCCCCGCGTCGTACAGCATGCGCGCGCCCGAGATCGTCTCTGATGCCACGATGAGCGTGGCCTTGGGGCACGATCGCTGAAGCTGCTTCAGAAGGCGCAGGTTGGAAGTGCCCTTGAGAATCGAGTCGGGCAGCGTGCACACGATCACCTCGGCGTCATGAATGGCCGCGTGGTGCAGGGTCTCCTGGCTCGCCACGTCCCCGTAAACGCAAGCCACGCGCCGGCGCTTCAGTTCGTCCAGAACCTCCGGGTTGAAGTCGATCACCTGAATCTCATGAAGCATCGAGTCCGCCCGGTCCTGACGCTCTTCCATTTCGAACTCGTGAAGAATGGAGCTCGCGTCCCGATAGAAGCCCAGGAACACCACCGGGGTCTCGGGCTTGGGGCCCTCCGCCTCCGGAGCGGCGCCCTTATCCGCAACCCCCAGCGCTTTCAGCCGTGCGGTCAGGAATCGCTCGATCTCGTGATTCGACGCGATTGCGTAGGTCGACGCCACGGAAGTGAGCGCGAAGGTCAGGGTGAGCATGGCCACGGTCTGAGGCGAGATGTGCCCGAGCGAAAGGCCGAGGGCCGCGATGACCAGGGAAAATTCGCTCATCTGGGAGAGATTGATCGTAGGCAGAAGGCTGGTTCGGAGGCCTTGTCCCGCACCCAGGAGAATCGGGAACACCGTTGCGAATCGCGTGAAGACGAGAAAGGCGGAGGTAGCGAGGGCGGCGGCAATGAGTGCGGGGGTGGGAACGGGAATCTGCATTCCCAGGGCGACGAAGAACAAGGTGACGAAAAAGTCCCGGATATTGATGACCTTCGCGATCACGTCGAGGTTGTAGGGAAGACTGGAAAGACCGACGCCCGCGATGAGCGCCCCCATTTCCCGCGAGAGTCCAAGCGCGCTCGCGATGCCGCTGATGAGGAAACACCAGGCGAGGGCGGTAACCAGCATAAGTTCCGGCACCTTGGCGATGAAAGCGAACAGGCGAGGCAGGAACATGCGGCTCGCCCCGAGCGCCGCCACCACGAGCCACACTCCTTTGAGCAAAGAGGCGCCCAGCACCAGGGGCGACGGATCGAGCAGGCTCGGCTGGATCGCGAGAATCAGGATGGCCCAGATGTCCTGGAAAACCAGGATGCCGAGGGTGAGCCTGCCGGGCAGGGTCGACAGCTCAAATTTGTCGTAGAGCAGCTTGACCACGATCATGGTGCTGCTGAGCGACACCGCCACCGCCGCGTAGGCCGCGTCGAAACGACCCTCTCCCTGAGTGAGGCCGATGAGGATGAAGAAGGGAATGCCGATGGCCAGGCCAATCGGAAACTGAAGAATCCCCGTGAGAATCAAGGACCGGCCGGCGCTTTTCAGTTTCGCCACGTCCATCTCGAGACCAATGATGAAGAGCAGGAGGATGAGGCCAATCTCCGAAATCAGCTCGATGGTTTCATGATCGTGGACGAGCCCCAGGCCCATCTCGGGGCCGACCGCCACTCCGGCCAGCAGATAGCCGAGGATGAGCGGCTGCTTGAGGAGCCGGGCCAGGAGGGCCACCGCGGTGGCGGCCACGATGGCGGTGGCGATGTCGGAGAGGATCTGGACGTCGTGCATGGTTTTCGGCGAGGCTACAACGAGACGGCCCGAAGGGCGACCACAAGGGGCGCCCCTACGTCCGAGCGGGCACGTCGCGTTCGTGATTCGGGTCGTGTCTGCGCAACGCCAACCGCAACCAAGGAACGTGCGGATGAAAACGTAGGGGCAGGCCT
>Ga0163144_10008061_pt1 | contig 22870 bp, 19 predicted proteins | sample OliLak19BULKMAT1_FD_123175 | JGI IMG/M metagenome (GOLD analysis project Ga0163144, IMG submission 123175) | Freshwater microbial mat bacterial communities from Lake Vanda, McMurdo Dry Valleys, Antarctica - Oligotrophic Lake LV.19.BULKMAT1 | ecosystem: Environmental > Aquatic > Freshwater >...
CCCCCACACCCCGAACGCAGGCGGGAGTGAATCCCGCCTCCGTGTCTAAGGTGGGGGCCGCAGGAGACTGGACGACCTTGTGCTCAGCCCCCACACCCCGAACGCAGGCGGGAGTGAATCCCGACTGCGTCGACTCCTATACTTTCATTACGGATCAACCATGAGGCTTTTGCCCCCGAATGCCGAGCTCGGCTGGACGCCCTACGCCTGGCTCCTCTACACCGTCCCTTTCCTGGTGGCTCTTTACAAGAGTTCGCCTCCGCCGGTGGAACTCGCCGGGTATCTTGGGGCCTACGTCATTTTCCTGATCTTGTATTTCGGCGGGTATTGGGTCCACGGATTCAGGCTCATTCTCGTCATCTCTGGAATGAGCCTGATCGGCGCCGCCCTCTCTTTCACGCCTTTCCGCTACTACGGTGCGAGCTTCTTCATCTACGCCGCGGCCATGATCCCCTTCATCGACCGGGAGCGGCCCCGTCTCACCTCACTTGGTATCTATCTTGTCCTCGTCGCCTCGTTCGGCCTGGCGAGCGGACAGAAGGCCTGGTTCTTTGTGCCGGCGGTCTTCATTGCCGGCGTGATCGGCGGGCTCAACACCCACTGGGCGCAGGTGTTCGTCTCGAACGCGCGGCTGCGCATGGCCCAGGGCGAGGTGGAACGCCTGGCCAAGATCGCCGAGCGTGAGCGGATCGCGCGGGACCTGCATGATGTACTCGGCCACACGCTTTCCGTGATCGCGCTCAAGTCCGAACTGGCCAGCAAGTTGATGGAGAGGGACCCGGCCCGCGCCGCGAAGGAGATCCGGGAAGTGAACGAGGTGGCGCGCGACGCCCTCGCCCAGGTGCGCAGCGCCGTTACCGGCTACCGCGCCCTGGGGCTTTCCGCGGAGTTCGAGGCGATGCGCAAGGCCTTCGATACCAACGGGGTCACGCTCTCGGTCGAAGCCGAGCCGCTCTCTCTCCCTCCCGCCCACGAGAACGCGCTGGCCCTGGTCCTTCGTGAAGCCTCCACGAATGTCCTGCGCCATGCCAACGCGAGGACGTGCCGGGTTCGTCTCGCCACCCGAAACAACGTCGCGTTGCTGGAAATCGTGGATGATGGCATCGGGGGAAACAGTGTCGAGGGCAACGGCCTCACCGGAATGCGGGAACGCGTGGCCGCCCTCGGCGGCAGGCTCGTGCGGGACGGACGATCGGGAACACGGCTCGAAATCACTCTCCCTCTCGCCTTGGAGCCGGCCTGATGCCGATCCGAGTGGTGGTGGTGGAGGATCAGACGATGGTCCTCGGAGCCCTCGTGGCCCTTCTCGAAATCGAGAAGGACATCGAAGTGGTGGGCCGCGCGAAGAACGGCCGCGAGGGTCTCGACCTCTGTTTCAAGCTCATGCCGGATGTGGTGGTCACCGACATCGAAATGCCCGAAATGACCGGGCTCGAACTGGCAGCATCCATCAAGAAGACTCTCCCCGGCACCCGCATCATTATCCTCACCACCTTTGCTCGGGCCGGCTACCTGCGCCGCGCTTTGGACGCGGGTGCCTCCGGGTATCTGCTCAAGGACGCTCCCGCAGAGCGGCTCGGCGACGCGGTGCGGCGCGCCCACGCCGGGTTGCGGGTCATCGATCCGGAACTGGCTCAGGAAGCCTGGGGGGATCCCGATCCCCTGACCGATCGCGAGCGGCAGGTGCTGAGAATCGCCGAGGAAGGGCAGACAAGCTCGGACATCGCAGCCACCCTGGGTCTTTCCGAAGGCACGGTGCGCAACTACTTGTCGGAAGCGATCAGCAAACTCGGAGTCACCAATCGAATCGAGGCGGCCCGACTGGCCCGTCAAAAAGGCTGGCTTTAGGCTCGCATGAAGGCCCAGCCGTGCTACGTTTAGGGCTCATGGTTCTCGCTCGCGTCCTTAGAGTTTTGAGCCTGGTCGCGGCGACCACCGCCCAGGCCCAGGACCCTCAAGGCTCCCCCACCCCGACACCCACCCCTTCCGCCTCTCCGGCCGAGGCGCCCAAGCCCCCCACGGAAGGGGCACCTGCCTTTCCCCAGGGGACGGGGGTGGCCGTTCCCATCCCGGTGCCCACTCCGACTCCGACGCCCGCGCCCATCTTAGAGGATCCTCCTCTGGCTCCGGGCGAACTCCGGATTCGCTCTAACCGTCAGGAGGGAGGCGAGGGGAAACTGCACTACGAGGGTTTCGTGGATCTGCGCTTCGGACAATTGCGCATTCAGGCGGACACCCTCGACCTGATCGACGAGCCGAAACCGGACGGCACCTCGGCTCAACGAATCGAGGCCAAGGGCAACGTGGTGTTCATGAGCGGCCAGGAACGGATCTCCGGGGAGACTCTTCGTCTCGATCTCGACTCCGGCCAGGGCCTCTTCACCAAGGCGAGCGGTTATCTGCAGCCGGATGTGCTCTTCGAAGCCGAAAGCATCGAACGCGTCGACAGCGACACGTATCGACTGAAAGGGGCGAGCTTCACCTCCTGCACCCAGCCCAATCCGCGCTGGCAGTTCCGCGCCCATAGCGCCACCGTGGATATCGACAAGAGGATCAAAGCCACCATGGTCGGCCTTCGAATCAAGGGCGCGCCGACCCCGCTGATTCTTCCGTACTTTCAGTTCCCCATTAATCCCGACAAACGCTCCACCGGCATCCTGCTGCCCCGCTACGGGTCGAGCACACTCAAAGGCCGGGAGATCGGCCTCGGTTTCTTCTGGGCCATGGGCCGCAGCATGGACCAGACTCTCTTTTACGACTGGTTCAGCGAATACGGCATCGGTCTCGGCCACGAGTTCCGTTTCATCCGGGACGCGGCCTCGCGCGGATCGTTCCGTTCCTATTTCACCAGACCTCAAGGGTCCACCGAGTTCGCCTACGATCTCGACTGGGCCGCCTCGCAGGCCCTGCCTCATCGCTTCAAGGCCACCCTTTCCGCGAACCTTTACTCCGACCTCACGCTTCGCCAGGAACTCCAGGAAGACTTCGACTACGCCTCGACCCGAACGAGGCGCGGGGCCGCGGGAATCCAGGGCTCGGTAGGTCCGGCCTACGTAAAACTGGAAGCCGACACCAATGACATCTTTTTCCCAGGGGGCGGAATCCAGCGAAAGCGCCATTTGCCGCAACTTCGGATCACGCAGTCGCCCAAGAAAATCGGCCGCACCGGCATCGCTTTCGGGTTCGATTCAACCGCCGAGAGACTGTCCCAGGGCGACGACAAACTTCTTCAGAGCTTCTCGCGCATCGATGTGGCTCCCGAACTGACGCGATCGTTCTCCCTTCCCTTCCTGCAGGTTTCGCCCCGGGCGCTCGTACGCAACACCCGCTACGGAGCCTCGATCGATGAGTCGGGCCTCGTGACCGGCCCCCCGGTCGACCGGCGTTTCTTCGAAGGCTCCGTAGATATCCGCGGGCCAAAGCTGTTCAAGACCTTCAGCCTTCCGGGGAACGTTTACTCGGACAAGTTCAAGCACACGATCGAACCCGAGATTTTCTACACGTTCCGCTCCACCGTCGACACCCTGAGTTCGATCCCGAACTTCGACTTCAGCGACTACTACCCGGGCACGAACCAGGTGCTGTACGGCCTGACCCAGAGGATCTACGCGAAACGCCCCGGCCCCACCGGCCTTCCGATCACCCATGAACTCCTGAACATCCGCGTCGCCCAGACCTATTACGTCGATATCGAAGAGGACCAGGCGCAGTTCGACTTCAACTACTTCTCCGGTTCGTCCATCCGCGGGTCGCACTATTCGCCGGTGCTGGTCCGGGTTCAAATGCGACCCACCACCGATTCTTCGATCAGCTACAGCACGGAGTACAACGCCTCGTTCCATCAGTTCCCCACCCAGGGCCTCTCCGTTTCCATGAGGCGGCCGCGGGTCACTCTTCAAACCGGCTGGTCCCGGCTGGCCCTGGTTGCCAAGGATCCGGAAGCGCGGACCCCCATCTTCGACACTCTGCGCGCGAGCGGCCGGGTGGTGGTGTGGCCCGAACGCATCACGGTGAGCGGCTCGGCGACCTACGACCGGATCGACAGCCGCCTGCTCCAGTACACCACCAAGGTGCGCTACGGCATTCAATGCTGCGGTTTCGCGGTGGAACGTGTCGCCTACAACACCAGGTTCCGATCGGAAAACAAAACCACTTTCCAGATCGAACTCGCAGGCCTCGGCTCGGTTGGGGGTTTCATGGGTGACAACTCGGCAGGGCAGAACAATGCCGGCCGGAAGTAGGCCGACAAGGATTCTCGTCACCGGGGCGGCAGGTTTCGTGGCGTCGCACCTTGGCGAGATCTGCGGAGACCGGGACGACATCGACCTCATCGGCCTGAGACGCCCCACCAGCGTGACCCGGCCCCTGCCCGCAGGTTTCGTGGCCGGAGTCGAAGCCGACCTGCTGGACCCGGACGGTCTTAGAGAAGTCCTGGCCGAAGCAAAGCCCGACCAGATCATCCATCTCGCGGGCCAGAGCAGCGTGCACGAATCGTATCGGAACCCGGGAGGGACGCTGCTCGCGAACGTCCTCGGCACCCAGCATCTCCTGCTCGCCGCCGAAAAGGCGCAGGTCCAGCGGGTTCTGGTGGTGGGTTCGGCCGACGAATACGGCGATATCGGCCGCGCGGACGGCCCGCTTCGCGAGGATCATCCCCTCGCTCCCTTGTCGCCCTACGCGGTGAGCCGCGTCGCCCAGGGTGCTTTGTGTACGGAGTTCGCACGACGCAAGACGGTGGAGATCGTCCGTACAAGGACCTTCCCCCATACGGGCAAGAGACGGGGCGCCGTCTTCGCGGAAAGTTCGTTCGCCCGCCAGATCGCCGAGATTGAAATCGAGCGCGTCCCCCCTTTCATTCTGGTCGGGAATCTCGACGCGATACGCGATTTCAGCGATGTGCGCGAAGTGATTCGCGCGTATCTGCTGCTCCTGGAACGCGGCCAGAACGGGGTCGTGTACAACGTGTGCTCGGGCCGCGGTGTGGCGGTGCGCGACATTTTGAACACGTTGATCGGTTTCTCGGACGCCCGGGTGGAGGTTCGCGTCGATCCCTCACGCCTCCGGCCTTCCGATCTTCCCGTGCTGATCGGCGACCCGGGCCGGCTTCTTGAAGCCACCGGGTTTGCGCCTTCAGGCGACCTTACCGGGGCTCTCGCCGATCTACTCGCCGACTGGCGAACCGCGGTCACCCTTGGGCGCAAGACAGAGGCGCGCCACTCGTGAAGGTTCTCGTCACCGGCGGGGCTGGGTTTCTGGGAAAACACGTGGTTCAGGCCCTGCTTTCGGCGGGCCATGAGGTGGTTCTGCTGGTTCGAGGCGGCCGAAGACCGGGCCTTCCGGATGAAGCGACGGTGATTGACGGGGATGTTCGCGATGCCGCCGCCTTCTCAAGCGCCGCCACGGGTTGTCAGGCGATCATCCACAGCGCGGCCATGGTCAAGCTCTGGAGTCCGCGACTTGCCGACTTCGATGACAGCAACGTGGGCGGTATCCGCAATGCCATCGCCGCCGCCCGCACTCACGGCCTGCGTCTCATCTACACCTCGTCTTTCATGGCGGTGGGGCCGACGCCAGAGGCCGGCGTAGACGAAACGCAGATTCATCCCGGCCCTCCTTATCGAAACGACTACGAGCGCACCAAGGCCCTGGCCGACGAAGTGGCGCGTGCCTATGCCAAAGAGGGCGGCGACATCGTGATCCTTTACCCGGGTGTGGTCTACGGCCCGGGCGAACTCACCGACGGGAACATCATCGCGAAGCTTCTGGCTGATCGGATGAACGGGCGTCTGCCCGGGATCGTGGGGCCGGGCGACCGACTTTGGAGTTATTCGTTCGTGGACGACGTGGCCCAGGGTCACGTCGCGGCGATCGAGCGCGGGCGGAAGGGCGAGCGGTATTTCCTCGCTGGCCACAACGCCACCCTGACCGAGGTGTTCGCGGCGGCTTCGGCGCGAGCGGGACGCGACCTCTCTCCTCGAAAACTTCCCTACGGCCTGTGTCGACTCGTCGGACGAGCCCAGTGGTTTTGGGCTGATCTCACCGGAAAGGCGCCCGACCTGACCCACCAGGCGGTGGGAATTTTTGAGAAACACTGGGCCTATCACAGCGACAAAGCGGTGCGCGAACTGGGATACCGGGTCCGACCGCTGGCCGAGGGAATCGGGGAGACCGTGGACTGGCTCACTCTGGAGGGCCTTGCCCGTTGAGCCGGAAATCAAAACAGAGGGAACAAAAGGACAAGGCCGGGGCACTCGCGCAGGTCGTGGTCTCTTCCGGCGAGTGGAAACGGAAGGTGGTTCACATCGCGGTAGGAGGCTTCGCCCTCGCCTTGCGTTTCCTGACGCCTTTTCAGGCGGCGCTCATGGCCATCGCCGCTTTCGTCTTCAACTGGCAAGTGCTGCCCCGCATCGGCGGCAAATCGATGTGGCGTCAGAACGAACTCGCCCAGGGTCGGGCCCGGGGCATTCTCATCTACCCGCTTTCTGTCCTCAGCCTGATTCTGGTTTTCCACGACCGGCTCTGGATGGCCGCCGCCATCTGGGGCCTGCTGGCTCTGGGCGACGGCATGGCCTCGATCATCGGCCAGGCTTTGCGCGGTCCGAAACTACCCTGGAACGACGACAAGGGCTGGCTCGGCCTCATCGCGTTCGTCCTTTTCGGAACCCTCGGGGCGTTTGGCCTCGCCATGTGGACAAAGCCGGATCTCGATCCCGCGCGGACCTTCGTGATCGTGCTCGCCCTCGCCTTCCTCACCGGCCTGGTCGAGTCGATGTACACCACCCTCGATGACAACCTGACCGTCCCTCTCTGCGGTGCGGTGATCCTGCCGATCCTCGCGTCCCTGCCCGGCTTGGGCAGCAACGCCTTTGGCCTCGAACTTCGAATCATGCTGGGCCTGATGGTGAATCTGCTTTTCGCCTGGCTGGCTCTTCGTTCGAAGTCGATCGACAAGATGGGCGCCTTCTCCGCAATCCTCATCGGCACGGTCATCACCGCGGGATTCGACCTCGCCGGTTTCGCATTGATGGCCGGGTTCTTCCTCGTGGGCTCCACCGTCACCAAACTCGGCTACGCCCGAAAGACGGCGCTTGGAATCGCGCAGGAAAAAGGTGGTGCCCGCGGCTGGCGAAACGCTTTCGCGAACGGAGGCATCCCCGCCCTGCTCGCACTTTGCGGTGTTCTCTCCCAAGGGCCTTTGCATGCCGCGTTTCTCATCGCTTACGCCGCCGCGGTGGCGACCGCAGCCGCCGACACCTGCTCTTCGGAGATCGGCAAGGCTTACGGCAAGCGCACTTTCCTGATCACCACGTTCCGCCCGGTTCCTGCCGGAACCGAAGGTGCGGTCAGTATCGAGGGAACGCTGGGCGGCCTGTTTGGAGCGGCGTTCATCGCATCGCTCGGGGTTCTTACCGGCCTCTTCCAGGCAGAGGGAGCGCTCATCGTGACGCTCGCCGGCTTCCTGGGGTCCCTGGCCGAGAGTGTGATCGGGACGGTCGCGGAAAAGCGCGGCTGGCTCGACAATCACGCCCTGAATGCGCTCAATACCGCAATCGGCGCGGCCATCGCCACCTTGATCCTTTTCGTCCGATAGAGTCCGGCATTCCAAAATGACCGAAAAACCCCTTTGAACAAACTCAAGCTCTACTCCGAACTCGCACGGCCGTTCACTCTGCTGCCCCCGGCGCTGGGTGTGTTGTCGGGCGCGGTCAGCGCCTGGGGCGCGCACCAGACCAAGGCCCCCATCACCTGGGAACTCCTTTACCCGGTCTTTCTCGGCACCGCGATGGCCGCGGTTTTGAACGCGGCCAACAACGCGATCAACCAGATCTACGACCTCGATATCGACAAGGTCAATAAACCTTCGCGACCGTTACCGTCGGGACGCATGTCGCTGTCCGAAGCGTGGACCTTCACGATCGTCACCTTCGTGATCGCGAACGTCCTCGCCTTCATGGTGGCGCCCGTGGGTGCGCGCGAGTGTTTCTGGATCGTCCTCTTCACCACGTTCATGTGCTGGATCTACTCCGCACCCCCGCTGTGGACAAAGCGGCGCGGCATCTGGGCCAACATCACCATCGCCATACCGCGCGGCATCCTCTTAAAGGTGGCGGGCTGGTCGACGGTGAAGACCGTGATGGACGCCGAGCCCTGGTACATAGGAACCATCTTCGGACTGTTCCTCCTGGGCGCCGCCTCCACCAAGGACTTCGCGGACATCGAAGGAGACCGGGCGGGGGGATGCCACACTCTGCCCATCGACTACGGCGTGAAGAAGGCGACCTGGATCATGGCCCCCTTCTTCGTGATCCCATTCACCCTGATCCCGGTCGGCGTCTATGCGGGGATCCTCACCGGCAACGCCCTTCTCCTGAACCTTCTCGGCGCCACCCTCATCGTCTACGGCTGCTACACGGTCTGGCTGCTGGTGCGAAACCCGGAAGAGCTCGCCACCACCGAGAATCATCCGTCGTGGACGCACATGTACCAGATGATGATGCTCGCCCAAATCGGCTTCGCTCTGGCGTACGTCTTCTAGTTCTCTTCTTCGTCCTGGAGGGGACTGAATGGGGGTACGCTTTCGTCCCTCTGCGAAGTGAGGCAAGGCCCCCGGGGGTCGCCTATCATTCTCTACATGCTGAAGCTCCACATGCTGAAGAATCTGCGCGTCCTTTGGGCGTTCCTGCTGATGCCGGTGACGGGAATGGCCCAGGAGGGCTACCCGCCCTTCACCACCGATTTTCCGCCCGAGGAGTTTTCGGCTCGCCGCGCCGAGGTACAAAAAGCCCTGGGAGAGAACGGCCTCGCCCTGGTGCAAGGAGCGCCCAGCCAACCCGGCTATACGCGCTTCCGGCAATCGAATGAGTTTTACTATTTGTGCGGGATCGAGGTCCCCCACGCCTACCTCCTGATCGACGGCAGCACAAAGCGCACTTCTCTCTACCTGCCTCATCGCAACGAGGGACGTGAACGGAGCGAGGGCCGGATGCTCGCAGCCGAGGACGCCGCCGAGATCATCAAGTTGAGCGGGATCGACGCAGTCTTTGGTCTCGACCTTCTCAACGAGCATCTGGCGCGGGCGGCAAGGAACAGCGGGCGCGCGCTCTTCACTCCTTTCAGCCCCGCTGAGGGTTTCGCCATGAGCCGGGATCTGGCGGTACGGGTTATCGGGGACTATGCCGCCGACCCCTTCGATGGGCGGCCTTCCCGTGAGGGCGCCCTGATCCAGTCCTTGCGTGGCCGATTTCCGCAGTTCGAGATCAAAGACCTCACCCCGACCCTCGACCAATTGCGTCTGATCAAGAGTCCGCGCGAACTGGCCTTGATCCGCAAGGCGACCCGGCTGTCAGGGCTCGCCCTGATGGAAGGGATGCGGTCGGCCACCCCCTTGATCCACGAACATGAACTCGACGCCATGGCGAAGTACCTCTACTACCGCAACGGCGCACAGGGCGAGGCTTACTACTCTCTGATCGCCAGCGGCCGCAACGCGTGGTATCCGCACTACAACGCGGGCAAACGGCAGATGCAGGACGGAGACTTCCTGCTCATGGATTTCGCGCCGGACGTGGGCTACTACATGAGCGATCTCACCCGCATGATGCCGGTGAATGGACGCTTCAGCCCGGCGCAGAGGGAGCTTTATGCCTTCTACCTCGGATGCTATCAAGCGGTTCTAAAGGCGATCCGGCCCGGTGTGACCGCGCAGGCCGTCCTTCAGGAAGCCGTGAAGGATATGGAGGCGCACCTTGCCGCATCGAAGTTCTCGAAACCCTCCTATGCGAATGCGGCCAAGGCCTTCGTGGCCCGGTATCAGGCGTCGGCCGGCCGATCGGAGGCAGGCCTGGGTCACTGGGTCGGCATGGCCACTCACGATGTGGGGACCGACCGGGGGCCACTACGCCCCGGGATGGTCTTCACCATCGAGCCCGCCTTGACCGTCCCGGACGAACAGATCTACATCCGCCTCGAGGACCTCATCATCATCACTCCAACTGGGAAGGAAATCGTCTCCGACTTCGTCCCCATGGAGATCGATGCGATCGAGAAGCTGATGGCGGAAGAGGGGATGTTGCAGAAATATCCGAAGGACACGCCTCCCTCGAAACCGTCGCCGCGCTGAGGCGTGCCCTGGGCAAGACGCATGCGATTGGTCAGCCGGCTGATGCTGGCTCGGCCCCGTTCCGGTCTTTGCCCTCGAGCCTGAACCCGAAAGTTTGAACCATGAGCATCAGCCCAAGGAAGAAAAAGAGCGGCGAGAGCCTGGTCAGCACCCTCATGGCCCGGGATACCAGAGAAGGAGGCGCTCCCACCAGGCTCGCGGGCAGAATTTCGAGGAACTTCTCCGGCTCGTTACGCAGTCTCAGGTAGACCACGCCGGGAACCGCGAAACGGCCAACCGGATGGTCGAAGAAGGAGTAATCCTTGTCGAGTTCCATCTGAATCACCTGTTGGGCCTCGGCTCCGAACGCCTCCAGGTGGCCGGTCTGCAGGGCGGCCGCGAAAGCCGGCTGGCGTATCTCAACCGCCCGACGAACGCTTTCCAGACCCGGCGCACCCCGCAAAGCGACATCGGCGCTGATCAATGCGACCAACCAGACGGTCCAAAGCCTGAGAACCTTCTCCTCAGAGCCGAGAGGCTTCCCGGGCCGCGGCCGAAGCGCTTCAACCAGAGCCAGGCCGCCGGATAGGTGGGTCAGCCAGAGGCCATCGACATACTGGGGGAAGGTGATCGATCCGAAACTCCCCCGCATCAGAGCAATCGCCGCTTGCTGAGCCCAGGATGTGACGCATAGGGCGAAGGCGAACCACGAGGACTCGGGCGCCTCCCGATCGGTGACCAGCCGGTGCAGAAGCAGAAACGGTGGGACGAGCGCCAGCAAGCCAAGGATCGGCACTTCCGGAAAGGGCCAGGCGGCGAGCTGCATGAACACGCGAGCAAACTCGGCAATGTCTCGGGCGCGGTAAGACGTGGACGGCGAGGGTGTAGTGAGGATGGCGAACACGGAGAAAGCACAGAGGACGAAGGCCACGGCCACCGCTTTTCGGATAGGGCCTCGTCGCAAGACGGCCTGAAGTCCCAGCACCGTCGCGGCCCCAAGAGAAGTGATGACGACACTCGCCAGGTTCAGCAAGGCAAGGAAGAGCAGACACATGGCAAGAGCCACACGTCCGCTCGTGAGACCGCCGCGAAAGAGCAACATCAGAATCAGGACCGCGACCGGCTCCCCCAGGAAGAACGGGAGTTGGAAGCCCGACAGGAGGTTGAATACCCCAACCGGCAAAGCGCCAAGTGCGGCCAGCAGGCAAAGCAGAGTCACCCGAGTTTTTCGGGACTGACCTGCGCCGAGGACAAGGAAAACCACGGTCAGACCGATAGCCCGCGTTAACGCGCTGACCACGAGGGCCTCGCGCGGCTCCCATCGGCCCGAGAGTTTGAGCAGGGCCAGCGTGCCAAGGCGTGGATAGAGAAGACGATGCTCGTTGTGAGGCCTCGTAAGGCTCTCGATCTGGAAACGCCCGTCCGCAACCGGAGCTACGACCGTGACAAAGTCCCCCCACCACTGATCCCATAGGGGGAGGTCCGAGCCGGCTCGATCGATGAGCCACAGCCGTCCGCCGAGAACGACGAGGAAAAGGGCCAGAGCGGGAGCAAAACGGGCACGGGCCGCCACGGTCATTGGGGGAGGTTACACGCCGGGGCGTTGCACCCAGCCGTGCATCAACAGACCGAGCTCCTTGTTGAACATACGAGCCGTGTATTGCTGCACCTGCTTGACGGAGTCATCGAAGTATTCTTCTTGGGCAGGGTTACCTTTTCGGTGTGGTCTTCACGCTCGAACCGGCGCTCACTATCCCTGAAGACCGCGTCTACATCCGCCTCGAGGATGTCCTCCTCGTCACCGAAGCCGGCCACGAGAATCTCGCGATCTTTTTTGAGACAAGTCGAGGCACAACGCTGGCAAGCCGGACTTGCTTCATCGCCGCTCTGAGGGAACCGATCTTGTACAGTATCCTTGTACTATGATCGAAGCGAGCTACAGCGAAGCGCGTCAGAATTTCAAGGTCTACCTGGACCGCGCGTCAGAGCAAGGCGAAACGATAGTGGTGAAGCGCCGCAACGGCGGCGACGTCGCCATGATTGCCGCGGACGAGTTGTCGAGCATTCTCGAGACTGCGCACCTGCTTCGCTCGCCCAAGAACGCCAGGCGACTGGCTGCCGCGCTGAAGCGAGCCCGGGCGGGTAAGGGGCGACGGCTGAACCCCTCGCAACTCCGCTCCGCCGCAGGGCTATAGCCAAGCGCTCCGTGCCCGGCGAGTTCGAAGCGCGATTCCAGAAAGAGTTCCTTGAGGATCTCCGCTACTGGGTCGCCACCGATCGGAGGGCCGCGCTGAAGGTCCTCGACCTCGTGGAGTCTGTGCTTCGCGATCCGTTCGAAGGAATTGGGAAGCCGGAGCCGCTCAAGTACGAAGCCGCGGGTGCGTGGTCACGGCGCATCACGCAGGAGCACCGTCTGGTCTACCTGGTAGGGAAAGGACGGATCGATTTTCTGCAGGCGCGCTATCACTATTGAAATTGAAAGGCCCGTTTCCAGTCGATACACGAACGATCTCGGCGACGAAGTGCCTTATCCCGCCCTGCTGGCATCATACGCTGCGGGATCCAGGTGGAGATCACCTGGGGCCATAAGCGGAGACGCCTCTCTCGAGCGACAGCAGCGCCTGCTTGCGCCACAGGCCTCCGCCATAGCCGCCAAGGGCTCCGCTCTTATTGACGACCCGGTGGCAGGGAATCACGACGGCGATGCGGTTGCGACCGTTGGCGCTGCCCACGGCTCGCACCGCCCCCTTCGAACTCGTGAGGGTCGCGAGTTCCTCATAGCTGCGAGTCTCCCCATAGGGGATCTTCAGGAGTTCGGTCCACACCCTCGCCTCGAAAGGAGTGCCGGGATAGTCGAGGGGAATCGCGAAGTCCTTTCGCTTCGAGGCGAAGTACTCGGCGAGTTCGACGCGGGTCTGCCGGATGACCGCATCATCTTCGGGAAGGAACGCGGCCTTGAATCGCTTCTTCAAAGTCTCGATCTGCGCCTCCATCATCCGGCGATTGGTGAACTCGAGCAGGATCAGGGACCCCTCCCGCGAGCCCGCGATCATGGGGCCGATGGGTGTCTCCACCCAGCCCAGATGGATGGCCTGGGCGCGGTCGGCCTTGCCCGCGGGTTCTCCAAAGACCTTCGAAAAGGCGTCGCGAAAGCCAGAGAGCGATTCGAAGCCGGCATCGGCCGCGGTGTTGTCGAGGTCGAAGCCGAGCCGGAGCTGCGACAGGGCGCCCGAGAGGCGGCGGGCGCGTGAGTAGGCCTGAAAGGTCATGCCAAAGTGCTCCTGAAAGTAGCGGCGTGCTCGTGCGGGGTCGATCCCGTCCTGGGCCAGTTCAAAATCCTTGAGCCGCGCGCCTTCGCGGGATTCCACTCGTGCGAGAAGGTCTTTCATCCAGTCGGGATGGGCCCCGATCGAGAGCATCGGTTTGCAGCGAAGGCAGGCCCGGTATCCGGCGAAGAGCGCGTCTTTGACCTCGGGGAAGAACTGCACATTCTCCGGCTTCGGCGTCCTAGCCCGGCAGGAGGGCCGGCAGAAGATCCCCGTGGTGCGAACGCCGGTGTAGAAGAGGCCGTCGAAGGATGCGTCCTTGCGAACCACCGCGGCGTACATGGCGCGGGGTGTCGGCAGGGGGCGTTCTCGGGTGGGCGAGTCAGTCATGGTCATCAGCATGGGAAGAGCGTAGGTCGAAGGCACGGCGCCGCTCCACCGAAATTCGGACCGGTAATTCCGGCGCTTCCTTTGTTCGGCTTCTCGATCGCGAATGCCCCTATGGTTGCGAATTGTAGGGGCACGCTCCCTGATCTCGCTCGCGGTTGGGGGGGCAGGGCCCCTCGTGGGTGCCCTTTCACCCGCCCTTCACCAAAAAAGCAGCAAGAGTCCTAGGACGGCAAACAGGGCGCGAACCGCGGGCGAAAGCCGCCGAATCAGAAATCCCGATACGGCCGCGGTGCCGGCGATGATGATGGCGATGGCGGCAAGAACGGCGGTCGCCACCGAGGCCGAGGGTGCCTGCAGAAGAAGGCCCAGACCATCCGCGCGCAGGGTAAACGCAAGTGGCACCAGGAACGCGGGAAGCGTGTAGCGCAGCGTGGCGAGGATCGTCCGGTACGGATCGCCATGACACAGAGTCGCGGCGGCCATGGGCGAGAGTGCGGTGGGCGGTGAGACCTCGGAAAGAACCGCGTAGTAGAAGATGAACATGTGGGCCGCGAGTTCGTTCACGCCAGCCTGGATGAGGGCGGGAGCGATGGTCACGGCGGCCAGGATGTACGAGGCGGTGACCGGCACGGACAGACCGAGAACCGACACCGCGAGCGCGGACAGAAGAATGACCCCGGTCACGTTCGCCCCGGCCAGTGACACGATCAGCCCCGCGATCTTGAGACCGAGACCGGTGAGGGTCAGGCCGGCGACCAGAATCCCCGCACAAGCAGTGGTGGCGATCACTGGAACCAGAGAGGCGCCGGCGGTGGTCAGAGCGCGTCGAAGGCGGCGGGGCGTCAGGGCCTCGGAGCGGTTGAGGAAGCTCAGAAGCACGGCGCCGCAACCGGCGAAGAGGGCCGAGCGAGTTGCGGAATACCCGGCCAGCAGGAAGCCGACGATCAGCAGTGGCGACACCAGGTGGTGGCCACCCGACCTCAGCGTGGCCCGAAGCCCCGGGGGTGGAGATGCCGCTTCGCGGGCACCTTGGGGCGACCCTTTGGCGATGTCCGCCTCGATCATCAGGAGGATTCCGAAGTAGTACAGCAGTGTCGGGATCACCGCCATCAAGAGCACCTGGCCGTACGAGATCTTCAAGAACTCGGCGATAAGGAACGCAGCCGCACCGAGCGTGGGAGGCGAAAGGATGGCCCCGATTCCCGCCGCGGCCAGAAGAGCCCCCGAGTTTTCTCGGGTGAAGCCGGTGCTGCGCAGAAGCGGAGCAGAAGCGCCGCCGAGAGTGAGGGTGGTCGCCACCCCGCTTCCCGAGACGGAGCCCAGAAGGAACCCGGCGAAGGTGACCGCCCGCGCGGCGCTTCGAGCCGTGTTGTCGCCCGAGAAAGAGGCAAAGGACAGATTCAGGAAGAACCGGGCGGCACCCGAGGCTTCAAGGAGGGCGCCGTAGATCGCGAACAGGCCGATGGTGGTGGCGGCCACGTCCAGCGGAACCCCAAAGACCCCCTCGAAACCCATCACCATCGAACCGATGAGGCGAGGGATGTCGTAGCCGCGGTGCGCGATCATCGACAGGCCAAATCGGTCGAGTTCGGAACCCCCCAACACGTAGCCGATGGTCCCCATCGAGAGAATCGGCAGCGCGGCACCCGTGGAGATCCAAGCCGCGGCGATCACCAGGGCCAGAAGGCCGCCCCCGAGGACGAGGTCGATGGTTGACGGCTCGGAGGCGCGCGCCAGGAATCCGCGACCACCGGCGGCGATAGCGAGGGCGAGAGCCATCGCGAGCAGAGCGAGCCCGTGAGGAATCACCCCGGCGAATCGGTCCCGGACCCTCATGGTGAGAAAGGCGAGCGCGAGGCCGAGTCCGAGGACGATGGAGCGGAATCGCAGGGTTTCGACCACAGTGACTTCGCCCAGGAGAACCAGCACCGACAGGGCGATCGCAACCACCGTTGCCGAGGGCGGCGCCGTATGCACGCGCCGCACCATCGCCTCTTCGGCGTCCTCGTGTTGTGGTTTGGGTCGTCGCTCGCTCACCTGCCGCGAGCGTACACCGGCCCGGGTCACCGAAGCCGCTTATGGCTGGGTCGGCGCGCTCTGGCAGGCGGGCGAAGGACGAGCGGGCGCACAAAGTAGTTCGCCGAATCCCTGCTTTTTCGTCAGTATGTGACGAAGATACAAGGACATGAGCAACCCTCGGGTCAGGGTTTTGCGAGTGTTCGGCTTTGCGCGGTGTAGTACTTGAGGGCGCCCAGGTGGAGGGGTGCCGGGGACCCCGCGACGGCGGTCTCGAGGGTGAGGTTTCTGGCCTCCGCATGGGTGGCCACGAGGGCGGCCTTCTTCTCGAACATCATCTTCACGATCTGGTACGCGCGCTGCTCATCGAAATCCGCCCGCACCACAAGAACATTCGAGACGCCAAAGGAGCGGACTTCGGTATCGACCGAAGCGTAAGTCGAAGGCGGGATCGAGAGCGGTCGATAAAGGGCCTCGCCATGCCGGGCCTGAAGTTTCGGGAGGACACTCGCCGTATCGAGAAGCACAATGGGCGTGGAGATCGCAAGATCGAGGACGGCCGCGGTGGGCAGACCGCCGCTCCAGAAGAACGCGTCGATCTTGCCGTCCTTGAGCGCATCCGCCGAGGCCTGCGCCGAGAGGTTCTCCCGACGGATGTCACTTGCAGGATCGAGCCCGGCCGCGGCCACCGTGCGATCGGCGATCGTCTCCGTGCCGCTTCCCGCAGAACCCATCGACACCACTTTGCCTTTGAGGCCGGCGAGCGTGGCGATACCGCTCGTCTTCTTCGTGACCACATGGGTGACGTTGGTGTAGAGGACAGCCAGCGCACGCAGGTCAATCGGCCGGCCTTCAAAAGCACCCTTGCCCTCGGTCGCGTCCTTCAGGGTGTCCGCGAGCGTGAACGCGATGTCGGCCTTCGAATCACGGAGGAACTTGAGGTTGTCGATGGACGCTGAGGTCACTTCGGCCGTGGCTTCGACCCCGGGAATCGACTCTGAAATCAGGCGCGCGAGCGCCCCGCCGTAGACGTAGTAGACGCCACCGGTGCCGCCGGTTGCGATGGAGAGTCGGATGACTCGGGGCGCCTGCGTCGTGCTGGACGAAGGTGAAGGCGCACAGGCCGCAAGTCCGGCCGCTACCACCAGGGCCGCGGCGACGCGGTGTCGAATCACGCGAGCAATCGCTTCACGGCGGCCACGATCGCATCTTTGTCGATGCCGTAGGCATGCATCAACTCCGTCGGGGTTCCCGAACGCGGCAGCTCACGAACCGCCAGGATCTCGATCCGCGACCGGCCCGCCACCGCGGACGCCACCGCCTCGCCCAGTCCTCCGCAGGCGCCGTGATCCTCCACCGTGACGAACCCCTTGGTTTCCGCCGCGGCCTGGAGGAGCGTTTTCGTATCCACGGGCTTGAGCGAGTACAGGTCGATGACGCGAACCACGATCCCTTCCGCCGCAAGTGCGGCGTGCGCGGCCAAAGCCTCGTGCAGGGTGACGCCGGCGCCCACGACCGTCACCACGTCCTTCGGCGACGATCGGACAACTTTCGACCCACCCGCCACGAAGACCTCGTCATTGGGGTACAGGATGGCGGTCTTCGGTCGCGACATCCGGATATAGACCACCCCCGGCGTCTTGCCGGCGAGTTCGGTGAGTTTCTCCGCACTGACCGCATCCGACGGATAGAAGACGGTTGCGGGGATGACACCGCGCATCATCGCCAGATCCTCAAGCGCCATCTGCGACTGGCCGTCCTCACCGATCGACACCCCGGCGTGCGAGCCCACGATCACAAGGTGGGACGGCTCCGAGTGACCGGCCATACGAATCTGGTCGTAGGCGCGGGCGAGAAAACACGCGAACGAAGAGGCAAAAGGAATCTTTCCTTCCGTCGAGGCGCCGAGGGCGACCGAGACCATGTTCTGCTCGGCGATGTAGGCGTCCGCGAACTGGTTCGGGCGGATTTTCTTCAAGCGCTCCGAGAAGGTCGAGTTTTTGGTGTCGCCGTCCACCCCCATGATGGCCTCACACTGCGAACCGATCTGCTCGAGGGCGCTGCCGTAGGCCTCACGCGTGGCCACCAGGTCGCCCGGCTTGTAGGCCGGAGCGACCGCGAAAGCGGCCGCCACCGGGCGGGCCTTGCCGTAACGGCGAGAGGGCACGGTCACGTCGCCCAGTTCCACCTCGCCTACCGCTTCAAGGGCGGCCTGAAGCTCGTCGCCTTTCTTGGCCGGCTTGCCGTGCCATCCATCCTTGTTCTCCATGAACGGCACGCCCTTGCCCTTGAGGGTTCGGGCGAGGATGACGCTCGGCTTCGAGGAATCGCGAATCGCGGCGAAGGCCTCCTGGAGTGCTTTGACGTCATGCCCGTCGCATTCCACGGCCTGCCAGCCGAAGGCCTCGAAGCGGCGCGCGTAGGTCCCGGTGTCGTGGACCAGCATGGTTGGTCCCGACTGGCCGAAGGCGTTCACGTCGACAATGGCGACGACGTTGTTGAGACCTTCCTGAGCGGCGAACGCCGCGGCTTCGAAAACCGAGCCCTCCGCCACTTCGCCGTCGCCCATCAGGGTGAAGACACGGCCGGGATGCCCGTCCTTCTTCCTTGCCCACGCCATGCCGCAGGCTGAACCGAGACCCTGACCGAGCGACCCCGTGGCCACCCGCACCCACGGATTGCGCGGTGTCGGATGTCCTTCGAGGGTGCTCGTGAACTTCCGGAGGTTCTTGAGATTCTCGTGAATCCCGCCCGCGTGGAAGAGGGCCGACCAGAGGATGGGCGCGGCATGGCCCTTCGACAGGACGAAGACATCGACGTCGTACGCTTTCGGGTCCTTGGGATCGAATCGCATCTCATCAAAGAAGAGCACCGACATGATCTCGGCGCACGAGAGGCAGGTGGAGGGATGCCCCGAACCCGCTTCGGTAGTGGTGATGAGGCTGTCGCGTCGCATCTGCTGGGCGATTTTTTCGAGCGGAAGGGTGGCGGACATCGAATCTCCTTGAGAAGGGCGGCGGGGGGCGAGGCCGCCCCGAGTTGTCTCCGGCAACGAGAGGTTAGACGGTCGGGTGTGAACGATTCAAGAAGAGTGAAGGGGCGACCCGGTAAACTCCTCTCTTCATGATCCCCCGCTACTCCCGACCGGAGATGTCGAAGATCTGGTCGGACGAGAACCGGTTCTCGACCTGGCTCAAGATCGAACTCGCCGCCACCGACGCCCTGTGTCGTCGCGGGGTCGTCCCTCAGGAGGCGCGCGACACCCTCTTCGAGAAGTCGCGTTTTGACGTGGCCCGTATCGACGCCATCGAGAAGGAAGTCGGCCACGACGTGATCGCGTTCGTGAGTGCGGTCGCCGAGAACGTGGGACCGCACGGTCGCTTCCTCCACTATGGACTCACGTCGTCGGACGTCGTCGACACCGCTCTCTCGATCCTGATCCGCGACGCGCTCGATCTTTTGCTGTCTGATCTCGATGCCCTTCGCGAAGCCGTCAAAACCCGTGCGATGGAGCACAAGCACACGGTGATGATCGGCCGTACCCACGGCGTGCACGCCGAACCCATGACGTTCGGCCTGAAACTGGCGCTCTGGCACGACCAGCTCTCGCGCGATCACCGGCGCCTAACCACCGCTCGATCGGAGGTCGCGACCGGAAAACTCTCCGGAGCGGTGGGCACCTTCTCGCATCTTGGCCCCGATGTGGAAGCCGAGGTTTGTCGCGATCTGGGCCTAATCCCGGCTCCGATCGCGTCGCAGGTCATACCGCGCGACCGCCATGCCCAGGTGATGACCACGCTCGGCATCCTGGCCGGAAGCCTCGAAACGTTCGCCACGGAAATCCGCGCTCTTCAGAAGACGGAATTCCGGGAAGTCGAAGAGCCCTTCGGCGCCACCCAGAAGGGGTCGTCGGCCATGCCCCACAAACGGAACCCCGTGGGGTGCGAACAGATCGTCGGTCTTGCCCGGATCGTGCGCGCGAACTCGATGGTGTCGCTCGAAAACATGGCGCTCTGGCACGAACGGGACATCTCCCATTCATCGGCCGAACGGGTCGCCATTCCCGACTCTTTCCTGGCTCTCGATCACATGCTGCGCAGGTTCACGGGCGTCGTGAAAGGAATGCGGGTGGACGAAGCCCGGATGCGCCGCAATCTCGAAGCAGGCAAGGGGCTGGTCTTCTCCGGTCAGCTCCTGCTCGAACTCACCGAGAAGGGCGGCATGAGGCGCGAGGACGCGTACAAAATCGTCCAGGGCCACGCCATGGACGCCTTCCTCAACGAAGGCGATTTCAAATCGAAGGTCTTTTCCGACGACCAGATCGTGAAGACGCTCGGCCCGGAAGCCCTCGAACACGTCTTCGACCTCGCCCGCTACCTTCACCACACCGACACCCTGTTTGCTCGAGTTTTTGAGGCCTCATGATCCAGCTGCGCGTTCTTGTCTCATTGAAGACCTCGGTCTTCGACCCACAGGGCCGAACCACCCTCGAAGCTCTGCACGGCCTCGGCTATAAGGCGGCGACCGCCCTGCGCCAGGGCAAGTCGTTCCTGCTGACCTTCGAGGGCATCGGCGAAGACGAGGCGAAGCGGCAGGCCGAGGAGATGGCGGCCAGGGTCCTCTCGAACCCCGTCATCGAGAGTTTCAAGATCGAGCGGGTGGCCTGATGAAGGTCGGCGTCGTCGTCTTTCCGGGCAGCAACTGTGACCACGACACCCAGCGCGTCTTCGGCGAGGTTCTTGGTCAGGACGTGCTTCTTCTCTGGCACAAGGACGCGGACCTTCAGGGCGCCGACGTCATCGTCATCCCCGGTGGTTTCTCCTATGGCGACTATCTGCGCACCGGGGCCATCGCGCGCTTTTCGTCGGTGATGAATTCGGTGAAGGCCTTCGCGGAGAAAGGCCGGCCGGTTCTTGGTATCTGCAACGGTTTCCAGATTCTCCAGGAGTCGGGGATGCTCGACGGCGCCATGCTGCGCAACAGGAACGTCAAGTTCCTCTCCCAGCGGGTTCACATCAAGGTCGAAGCCACGAATACCGTGGCGACGCGTGGGCTCAAGTCCGGCGAGGTGATGGGGATGCCCATTGCCCATGGCGACGGGAACCTTTACCTCGACAATGAAGCGCTCACGCGGATCGAATCGCAAGGGCGTGTGGTCTTTCGATATTGCGACGCGCAGGGCCAGGTCACGGACGACGCGAACGTCAACGGCAGCCGCAACAGCATCGCCGGCATCTGCAACGCCTCCCGCAACGTGGTGGCACTGATGCCCCATCCCGAGCGAGCCAGCGAAAAGATCCTGGGTTCAGACCAGGGCCGAAAGATCCTAGAAGCCTTCGTCGCCGGCTAGCGGTCGCTCATACGACCACGGGGCGGTGCGGAGGTCTTCGCGTACTCCGGCGGAAAGTGTCTGCACCCGGGCTGGCATCTCGACTCGAGCCGCTGAGGCCCCGTCTCAGCGCTCGGCTTCTTTGCTTCCCACCACCGTCAGATTCAGTCCAATCTGGATGCTCAGGGGCTTGCCATCGACGGTGATGCTGACCTTGCCGTTGTGGTACCAGCCGAACGATCCGGTGCTGAACTCGCGTTTGTCGGCGACAAGCTCCTGACCGTTGATCGTGATCTTGACCGCTTCGGCTTTTTCGAGGAACTGGGACTTGGAGATGGGACAGGGTGATTTGGCCACGGAGCGAGCATAGACCAGGGGACCGAAGGGAATGCCGACGTGAACAGGTAGGCTCAGGTTTTTCGGTTCCTTGAGGTGCGAGCGGTGATTGAGAACGAGACGGACGACGCGGCGGCCGGCCGGGCTGAATTTGCGCGGTTGCTTGAGGCGTCCTACGCCTCTAACCAGACGAAGCGCCTTTGGAACGGGCAGTCTGTGGAGGGCACGATCGTCGCCATCGGCACGGAAGTAGCGCTGGTCGACGTGGGAGCCAAGGGCGAGGCCACTATCGCGACTGCCGAACTGAAGAACCAGGACGGAGTGCTGGAGGCCGCGGTCGGGGATCGTATTCAGGCCACGGTGGTTTCGACCAGCGGAGGCATTGCCCTCTCGCGTCGAATGCAGCGCGGAGCGGCCACGGTTCGACAGCTCGAAGACGCGTTTCGCGCCGGCCTGCCCGTGGAAGGCAAGGTCGAGAAGGCGGTCAAGGCCGGCTACGAGGTGACGATTGCCGCTCAGCGCGCCTTCTGCCCGCAATCGCAGATCGACGAAGCACGGGAGACCGACCCGCTGTCTCATGTTGGCCGCGTCTATACCTTCAAGATCGTCGAGTACAAGGAAGACGGTCAGAAATTCGTGGTCTCCCGACGGCGCCTACAGGAAGAGGAACAGCAGGCGAAAGCCGCTCAAGTGCGCGAGAAGATTGTGCCCGATGCGGTGTTGACCGGGCGCGTGGTCTCGGTGCGCGAGTTCGGGGCGTTCGTGGATCTCGGCGGAGGTGTGCAGGGACTGCTTCATGCGTCCGAGATGAGTTGGTCGCGCGGCTCCGATCCGTCGCAGATCGTGAAGCCGGGCGAAGAGATCACAGTGAAGGTGATTCGGGTGGAGGATGGCGGCAAGGTCGCGCTCGGGATGAAGCAGCTCTCCGCGGATCCCTGGTCGATGGTGGAGGCCAACTACAAGGTGGGGCAGGTACTCACCGGCCGGATCACACGTCTTTCCGAGTTCGGAGCGTTTGTGGAACTCGAGGCCGGGATCGAAGGGTTGGCGCATCTTTCGACCTTCGCTCCCACCGGGAAGCCCGGCGGATGGTCGAAATCGGTAGCGCCGGGCATGACGGGCGCTTTCGAGATTCTGAGCATCGACCCCGCGAAAAAGCGTATCGGTGTGGCTCTGGTCGAGGAGGGGTCGTCTCGCGCCGTGGGGGCCCGGCCATCGGCCTCATCCATCGTCCTCGGGGCCCGGATCATCGGAAAAGTGGAGCGCCACGACAAGATGGGCGTGTTCGTTTTCCTGGCACCCGGGGTCACGGGCCTGTTACCACTGAGCGAAACCGGGCTCGCCCATGGAGTGGACATACAAAAAGCGTTGCCGCTCGGCTCTGACGTCGACGTTATAGTTCTCGAAGCAGATGCGGCCAGGCGGCGCATTCGG